>ENA-OSET01001005-OSET01001005.1-sediment-metagenome-genome-assembly--contig:-NODE-1005-length-30348-cov-3.456807_pt1 | contig 30348 bp, 28 predicted proteins | sample MGYA00237882_ERZ534229 | MGnify/ENA primary metagenome ERZ534229 (study PRJEB26408, sample SAMN06266212) | sediment metagenome | isolation source: Hudson Canyon methane seep mesocosm | place... | reverse complement strand
ACCCTCAGGAAGACGATCAAACCATTTACCCAGTCCTAAAGTCCATGGTTCTAACAATTGATTAAGAACAGTTTCTGATCTACCAAAATTCTCTTCTGCCATTCGAATTACACCTCTAGCACCATGCGCCCACATGGTAATGAATGAATCAATGAATCGTTCACCATCAATGAAGGGTTCGATAATTTCTATGTGATGCCCAAGCTCTTCACACAGGGTTGCAGTATTTTCAATGGAATTTTTTACATCAGATTCAGCTTCCATACCGAGCATGTTTGTCGTGATTAAGGCGATTTTTAATCTTTTTTGAGTGGGTAATATTGTTTTTGGAATCTTTGGCAGTTTTCCTGATGAGTCAATTTTTTGCATGTGATGTAACGCTGTAATAGCATCTCTGATCGTTCTGGTGTGAACAAAACGAACAGATAAATTTATTGGTCTGTCCCTCTGTCCGGCATCATCAATGGTTCGGTTTATGGAAGGTTTTAGCCCAACAACACCACAACAAGATGCCGGTACCCGGATGGACCCGCCACCATCGCTTGCAGAAGCAATGGCAACCATACCTGACGCCACAGCTGCAGCTGATCCTCCACTAGAACCTCCAGTGTTGTGAAGTAAGTTCCACGGGTTTTTTGCAGGCCCAAGGAGCAGTGATTCAGTAGTGCCCAGTAACCCAAATTCAGGTGTGTTCGTTTTCCCCAATGAAATTAGTCCCATATCAAATGCAGCTTGTACATTAGAGGAGTTTTTATTAGCAATTCTATTAGCAAACATTCTTGATCCTGCGGTTGTTCTGACTCCTTTTTGATCAAGCAGATCCTTGACTAGATAGGGAACACCTGAAAATGGTCCGCCAACAGGATTTGTTTTAGCAATATCAATGGCTTGATCAAAAGAATTTGTCACTACCGCATTAAGATTAGGGTTTAATGATTCAATTCTCTCAATTGCAGACATGACCATTTCAAGTGTGGATACCTCACCGGTTCTAATCAACCTTGCCTGTTCTGTTGCATCCAGATAATTGAGAGAATCACTTGAGGCAAATATTATGTTTGGACTTATGATGCTCCCTAATCCAAGCGATAAACTAGATTTAAGAACATTTCTTCTTTTACGATTGATATCAGCCATTTAGAAATCTATTAAATTGAGTGTATTTTCAGGTGGTCTTCCAATCACAGCTCTATTTTCATCAAAAATGATCGGTCTTTCAATAAGTATGGGGTTCTTCACCATTAATGTAATCAGTTCCTCTTCGCTTATACTTTCTAAAGAAATAGCTAACTCTTTGAAGCGGGATTCACCTTTACGAACAATATCCAATGGACTCATCTTGAGTTTCCTTAATATCTTCTTAAGTTCTGATGCTGACGGAGGACATTGAAGATAGAGGATCACCTTCGTGTTGACTCCATTTTTCTCAAGTATTTCTAGACTTTGTCTTGATTTGCTACATCTGGGGTTATGAAAAATGGAAATAGACACCTTATTTTAGAGTCTCTGAGCACCATCTAGATCAATACAACGACCAGAAAAATATTCATTCATGAAAATAAACTCAGCCGCATTTGCTACTTCGTCAGGCTCGCCAATACGACCAGTTGGCACCATTTTAGTTAAGCTTTCTTTAACATGATCAGGCATTCCAGCAACCATTTCTGTATTTATAAAGCCAGGCGCAATGGAGTTTACTCGAATACCATATTTAGAAAGCTCTTTAGCCCAAACAACAGCCATAGATTGAACGCCTGCTTTTGTTGCAGAGTAGTTGGTTTGACCAAAGTTTCCATGTCTAGCGATACTTGAGATATTAATAATTACCCCTCCTGATTGCCCTTCAATCATATGCTGAGCAGCCTCTCTGCCACATAAAAAGACACCGGTTAGGTTAAGATCAATAACAGCTTGCCAATCTTCAAGCGACATCCTTTTAACAAATTCTCCATCTTTAAATTTAACCAAAAGACCATCCCTAGTAATCCCAGCATTATTGATTGAGCCAAATAAAGGTCCAAGATCAGAAACAACTTGTGCATAGGAGTTAATCACATCATCTTCTTTGGTGACATCTGCAGAAACACAAGTAACTTCTGCGCCAGCTGCTTCGCAAGCACTTGCAGTGTCAGCAATGTTGTCCTTATCAAGATCAATTAATCCTAATTTGCATTTATGTGTTGCTAAGCGTTTAGCCATAGCTGCGCCAAGTCCTCGTGCTGCGCCAGTTATTACTATAGTTTTATTTTCAATATCCACCATGCTTATCCTCTTTTTAGTTTTTGATTATTAATTTAATGAATATACTATTCATCGGGAGCAATCTCTACTCTAATGCCATCCATATCTTCAGTAAATTCAACTTGGCAAGTCAAGCGTGATTGATCATCTTTAAAAGATTCTAAATCTTCTAGAAGCTCTAATTCATCATCTTGACGCACAGGTAAAGAAGAAACCCAAGGCTCTTCAATATAGCAATGACATGTCGCACAAGAACACATGCCGCCACAAAGAGCTAAAACCCCATCATCTAGATCTCTTAAGCTTTCCATTAGAGACAAGCCTAGCTGACCTTCAACGGTGTGCTCCTCTCCCTCGCTATCAATAACATGAATAATTGTCATAAGTCATTACCTCAAAAAACAGTGACGATTTAAACATAGTTTGTGTCAGATTTCTAGGTTGAAAAATTAGCTAAAACTCTAGAGTTTCTAGTTTTGCCTAAATGGAATTTCTATAGAGACAATTGCACCTTGTTGTGGATGATTATTAATCTCCAAAAAACCAGCATGTGCTAAGACAATTTGTTGACTTAAATACAAGCCTAAACCAAACCCACCACTCTCTCTGCTTCTTGACTGTGAGGTTCTAAAAAAAGGTTCTGTGACTTTCTCCAAGTCGTCCTTATTAAAACCAGGGCCAAAATCCCTAATTGTGATATAAATTGATTGTGAATTAATTTCTTCAAGTGTGAGTTCAATAAGTGCCCTATTAGATGGGGTAAAGCGAGAAGCATTTTCTAATACATTCTTAAGCATGACTTCAAAGAGCACTTCATCGGCTTCTATCTCTAAGTTATTAATATCTGATGAAATTGAGGTTTGGATATTCTCAAGATAAGGGGCTTGAGATATGAGTGCCTTGATCTTGCTCTCTATATGAAAAGTTTTTAGATCTAATTTTTTGTGCCCATAATTAATTGCTTCACTGTCCAACAAATTAGAGATGATGGTTTCCATTGCATTAATTTCATTCAATAATTCCTCTTTATGCTGACTTTGTTCTAGCATTTCTATTTGTAATCTGGCTCTTGTTATAGGCGATCTTAGTTCATGACTAACGCCTAAATTAAGACGTTGTTTGGCTTCTAACATGTCTTGAACATTTTTTGCCAAAAGATTAATTTCTTTTGCCAATATTCCTAACTCATCTTTTTGTTTAATAGTAATACGATGCTGTAGCTCGCCTGATCCTATTCGAGTTGTCCCGTCTTGTATGGTTTGGATAGGGCTAATCATTTTTTGTACCACTAAGAATGCTATCAGCAGAATTAATAAACTAATCGCCAAAAAGGTTTCAAATAAAAATGTTGTGTGAACTGCTTGGCTCATTTTAGGATTTACTAAAACTACGATGTAATCACCATAAGGAACCTTAAGAAAAGATCGATTCATATAACGTGCAAATTCACCGCCTTTAATATAAGTGTCTTGATCGGTCTCTATGTCCGTTTTAATTTGCATCAAATCCCAATTTCTGCTTTCAAAACTGAGAACGTCCAAATTCGGAAATTCTTGGTTAGATGACCAGTCAATATCACTCCCCATGATCTTCATATCAAAAGGCATGGATGAAACCAGCTGCTCGGCTCTTGCTTGGGTTGGAGGGTATTGGAGATCTTCAAAAACATTTTCTAAATAACTGCTTTGATAATAATCCAGTGTTTCCCTTACCTCATCATTTAAGATTATCTGTCGAACTCCAATTGTTAAAAGAAACAAGTAAGCGAATGCTGTGAGCATAAAGACAGCAGTCAATTTTAAAGACAAGGATTGGAAAATATTTCGCATCTTTATGCTTTGTTAGCACCTAGAAACATATAACCCTTACCCCATATGGTTTTAATAAGCTCAGGTGATTTAGAATTTGATTCAATTTTCTGTCTGAGCCTAGAGATCAAAATATCGATTGAACGAGAAAATAAATGAGCTTCGATGCCTTTAATCTCTAAAATAATGTCATCTCTAGTAAAAACCACTCCAGGATTGTTAATAAATAAGTTCAATAAATCGTATTCTTTAGTTGTCAAATCTAATGCCTTTCCTTTCATTTTGATTTCCAGATGCAAGTCATCTATTTCAAAAATTGAGTCTTTTATTCTTTTATTGTCTGGGGCTCTCCTATTTAAACTGGTGATCCTAGCAGCCAACTCTCTGGGTTCAAACGGTTTAGCTATATAGTCATCGGCACCCAGTTCTAGCCCATGAATTTTATCATTGGCTTCACCACGTGCACTGAGCATGATAATAGGCACTGAATAACTCTTACGAATCAATCGACACACATCAAACCCATTCATATTGGGCATCATAACATCAAGAACGATGACCTCAGGCCGATGAGCCTTGATTGCTTGTTTTGTTTGCAGTGGATCTGAGATAGACACTAGTTTTATTTTGAACTTACTTAAATAATTCTCTAGAAGCTTGGCTAACTGTAGATCATCATCAATAAGTAGAACTCTGATCATACTTGATCTTATTTCCAGCGACCCTTGCTCGCTTTGATTTGATCCGTGCCAATTCTCATTTCTAACATTCTATTGGCCTCTTCTTCTCCAAAGACTTGGACAGGAAGGATATTCATCGGGTCATTTCGGTAACCTAATTCTCTAACAGCATAATCATAGATTTGTTGTTGATTACGCTCAGCTTCTGGAACAACTTCAGCTTCGTCCAACCATGAAAACCAACGACCTACAAAACGCTCAAGATAATCTTCACAAAAATTTATATTGTCATCCGTTAGTTCAGTATGAGAACTAATACAAACTGGAGACATTAGAGATCTAAGATAAGTACCATGACTAACAAATCGAGTCCAATTAGGGTTTGCTCTAAATTCCAAGAAATCTTGATTCACTGGCTCATAGTATTGATTCAAGTAATCCGGATTAGTTCTTAAATCCATTCTTGGTGTGTATTCAGCATAAAAGTAAAGGCGAGGAATAGTTCCAAATATAACTGTCAAATGAGGCACTCTTGTTTCTTGTCCTAAAAAAACAGTGGCATTAATATCTAAGATGCTTCGTTGTCGATTACCTAACCAGGAATGCACTAACCAATCAACTTTTTCACCGGTATAAGAACTAAATGACCCTTCCAATTGACCGTGATCTGGATGTTCGTTGGAAGTAAAATAATCCCTGCCTTCACAAGAGGCATGCTTGTCTACTTCAAAACGATCCCTAACTCGTTCAATAATGCTTGTCTGTATCCCCCAGCATCGTTCCCAAGCTTTACTGACATCAACATTTGGATTTTCTGAGAGAAACTCCATGATGGTTTTAGTTTCTTTATTTGAACTCAAGATTGTCTCCTGTTATCTAAAGTTGACCTACAGTATTCCATCAAGAAAGTGATAGATCCAGTTAATCCCAATCTATATAATCAATTTCGAATTAAAAAATGAACTGGGGACAAAACCATGCCAATGTTAGAGATTAATAATCACAGTATGTACTACGAAATCCATGGGGAAGGGTCACCTGCAGTTTGTATGGGTGGCTGGGGAACATTCTGTCATGGTAATGAAAAATTGTTAGCTAGAGGATTGACTGATGAGTTTCAGGTTTTAGTGTTTGATTATCGGGGCATCTGCGAATCTGAAGATGACCCAAACATAGAACCTTCCATGAAAATGCATGCTGATGATTTGATTGGTCTTTTAGATCACCTGCAATGGAATAATGTGCACTTGATTGGATTAGTTGGAATGGGGTGTTGCGTCGCACAAGAAGTTGCTATCAATCGTCCTGATCTTGTCCGCAGCATGACTAATATGGGTGCTTGGGCGTACTGCGATACTTATCTATATGATCAACTGAAATTATTTAGGGACGTGCACAGAGACTCTGGCTTTTTCACTTTTCAGGAAAAGGTTTCAATCTACTCATTCCTTCCAGAATATTACAATGAAAACAAAGATAAATTATTAGGACCCAATGCAGGGTGGAAGGAATTAAGAGATAACTATACAACTCATGCAAGACTTGTTGAAGCATGCTTAAACCATGATGTTCGAGATCAATTAGGAATGATAAAAGCTCCAACACTTATTATTCATGCCGGTAAAGATGTAGTCACTGGTCCAAGGACAACTCTACCGCTAGAAGAAGGCATTCCAAATGCAACAGGTGTTCTAATGGAAGACGTGGCCCATGTGGTCGCAGGTAAAGAGCAAAAAATTGCTTTTTGTAAACTACTCTTCGAATTTTTACAAACACATTAGTCATTTTTTAGGTTGTATAAAACTTATAAAATATTCATAATGTGCCCGCAATAAGGTTTAAGGAAAAGTTAAGATAGCTATGACAAGCACAGGTTCAATAATTAAGATTCAAAACGGCAAGCTTGATGTCCCTAATGATCCTATTATTCCATATATTGAAGGCGATGGTATTGGTCCGGATATCTGGAAATCAGCTGTCCGTGTGCTAGATGCAGCTGTTGAAAAAGCATATAAGGGCGAAAAGAAAATAACCTGGCTAGAAGTCTATGCTGGCGAAAAGGCTTTTAATAAATTTAATAATTGGTTGCCAGACGAAACCATTGAACAATGTAAGAAATATTTAGTTTCGATTAAAGGTCCACTGACAACCCCAATTGGTGGTGGCATGAGATCTCTCAATGTTGCTTTAAGACAATTAATGGATTTGTATGTCTGTCTTAGACCAGTAAGATGGTTTAAAGGTGTACCTTCTCCGGTAAAGACCCCTGAAAAAATTGACATGGTGATTTTCAGAGAAAACACCGAAGATATCTATGCCGGCATTGAATTCGAACAAGGAACTGAGGCGGCGAAGAAATTCCTTTCACTGTTGGAGACATCATTCCCCGATGAGTTTTCAAAAATAAGATTCCCTAAAACATCAGGTATCGGAATCAAACCAGTTTCCATCGAAGGTTCTGAACGTTTGCTTAGATCAGCTTTTGAATACGCCATAGAAAATAACCGCAAAAGTGTTACTTTTGTCCATAAAGGCAACATTATGAAGTTTACCGAAGGTGCGTTTAGAAATTGGGGTTATGCTTTAGCAGAGAGGGAATACGGAGAACACGTTTACACTTGGGATCAGTGGGAAAGAACAAAATCAGAACAAGGCGAAGAAGCTGCCAATGATGAGCAACGAGAAGCCTTAGAAAACGGCGCTATCTTGGTTAAAGATGCGATTGCTGATATCACTCTTCAGCAAGTTCTTACTAGACCATCTGAGTTTGATGTGATCGCTACTATGAACTTGAATGGTGATTATTTATCCGATGCTCTGGCTGCACAAGTTGGCGGCATAGGGATTGCTCCAGGAGGCAATATTAATTATTTAACAGGCCATGCTGTGTTTGAAGCCACTCATGGGACAGCACCTAAATACAGTGGTCAAGATAAAGTAAATCCTGGATCTGTGATTCTCTCAGGCGAGATGATGTTGCGTTATTTAGGCTGGAATGAAGCAGCTGATCTGATCATTAAAGCAATGGATAAGACCATACGAAACCAAACTGTTACCTATGACTTTGCCCGATTAATGGATGGTGTGGACCCAATCAAATGCAGTGAGTTTGGTGATCAACTCATAAAAAATATGAACTGATCTGGAATCCTAACTGAACACCCAACCAACCAACCAAAAGAGACTACTTATGATGAAGATCATTAAAACTGTTTTAATTACCCTTATTGTGTCACAAGCTCATTCTGTTTTAGCGGCATCTTGTGAGCAGACTATTGAAGGTAATGATATGCTCCAATTTAACCTAAAAGAGATTGTTATAAGCTCAACTTGCTCAGAAGTAACTATTAACTTAAAACACACAGGCCAATTAGCTGGCAATATCATGGGACACAATTGGGTTTTATCAAAAACAGAAGATTTTATGGCCGTGGCACTCGCTGGAGGCTCAGCTGGTCCTGCAGACAACTATGTTCCATCAAATGACTCAAGAGTGATTGCTTCTACAGTAATTATTGGTGGTGGTGAAGAGACATCAGTCACTTTCTCGTTAGCATCGTTGGGTATTGGAGAGGACTATACTTTTTTCTGCTCCTTTCCAGGGCACTACGCCATCATGAAAGGTGTTTTTACAATTATAAACTAATTTTTAAGGCTCCTTTAGCCAATGCTAAAGGTCCGGTTCTAGCAATTGCTACTAGGGTGCTTATGCCCTCTAAAGCTTCTAAAAATTCATCATTTTTTGAAGTATTTGCCATAACTTCTACAATTAAAAGATCATCCTGATCATTAATAATTTTTGCTGAATAATCATAGAAAATAGTTTTAATAACCTCTTCTTTATCAGGATGAACATTTATTTTGATCATCATTAATTCACGCTCTATATGATCATGTTGACTGATATTAAGAACATCTATCACATCAATAAGTTTATAGAGTTGCTTCGTTATCTGTCCGATGACTTCATCAGACCCTTCTGTTACCAAAGTCAATCTTGAAATCATTGAATCTTGTGTTGGAGCAACACTTAATGAATCAATGTTGTAGCCTCGAGTAGAGAACATGGAAGCAACTCGCGTTAATGCTCCCGATTCATTTTGCAGTAATATTGCAATCGTATGTTTCATCTATGTGCCTTACTCATTTAATAATACAGACAAAGGATTGTACAGGTACAGGGTTCCAAGAACAAATGAAGATACTTATCACTATTACTTTTCAACTTGGTTTATAGTAAGGTGTCTTCCTCAACCTTTTGTGAGATTGAAATAATGCTAAGAAAGTTGAGTTAATATGGCAGAAAAACAAATACTAACAGGCTCAGATATTATCGTTAAAGTCCTTGCAGAACAGGGAGTTGAGACGATTTTTGGTTATAGTGGTGGCGCTATATTGCCAACCTATGATGCTGTGTTTCAATACAACGAAACACATAAGAATAATCCGATGCCCCTGATTGTTCCTGCCAATGAGCAAGGAGCTGGTTTTATGGCATCTGGTTATGCAAGATCAACGGGTAAGCCTGGAATTGTCTTAGTAACTTCAGGCCCTGGAGCGACAAACACTGTTACTCCAGTAAGAGATGCAATGGCTGACTCAATACCAATGATTGTTATATGTGGGCAAGTTAATAGATCATCAATTGGAAGTGATGCTTTCCAAGAAGCCCCTATTACAAGTGTCATGGGATCTGTTGCTAAACATGTTTTCTTGGTTACTAAAGAAGAAAAGTTAGCTGCCACACTTAGAGCTGCATTCGAGATTTCTACTTCTGGAAGACCAGGCCCTGTGGTAGTGGATGTTCCAAAAGACGTGCAAACGGCCAGTATAGAGTTTGAGATTAATTCAACACTTAATATTAACGCTTACAGGGAACGTCTTAAGACTATCGAAAATAATCGGCTAAGCGATCAACAATGTGAAAGTTTTTATAATTATCTAAGAGCCTCCAATAGACCTTTGATTTATTCAGGTGGCGGAACAATTGCTGCTGAGGCATCAAAAGAATTAAGAAGCTTTTCTGATCGATTTCAAATCCCAGTAACCACCACCCTTATGGGCATAGGAGCGGTTGATACACAATCTCAATTATCTCTCCAGATGTTGGGTATGCATGGTACTGCCTTTGCTAATTATGCGGTTGAAGACTGTGATTTTATTATTGCAATGGGTTCTAGATTTGATGATCGAGTTGCAGCCTCGCCCAAACAATTTGCACCTAAAGCTAAAGCTGTGGCCCATTTTGATATCGATGCATCTGAAATTGATAAAGTAAAACAAACCGATTGGTCTCATGTTGGACTTCTAAAAACTGCTCTGAACGACCTCTTGGCTTATGCTGATAAAAAGAATATTAAGGATGTGTTTTCTGATTGGGCAACTGAGATTCAAGAATTAAAGTCTACATATCCACTGGATTACGACAGAACCTCGGACTTAATACAACCTCAAATGGTTTTGGATGAAATTAATCATTTAACCAAAGGCAACGCCATCGTCTCAACAGGTGTGGGGCAACACCAAATGTGGTCTGCTCAGTATTTTGATTTCAAGGAACCTAGACAATGGCTAACATCGGGAAGTATGGGGACAATGGGTTTTGGTTTGCCTGCAGCAATTGGTGCTCAGTTTGCCCATCCTGATAAACTTGTTATTGATGTGGATGGAGACGGCAGTATCAGAATGAATCTAGGTGAGTTGGAAACTGTCACCACTTATGATTTACCGATTAAGATCCTCTTGCTTAACAATGCTGGTGATGGGATGGTGAAGCAATGGCAAAAGCTCTATTATGGTGGTCGATTGTCAGCAAGCGACAAGACACTTCATAAAAAGGATTTTGTGTTATCAGCCCAGTCAGATGGCTTTGAATACGCTGAACGCTTAACCGATAAAACCCAACTTCAAAAGACCATTAAAGAATTTATTGACTGTAAAACAGCCGCTTTTCTTGAAGTTATTATTGATCCAGATGCTATGGTATTCCCAATGGTGGGTCCTGGAATGTCTTACGATCAAATGATCACTGGGGAGCATATCAAAAGCCGGAATGAAGATCCTGAAGTAGAGCCCATTGACCCTAAAGCAATGTTCTAAAAGATCTACCTTTCCCCCATTGCATCTATATCATGGGGTTCTCCAGTTTGAGTATAGAGAACTTTTTTTCTAAAAAATCTTAACATTCCCATTTCACCCATTCGTGAGGCGCCAATGCCTGAATATTTAAACCAATTTTTCTCACCATCAAAAACATAAGTGGTTGCACCACAATCTTGAATAGTGATAGCACCTGCATCAATTTGTTGAGCAATTTCATTTGCCTCTTCAGCGCTCCCAGCCAGAACCGCTGCTGATAAGCCATATCGGGTGTCATTGGCCAAGTGAATTGCGTCACCAATATCACTGTAGCTCATCACAGGAATAACAGGTCCAAACGTCTCATCAGTCATAACCTTCATAGAATGATCCACATCTCTTATCACTGTGGGTCTAATCCACTTTCCGCCTCCATGATTCTCAATAGAGCCTCCCGTAAGCACAGTAGCCCCTTTATCGATAGCATCGCTTATATGAGACTCGATAATAACTGCTTGTTGGTCAAAGATTAATGGTCCTATATGGCCTTCCCTAATATTCGGGTAATTAAGTTGTACTTCATCGGCTAATCGAGCTAATTCTTTGGTTAACTCTTCAGCAATGGATTCATGGACATAAACTCGTTCAATCGATTGACAAGCTTGACCAGTTGCTTGAACTGATGCTCTTAAAATAATTTTCGCACTCTCTTTAGGCTCTGCATTTTCTGTAACAATCACAGGGTCTTTACCGCCAAGTTCTGCATAAACAGGTATAAAATTTTTGGCCCCACTTTCATAGACTAATTTTCCTGTCTTTACACTACCGGTAAAACACATGGCATCAACATTATTAATTAAATCCTGCCCTGTTTGGCCATCGCCTTGGATATAACGACACACTGCATGTAACTCTGGGACCTGTTCCAGAGTCTCCTGAAGAGGTTTAATGAACCTTGGAGTAATCTCGCTTGGCTTAGTAATGGCTGCTGATCCTGCCATTAAAGCAGGAAGAAGGTCAATTAAGGAAATTAAAAAAGGAAAATTCCAAGGGCCAACAATACCAACCACCTCAAAAGGTTTGTATTGATGGCTATAAATGACACTTGGAATTGAGGATTGAATCGGTTCTTGTTCAGTAAAAACTTGGCGTCCTATCATGTGCCACCCTTCGATCGACTTTGCTAAATTCTCTATTTCTGCAGTGGCTATAAAATAACGACCTGTATCGGTCACTAGAGCTTCTAACAAATCACTGCTCTTGGAAACAATATTAGCCCATTCTCTAAGAATATCTGCTCGCTCATCCACTGTTAGAGAAGCCCATTTTGGCTGATTAGAACGTAGTTCGTTTACAGTGTTCTCAATTTCAATTGTAGGGGTCACTTCAAATGAATAATCGAGCTCGCCTGTCCTTGGGTTTCTGGCGTCTATAGTTCGAGTTCCTGCGGTTCCAGTATTCAAAATGCCCACTCCTCAGCAAATTAGATGGTTAAGATTACGATTAAAAATAATAGACATCAATATTTATTTTATCAATTCATCAAAGCGGCCTGGATCAATATTACCCCCACTTAATAAGATCAGAATATTTGCATTCTTTATTGGAAAATTATGATTCAGAGCAAAAGCTAAAGCTACTGCACCGCCAGGCTCAACAACAAGGTTAAATTCTTCAAATGCAACACGCATGGCTTGTTTAACTTGCTGTTCATTCACTGTTTCCACTGAAGTTAAAAGGTCTTGATTAATCGGAAATGTTAATTTTCCTGGTGTACGAGCCATTAAAGCATCACAGTGGGTTGATTGATTTATATCAACAGATGTTCTTTTACCATTTTTGATCGATAATTGTGTGTCATTAAATAATTCCGGCTCAACACCAATAATTTTACACTGATCAAAGTAATGCTTAATCGCTATACTGCAGCCCGCTATTAAACCTCCTCCACCTACAGGACAGATAAAATAGTTAACCTGCTCTTCTATAAGAGCCATCTGATGTATAGCTTCTAGGGCGGCTGTTCCTTGACCTGATATAACATCAAAGTGATCATAGGCTGGGATCAGGAATGCAGCAGTGTCCGAAGCAATTTTTTTAGCTATGGCCTGTCTCGATTCTTTATATCGATTATAAAAGACAACTTTTGCTCCCAAAGCTTGGGTCTTTTCTATTTTTATCATGGGAGTGTCCTCGGGCATAACAATTGTTGCTTTGACTCCCATAAGAGATGCTGCATAGGCCACTCCTTGGGCATGATTTCCAGAAGAGAAAGCCACCACATCTTTCTTTTTGTTCTCTTTAAAATACTGATGCATTGCAAAATATGCTCCCCTAGTTTTGAAAGAACCGTTTATTTGATTGCACTCAGCTTTCAGGAACAGGTTGACGCCCGATGCTTTATTCATTTCTTCTGAGAAAAGAACGGGAGTCTCTCTGACGACTCCTGTCAAAACTTCATTAGCATTCAGAATGTTATTAATGTTAATCAATCTAATATTTACTTTTTACATCTGTCATTTAATATTAAGTTTCATTCAATTAATAGGTGGAATCAAATGGAAACTTACATTGTGACAATCTACGCTAAAGAAGACCATGCCAATCAAGTAGAACAATATTACAAAGATCTTCAACCGCTTTATGAAGAAGCCACTGGATTTGTTGGTAGAAAAATTTATCGAGCAAAAACTGGTGCAATGGTGAATGCTGTCCGTGAAACCTATTCAAAAGAAGAGTTGGCTAACACTCCAGATGAAGATCACGATCACGGAGAACACTTTGTTATGATCGAAGAATGGGAGTCTGTGCAAGATCGTATTAACTTTGGTCGAGGACTCAGCAAGGAACATCACATGAAAGTAATACCTTACCTTCTCCCTAATCACTCACATGAATTTTATAAGGGCGTCTAAGTTAATATATTGTCTATTTTCTTAGCACAAATAAAATCATTTTCAGAGAGCCCTCCGATAGCATGAGTAGTATAGACAACCTTACAGGAACCATATTTAACAGTTAAATCAGGATGATGATCCTCCGATTCAGCTATCCAAGCCACTGCGTTTACAAAGGAAATAGTTTTGTTATAACCAGAGAATTTAAATTCTTTAGATATTTCTTTAGCGTCATTTGAAATTTCCCATGCTGGGTCAATGGCTTCAGAAATTTGCTTGGCAGCAGCCATATCAAGAGGCTGAACGCCTCCCTCACAGGGCACACAGTGTTTTTTTTCAAGTTCATTTGAATTCATCTCTATTTTCTCCTTTAAAGATGGGGCAAGGCAACAAAAGTGCCGCCATTGTCTTCTGATAATTTTCTCATTAAATGTGCAAATCTTGCACCATTAGCTGTCCCTGCTTGAGTCGGAAAACCAATGCCATGTATTCTAACTAGTCGGTTACCGTAACGATCTGCCTTATTAAGGCGAGCAATATATCGACTCACAGCCTCAACCGACCCTCTAGGAAAATCATCACCAAACACATAAATACTAATTTGTTTATCGGTGTCATAGAAAGTAGTGATCGCTTCTGTGATCCCCTCAACAGGGCTCGAATCGCTATAAGGATTCCAAAATTGAAGGGTACGAGTTATGTTTCGTCTGATTGCAGGTGAATCAGGTATCCAGCGACCACTGTATGTCGAGAACATATACTCTCCCTCATCATTAAGAACCTGGATACCTTTCACTGTTGGATAGACAGCGAGTGTTTCAGTGATTTTTTGTATAACAAGATTCCAAGGGCCTTGAAACATACTGCCTGATGTATCAATCACAAAGATAATGTATTCGCTATCAACTGGGATACCCCCGACAGTGCTATCATCTATGGGGTTATAATCTTTTAACAATCGCTTCATTTCATCCGTTAGCATTTGTTTAGCCGATAAAAGGCTATTTAATAATCCTGATGATTCTTCTGAGATTGCCTGTGTTGCACTGAACTCACCCTGCTTTTCAGATAAATCTCCAGCTAATTTATTTTTCTTCTTTTTATTTTCAGATAACTGCTCCTTGATTTCATCTAGCTCCGTATTCAGAACAGTGGCATCTCCTCTCAATTCATTAAGTTCATTTTCTAACCTAATAACTAATTCCTGCATGTCCTCTTGACTTTTTTGAATGGTGACAGGTTCATAAATCTTTGTTATGACTAACAGCAAAATAACGGCGCCAAAGCCACAGCAGACCACATCCAAAAAAGACAAGTTAAAGGTTTCCATGTTACGTCTACGTCTCATTAAGGCCAGTCCCTGGATGGAGCCATAAAACTACCTTTTGAACGAATAGCTAATCGCCAATAAGCCTCAGCAGCTAAAGGGTCACCGTCCATTGGAAACAAAAGAACATTAACAGGTATTGGTGGGAGTTCTCTTAGAGCTTGTTCAAAATACCTAATTCTTTGCTCTGGTTTAACCATTGTCTCTGAGACAGGGTTGCGTTTGCCTTGTGTAGGCAGTCCGTCAGTTAACAAAAAAATATTATCAGGACGAGGCTGAAGGTCATTAATCTTCTCGAAAGCATTGATTAGACTAGTCCCGTTTTGTGGAACAGTTGATCTCAATTCTTCAATAGCATTTTTAATTGTTGTGCCATCATCGACCTCGAGCCACTCTCCCTGAGAATCTTCAATGGCACTAACCGCTGATTCATTGAAAGTGTAGATTTGAAACTTTGTTCCACTCTGAAGTCGAGTGGTCAACCAGTCGACACTATTCACAGTTTGTCTCCATTTAGGTGCCTTGATCTTTTGGCTGTCCTCCATGTTTCTATAACGTATAACATTTACATAGGTTCTACCGAGCATGCTGGCAGATGCATCAACCAGAAAAAGAACATGCTTACCCCCCAATTTTAATTCTGTAAGGTACTGTCTATCTCCTTCTCCTACAAATTCCCTTAGGGATTTTCCAGTGTTTGATGAGTCTAGTTCAGCTTGAGCAGACATTCTTTTATTAGATTCAGTTAACTGTTTTACATCGGCTTGTAAACGTTTAACATCATCATCTGAAGCAAGTGAATTTGCTTGATAGAATTCGATTTCTTTTAGTAGTTCTTGGATAATTTCAGTTAGTTCATCAACACTGCCTTCAATGATTGCATTCTCTTGCTCAGTCTTATCCAGTGCATTTGTAATTCTTACCAGTTGCTTTTGTTCATTAAAAATCCGTTCTTCTAAGAGCCTGCTTTCTGATTGCAGATCTGAACTGGCTTGATCACTTCTACTTTTTACTTGCGAGTTAATAATCATAAAAAATAAAATCACTGCCCCAAAACCGCAAGCAATTACATCCAAGAAAGATAAGTTAAAGACGTTAAATTGCCTTCTAGCCATAAAAAATTTTTCTCAGTCTCCCTTCAAATGGGTAATAAGATTCTGGTCGCAATACTTCTCTGTCTCAAAAATTTGACGCTCTTGCAATAACTGCAATTGATGCACCAAAAACATGATGACAATACTGATCAAAAGAGCAATAAAGGTTGAGTTAAAAGCCACGCCTAAATTCTGTGTCACGCCACTGATATCTCCATCTACAGCTCTATGTGCTAAAGATAGAGCAGCACCTATACCTCTTACAGTTCCAATAAAACCAATTGACGGTATTGCCCATGCAATATAGCGGATCATTGATAACTCTGATTCTAATCGGTCGGCCTCAGATTCCACCATTGTATGTGTGGTCGTAGAAACATCTTGAACATTTTTTGTAGTAGCAAAACGTTTTAATCCATTCATTAGGATTCTAGGTAATAAAAGATCTTTTTTAGAATCAGGTAAATTTTCTAACTGCCTAAGAAAATCGTTGATCTCATTGGGTCTGATACTCTGACCTTCTCTTACCGGCACTAGATCTTCTTGGAGAAGCTTTCTCTCACTGATAGAAGATCGAGCCTTTAAGGTCATAATAGCGAATGCCCAAAGCATAAGAATAAAACAAGATTCTTGCTCAAAATCCCTAACAATGACATAAAATGATCGTTCAGGAACATAATTAATATCTTGTTCAATCATTGCCTGCTGTTCTTGGATAATTGAAGTTGCCTCTGGTCTAACAATAGAGACATAAAAAGCATGGACCAATATGACAGCCACTATCAATGCAAACCCTTGATATAAAAATTCTTTCGAAAGATTCTGACCGTTCATATGATCTCTCCTATTTATATATCGGATGGAAAGCTGACTGCAACATCTGCTGATAGTGACTCTGAAGGAGTAAATTCTTCAAGTGTTTCTTCCTCATAGGCTGCCTGAATTCTTTCCAATTCTTGTTGCAATTCTCTATCAATCTCTTCTTGGCTTTTCGTTGTAACTGATTCAATACCAATTGTCTCATCTTCCTGAGAAACAACAAAACTGCTGGTCAAACAACAACTCACTGCCAGCACCATTAAATATTTCAATATCCCTGTTTGCATAATCTTCAAATTATTCATTATCAGTATACCTTGCTATCCTAAAACCGACATCTAATCTACCTTGAGTTCCATAATCGCGGTAAGCATATCTTAATGCCGTAATGGTTGAATGACGCCAACTGGATCCTCTGATAACCCTGACAGTCCCATCATCTGGGCCATATGGGTCTTTTTCAAGTTGATCAAGGTCTCTATTAACTACCGCATAATAATCATTGACCCATTCAGAAACATTACCTCCCAGATCATAGAGACCAAGTTTATTCGACTCAAATTTAGCCACAGGTGAAGAAAGTGGATAACCGTCCCAATAATCTATCAACACATTAGTCATAAGGCTTTCCGCTGATTCATCAGCATAATTCCCCGAGTTTTCAGTGGGAGGCATACTTGCACCCCAAGGGTACTTTTGTACTCCACCACCACCGTTATAACGTGCCACCCATTCCCATTCAGCTTCTGTCAATAATCGATACCCATTGGTCATGGGTTGAATTAACTGATGTCGACCGTCAACTACCCTATAAGCTGGATCCAATGATTCTCTGTTGCTTAACCAATTACAAAATCCAACTGCATCTTCCCATGTGACCATCACTGTTGGATGAAGTCCATTCGATAGCTCTCTATATGTTTCTGCTCCTGAGGTATGCTTTGGTTTAAATTTTCTAAATTCATTGTTGGTTATTTCTCTCGTGCCAACATAGAACGGTCTAGTAATTTCAACTAATCTTTCAGTTTCATTAGACTGTCGTCCTTGGGTTCTTCTTGGGGTTCCGACAATAAACTGTCCGGTAGATATTAACCTCATTTGATGGCCTTGAGAGGTTTTGATTGATTGAGGCATAGCCGCTAAAACTGTCTCTTCTGACGTTAATAATTTTATTTTCAATGTTTGATCAAAACCAGGAGTGGGCTTTACATTAATATCCTGTGTTAGAAGCCCATCCTTTTTGATAGTTAATATTTGCTTCTTAGCAATCAGGTTCACTTTAAGAGGAATATTTCCTAAACTCTTATCACCTTGGGTAACCTCAGCATCTTGAGTGCCTTGGATTAGAATTTTTCCAAAAATTGGCTGTAAATCTAAATTTATAACCTCAGAATCTTTTGCCATGGATTGCAATGTTTCAACAGTCTTTAATTCAATGATCTGATCCATAGTTTTGTAACCAGGTTTAGAGACACTAACACTATGAGCAACTAAGGGTTCAAGATCTATTTCAACAGGTGTCATCCCTCGATAAACTGAGTCTATATTTACAGAAGCACCCTTAGGGTAGGAAACAATACTAAGTTTGCTGTCTAAACGACTCAAGTTAAATGGCTCTAAGACAATATTTTCTCTCGCCTTTACAGCTATCTCGGTTGAAAAATCCTTATAACCATTTTTTTTAATGCCAAGAACATGCTGCCCTTCTATAAGATCAAGGTCCAAAGGGGTCAATCCTACATTTTTACTGTCAATAAATATTTCAGCCCCGCTTGGTTTAGTGTCTATCTGAACATCAGCCCAAGCAGGCTTAAGGTCAAAAATAAATTCTTGTTCTTCACCCATCCCATTGATGACCAATTGCTCCTTAATGGGAAAATACTTTTCAAATCGCAACTCAACATCTCTTGTTCCAGCTGCCACCATAGCGCCCAAGCCAAGCCAGTTTTGTCGACATTCCTCTAAGCTTATCTCTACATCTTCACAAATAGATGGCGTTGATCTTTTTCCCTCGAGATACAGCTCATAATCAACATCGGGTCGGGTCGTGAATGTAATAATACCTGGTGTTTTTTTTAATTTGATATCAATAACTTGCGAGGATTCCTCATTGATTTCAATATCCAAACTGCTGGGAAAATAACCTGATCTAGAGTAATCAGCCCTATATTCACCGGGTCTTAGTAAAAATCGTCCACTAATTTTTAAATGTGGGAAAAAACCCCCAGAGACTGAAACCTTAGCGTCAGCTGGCATGGTGTTTATTTCGACAGCTTTAGAGGTAAATAAATAAAATAAAAAGTAACCAACTAAAAATACGAGCCCTATAGCAATTCTCTGAACAGTCTTGTTTTGAAAAATACTCTCACTTTGGCGTTTTTGAAACTGCGTTGGTTGCTCCTCTAAAGAAACATTCTCAATATTAAGCCCTATTTGATTGGCAGATATTTTAAACTGGACTCGCTTATCAGACACAATCAACTCGTCACCATCTTTGATCCAATGATTCCCAGAAAATTCATTGTCATTGATTGTGGTATCAATACCAGAGTTAATCTTTTGCAAGACTAAACGATCATCTATCAAATCAATGATCATAGCTATCCCTAATGAAAGCGAACCAATAACCACAATATCTGAATTCAAATCCGTACCTATTTTAATAGGCAGATCCTCTTGGCTTAATAAGATCTCTTTATCATTTTCTCTAAGGATAAAATTCGTCATATTTTTTCTCTGCAGATTACTGTAAAGCTCTGTTCTGATTGGTTGGGGTCAACTTTGAACCTTAAGGTTGTGTCTCTGTAACCTATTCTCATTCCTTTTGCTGTGTATATACCTGGTTTTAATAAGATTGATTGACGTTCAAAAAGTCCAAAATCACCTTTTTTATATATCACTACATTTGTTTTTTGATCGGAAATTAAAGTAACTTGGAGAGGTATAGAAGCGACCTTTAATACTTGTTGCATTTTGCTAACTTGCTCAATCAGCTCTGGACCCTTATTAAGAATTGCCTCAGCTTGGTTGAGCGTTTCTTGTGCTTGGGAAAATAATTTATCATCATTCAGTTGCTCTGCTTTGGCAATAAATGAAATCATTTGGTTTATTAGCTTGATCCTCTGCCTAACTCTTAAAAGACTGTCTTTAACTTCCTGAATATTGGGGTCTAAAGACAGTATAGTTTCATAATAAGACTCAGCGTTATCCCACTCTTCATTAACTTCAGCAATTAGTGCTTTGTATTTCAGCGACTTCGTCAATACAATTCTTCTTTGGATTTCTAATTCCTCAATTGCTTGTTGACCCTCTTTAGAGTCAGGAACAATAGATAAACTTTTTCTAAAAGAAACCTCAGCTTCTTCAAATTTTTGTTCTTTCATCAATGCATAACCCTCAGACAAAGACAACTGAAATTGCTCCTCATCATTAGACAAAATAGATGCAGCCAATCCTTCTAAAGCTGGCTTCCAATTAGAATCAATAGCCAATGCTGCTTGAAAAGCTTCGATGGACTCAATCCATTCTCTTTCTTCAGCTAAACGTTTACCTTGATTCGAAAGTGCTATAACTTTGTCAAGCTTCAAAGCACGATCAAGTCCTGCTTTGGCCAACTGATTAGACCCATCGATTGCTAGGGCTGTTTCAAAATTTGATATCGCTAGTGGTTTATTTTCTTGCAGAATGGCCGCTTGCCCTTGGCTAAGAGATTGTTGCAAGACCGATGGAACAGCAACCTCAAGATCTATAAGTAATTGCATAGCAGTACGATAACTTGCTGCAGCCATATCATAACTTCTGTTCAAGTAAGCTGTGTCACCTTCATCTTGTATCGTATTAATTTTTTTCCATTCTGATTGGGCCCAAATTTGGACACCGCTTAATTCTAATTCATCAATTTTAGCGAGTAATTCAGATAATAAAGCCTGTGCGATAGGTTTTTGAGCTAAAACAGCTTCGTCTAGTTGCATTTGCTCTGCTCTGGTTTCATCCAAGTTTTGATTGGTAGTTGATGCCTCATCTTCATTAACCATTCTAGGCAAGAGAAACACCACAAGAATCAAAATCAATGCCATGCTTCCTAACAAGGCATAAGCAATTATTGGTCGAACTGTTTGTTTTTGACGACGATCTAATCTTTGCTGGTAGACCGTTTTATTCTCAGCCTCCTCTGCATTATCATCATTTGATTGAATAGACTCTGATTCTTCAGACATAATCTCTTTCATATAGGTTTATTGAACTGATGGAGTAGAAATTAGAAAGCCAGTTTCATCGGTATAAATCTGTTTAAGCAATTTCCTCCACTCTAAGAATTTTTCTTGGGCTGATCCAGTTAATCGAATAGTTTGCCCTTCCAGCTCAATAATTAATGGTTCAGCTTCCGAGTCAAAGGCTGTGCCTAATTCTTTCATGGATTCTTTATATATTTTTGCTTCTGAGGCTTTACCGAAGCCACTCTTCATTGCTTCCATTCCACCATAAATAGCCATTTGCTGCATTGTACTACTGGCCTGACTGTCACCGTCAGAAACGATTGCCCCTATTAAGGCCGCCGCTCCAAGAATTTGCCTTGTGCGGGCTGATTTTTTTAATGCTGCATAAGTGATCATGTCTTCTCTAGACAGCTTTCTCCAATCCTCATAAGGCTGAGAAATATTCTCATATAATTGAGCATAGTATTCATTAAGGGTGTCGAGAAGAAGAAACTCTCTCTCCTGAATATTATAAACTCGTTGCATAATACTATCTTCATCATCTGGAAGACGTTGAGCCTCATAGATGTTTTTTTTGTTTTTGCTTAAATAGTCCTTATACACCCCAGGAATAAGTTCAGCAGCAAATCGTATGTCACCAATTTCATTAATCCTTTGAAGTTGTTGTTGTTTGAGATCTTGCTTAATCTTAACTAAATCATTAGCAATTTTGTTATATACATTCTGATACGGGTCTTGAGTCAAATCTCGTCTCTTGCTATATGAACTCTGGGCTATTGTTGAAGAATAAACCTTATTAACCCATTCTTTACCCGTGATATCCCAAGCACCAATTCTGATAGAAACATCTAATCCATTTGAAACTTCAATACGACCAGAAATAATAAGATCGATTGCTTCAGATTTTTCAGGTAAGACCCAAACCCCTCCCCAAAAACCAGTATCTTGTAGAGTTTTTTTAAGGTGATAAGGGATATATCTGGCTTCAGCCTTTCTAATTTCAGGAAAAATCAGTTCTTTGTCTTCATCAGGTATATTAGGATCAAACAACAAGATACCAATATCAAGAAGCTCTTCCTCAGGAATTTCTATCTGCGCCCTCTCTAGTGAAATCTTTTCATATTGGATGGTTTTAGCGTGTAGCAAGCCACTAAAAAAACACACTACCAAGGAACAAATTATTTGAATTCTTTTTGATTGGGTTGTCATTTTTTGATGCCCATGTGTTTCCTGTATTCATCCCAAAGAGCTGCTCTAATCATTGGGTCCTCTTCCTGAATAGCTGCTTCTCTAATTTGCCTAGCAATAACATCTTCGCCGGTTCCATCCATTGGAATATCATCAGGGATTCTTTCTTTTATTTTTCCTTGGTCATCCGTTGTGTTCTCAGATGCCTTATCCAACTCCGTCTCTGAACTGTCTTCATCTTGGGTTTGCCCTGCTGTTGCTGAAGTTGATGAATTACCTGATTCTGATGACTCAATATCCAATGGTCCATCTAGACCACCCTGCTGAACAGCAGCAGCATCAGCATTCTCTTGTGAAGTCATACCGCCAAGAGTTTGATTTGCAGCAGCAATAATGACACGTTCACCAGCTATTTCATTATCAAAATCACCTAATGATTCATCAAAAATAGAAGATGCTGACTGCCCAGACCCTAAATCAGATGTCATTACACCTGATCCTGACTGACTATTTTCACCCTGATTGGATGAGGCATTGCCTGTGGTCCCACTATCATTCCCAGAAGCAGCATCAGAACTCTGATTACCACCTGCAGATTGGTCTCCAGATGTTGAGGAGGAGGAACCGGATTGTGAAGATTGTGAGCCGGATTGTGAAGATTGTGAGCCACTCGGTATAGACGGTGACGGCATAGAAATTCCACCACTAGTAGGAGGAGATGATGAACCAGAAGTTGATGGCGTCGATGGAGATGGCATTCCACTTGCAGAACTGGGAGACGATGGGTTAGATGCTCCACCACTCATTTGTTGGACTGCACACCCATTAATTGTCATTAAAACTAGTATTAATACAAAATTTTTCATTGCTGACATCTCTTTCTCTTATCGCCAGCTTAGCAGAACTAAACTGATTATATCATCAAAATAAGTAGTTAAAAAATCTAAAAAAAATAATAACTTCTAGATAGATATATTCTTATTTTGATACGATTTGGTTTCAATAAAAATTTTTTTTGGAGAAGTTATGAGCATGCAACAAGTGTTTGAAGAATTAAAATCTAAGATCGGTACATTGATACATCAAAGTGACTGGATTGAAATTACCCAAGAAATGATTAATGCATTTGCTGATGCGACTGATGATCATCAATGGATACATATTGATCCAGCAAGAGCAGCAGCAGAATCCCCTTTTAAAGCAACAATTGCTCACGGTTACTTTACCTTGTCCTTATACCCTAAATTAAGAGGATTGGTTAACCCAGAAGAGCCACCATATCCAGGAACCAAAAACATCATCAATTATGGGATCAATAAGCTTCGCTTTCCAGGTCCAGTGATCTCTGGAAGCAAAATTAGATCCAATTGTACTCTGCTCTCAGTAGAAGAAGTCAAAGGTACCATTGAGCTAGTTGAAGAATATTCTGTAGAAGTTGAAAATCAATCTCGCCCTGCTTGTGTGGCACAAAATATTATGCGACTGTATTTCTGAATTATGGCCAATATTCTGGTTAATAAAAACGCCTCATTACTTGAAGTTATTTTAAACCGGCCTGATGACGGAAATGCTCTTAGTTTAGAGTTAATTGAAGAATTAAATGACATTCTAGAAAGCTATCAGAATGATCTTGAGATCAAATTGGTCACACTTAGAGGTCAAGGAGATAAATTTTTCATAGCTGGCGGCGACATCAAAGAATTGAATACAGTTCGGTCTGAATCAGACATAGATGAAATGATTAAATTAGGCCGAAGAACCTTAGACACGATTCGTTATTATCCAGTTCCAGTGATTGCTCTAATCAATGGCTATGCATTGGGTGGTGGTGCAGAACTGGCTATGGCTTGTGATTACAGGCTGGCCATAGAAAAAGCATCGATTGGCTTTGTGCATTCAACCTTAAATATCACCACAGCATGGGGTGGGATTATTGATTTAATTTATTCACTTGGTCACACCAAAGCTCTATTTACTCTAATTGAAGGCAAAACAATAAAAGCAAAAGAAGCCCAAAAGCTTGGCCTTATTGATAGCGTGTTTGATGATATTGACTCAGCATACCTATCAATTGAGACTATTAAACAAACCTTTGAGACATGCAACACGGATATCGTTAGAAGCAATAAAGCCATCATTAATGAAAGCAAACGGTTATTTCACCAAAACTTGGAAACAGCTGAGACAGTTGAATTCAAAAAAACTTGGAGCAGCAAAGAGCATTGGGATGCCTTGGAAGCCTTACTCTCGGAGCTTCCTTCTTAAAACCTTACCGACATTGGTTTTTGGTAATTCATTAATAAATTCTATTTGTTTTGGGATTTTATAGGCTGCTAGATTCTCTTTGCAATAAGCAATAATTTCTTTTTCATTTAAACTTGGATTACTTTTCACAACAAATAACTTGACTGCCTCACCGGTCTTTTTATCAGGAACACCAATACAAGCTGCTTCAATTATGTCAGGATGAAGACTAACAACATCTTCAATTTCATTAGGGTACACATTGAAGCCAGACACAAGAATCATGTCTTTCTTCCGATCAACAATTGCTAGGAATCCACCTTTATTTAAGGTTCCAATGTCACCAGTTTTAAGAAAACCATCCTCTCCAATAGTCTCAGCAGTTGCCTCTTCATTCTGCCAATAGCCCTTCATAACTTGGGGACCTCTGACACATATCTCCCCAGGCTCACCGCGTTTGACTTCTTTTCCATCATCATCTCTGATGGAAATTTCTGTGTTTGGAATCGGTAATCCAACAAAACCATTGAACTCAGTCAAGTGCGCTGGAGATATAGACACACTAGGTGAAGTTTCAGATAATCCGTAACCTTCAAGCAGCACTTTTCCAGTGAGTTGTTGCCATCTATCAGCTGTGGATTTTCGACAAGCAGAACCTCCAGTTCCCGATAATTTCATAGAACTAAAATCAACAGTATTAATGTCCGGATGATTAAGTAAACTTTCATACAATGTGTTGACTCCATTGAAGAAAGTAAAAGGCCATTTTTTCAACTCTTTAATAAACCCTTTGGTGTCTCTCGGGTTGGTGATTAGTACATTCAATCCTCCTTTACTGTATCCAGCTAAAACAAGAACAACTAATGAATAGATGTGATACATCGGTAAAGCATTGATATGGATATCCTGACCCTCTTCAAAAACGTCTGCAAGCATGCTATTGAGTTGGTCTAGGTTAGCAACAACATTACCATGAGAGAGCATAACGCCTTTGGATAACCCAGTTGTTGCTCCGGTGTATTGTAAAAAAGCTAAATCATCAATTGAAATTGCCGTTTCATTAAAATCAGCAGTGGGCCTTTTGAGCATGGATTTGAAGCGTACAGTATTAGGGATTCTGTATCGTGGGACTAATCGTTTGATATATTTCAAGACAAAATTCATAAATGCGCCTTTGATAGCTCCTTGATAGTCACCAATCTTGGTAATAATCACATGCTCAATAGTGACATTGTCTAAAACGGGTTGAAGAACATGAGCAGAATTTTCGAAAATAACAATGGTTTTAGCACCAGAATCCCTTAACTGATGCTCTAGTTCTCTTGGTGTATAGAGAGGGTTGACATTGACAACAATCAGGCCAGCTCTTAAAGCACCAAATATTGCCACTGGGTATTGGAGAAGGTTAGGCATCATCATCGCGATTCTGTCGCCTTTTCTCAAGCCAAGAACATTCTGCAGATAAGCGGCAAAACTTTTGGAATCTTTAGCGACTTGTTCATATTTCATTGAAACACCAAAATTAACAAACGCTTCACTTGAAGAATAATTAGTGTCTGCTGCATCTAAAAGTTTAACCAGCGTGCCTCTGGGGTCAAACACTAACTCTTCCGAAGCACATTCAGGGTAATTTTCTAACCAAGGTTTCTTTCTATTCATAATGTTCAATGAAATTTCATTATGATTAATCTAACTCAGAGCGATCATTTTTTCACGTTATTAGTTGCATCAAGATGCTCAAAAGTTCATTATTTCCTCCTTAACGGTTAAATGAAATGGGTAAATCTAGATTTCCAAATTTTTATCAAATGCCAATCAAAGAACGAATCAAAGCGGTCTTTGAGAGAGGCTTAATTACTGAAGACGATTTCCAGGCATTAAAAAATCAGCAACAACGTCTGGATATAGAGACTGCAGACAAGATGATAGAGAATGTCATTGGCGTACTAGGGATACCAATTGGTCTGGGCTTAAATTTTTCTATCAACAAAAAAGACTATGTTATACCGCTCGCTGTTGAGGAGCCTTCAATCGTTGCTGCGTTAAGCTCTGCTGCAAAAATAGCAAGAATAGGTGGTGGGTTCACAGCAACAAGCACTGACCCCATTCTTACTGGGCAAATTCAAGTGATTAATATTAAAAACATAGAGCAAGCCAGAAACAACTTATTGTCTCGAAAAGAAGAAATACTCAATCTTGCCAATAGTTTACACCCAAGAATGGTTGCCAGAGGTGGAGGGGCCATCGATTTTAAAATAAAAACCTACCCTATGGAATCATTTGATGGTGATATGCTCATTATTGACTTACATGTCAACACCATGGACGCCATGGGTGCAAATCTAGTGAATAGCATGTGTGAGGGCGTGGCTTCGTTAATTGAAACCATTACAGAAGGTGAAGTGTTTCTCAGAATTTTGTCAAATTTAACAGATCAGTCACTTGCTTCTGCATCAGTAATAATTCCACTTCAATCCTTAGCGATTGATGGTTATGCAAGTGAACGAGTTAGGGACGGTATTATTCTTGCATCTGATTTTGCACACGCAGACCCTTATAGGGCATCCACACATAACAAAGGCATAATGAATGGAATTGATGCACTAGCACTTGCTACTGGAAATGATTGGAGAGCAATCGAAGCCGGTGCGCATGCATATGCAGCCCGATTAGGCCGTTACTCAGCCCTATCAAAGTGGTCAAGCAGTAATGATGGGGACTTAGTTGGACACATTGAATTGCCAATAAAAGTAGGCATTGTTGGGGGCTCAATTGAGTCTAATCCTGCGGTTGCTTTAAATTTAAGGATTCTCAATGTCGCATCAGCCACAGAATTGTCTAGTGTAATGGCGGCTGTGGGTTTAGCACAAAATTTCTCTGCCCTAAGAGCGCTGGCAACCGATGGCATCCAAAAAGGCCATATGACACTGCATGCAAGAACAGTTGTAAAAGCAGCCAATACCCCTCATAACCTTTTTGATCAAGTGCTGGAAAAAGTTATTTTAAGCGGTGACATTAAAGTATGGAAAGCCAGAGAAATATTAGAAAAATTACAACATGTAGCTCCTAAAGTTTCTGTAAAAAAGCCAGTTAAGCAATCAGTTTCTGATGCAATTGAAGGCATTGGGTACGGAAAAGTGATTCTTCTTGGCGAACACTCTGTAGTGTATAACCGTCATGCAATTGCTGTTCCAGCACCATTGAGTATAAGAACCAAAATTGAAGACACGAAAGATCAAATCCTCTTACTTATGCCATCTTGGGGAGTGGAGTATCAATTGGATAAAGACCCTGATAAAAGACAATCATTTGAAAAACCAGCCGGACTTATTTTGGATCAATTAGGCTTAAATGACCGAGGAATGAAGATAGAAGTCTTTTCTGACATCCCAAGAGGCATGGGCCTGGGTGGGTCTGCTGCCATAGCTGTATCAATTATTAAAGCATTAAACAAACATTTTGATTTAAGACTCAAGAATGATGAGATCAACCAAATGGCCTTTGAGTCAGAAAAAATAGCCCATGGACATCCCAGTGGAATAGATAACATCATGGCCACTTTTGGCTTTCCCCTCATATACAGAACTGGGGATAAACCTTTAATTGAACCTTTAAATATTAATGATCCATTTTCTTTGGTCATAGGCTTCTCAAAAAAAGAAGGTTTGACTGCAACAACAGTTAAAAAAGTCAGAGACCTATGGAAGAAAAACACCAATGTTTTTGAAAAGATTTTTGATGAGATTGATGCGTTGGTCATTCAATCCATTCAAGCTATCCAAAATAATGATTTTGAGCTACTGGGCCAGTTAATGAATCTTAATCATGGTTTATTGAACGCTCTTCAAGTCTCAACACCAGAGCTTGAACGATTGGTTATGATTGCTAGGGAATCTGGTGCATTAGGAGCAAAATTAACTGGTGGTGGTGGCGGCGGAGCAATGATTGCATTATGCGACAATGTGAGTGCAACTCAAGAGGCAATAGAAGCAGAAGGTTTTGAAACCCTGACATTCGAAATCAAGAATTCATGACCACAGAAAACCTACCCCCCGACAACCAAGAAGATATGCTCATACTGGTTGATTCTTCTGATAATGAAATAGGATTTCTTTCTAAATCAGAGTGTCATATGGGTGCAGGACAATTACATCGGGCATTCTCAGTCTTTATTTTTAACAGCTCAGGAGAAGTCCTTATTCAAAAACGAAGCCCTCAAAAAGAACTTTGGGGACTACACTGGTCCAATAGCTGTTGCAGTCATCCTAGAAAAAATGAAAACATTGAGAGTGCGGTTAACAGACGCTTAGCAGAAGAATTAACGATTCAATGCCCTATTCATTTTTTATACAAATTTACCTACCAAGAAAATTTTGGGAATGTAGGCAGTGAACATGAACTTTGTTATGTTTATGTGGGTCTTTTCGATGGTGAAATAAAAGCAGATCCCAATGAGGTTGTGGAGTACAAATTTTTAAGCCCTCAAAAACTTGATCGAGAGATAAAAACTTCATCTGAAAACTTCACACCCTGGATGCAAATGGAGTGGAACACTATCTTGGGTAGTTATAAGAGCGATATCGAAAATAAAATTGCTTTAAGCCTCTAGATCATCAGAACTGATCTTCAGTTAGAGTCATGGTTGAAACTGACCCTGACATTAATGATTTTGAATAGGAATCAACCAACGGTAAACATTGCTCGATAAAAAAAGTGGATGAAACAAGTTTTGCTTCATAGAATTCTGAATCCTCAGTATTTTTAAGATTCATTATGGCTAATGCTGCTGACCGACTCGCTACCCATCCCCCCATAAAAGTGCCCATCATCATCAAAAAATTATAACTTACTGAACCCGCTAAAAAAGGATCCTTAGGATGTTCTTGTAAAATATAATCAAGGGATTTCTCAATCATAGCAATTGAATGAATCATGTATTCTTTGATTAACTGAAGACGTTGCTCATTAGAATCTAGAGCTTTGATCTCTGTGGAAATCTCAGCAAGCAACCTTCTTAATTCTTTACCCTGATCTCTAATGACCTTTCGACTAATCAAATCATTAGCTTGAATACCAGTGGTACCTTCATAAATTGTAGTAATTCTGGAATCTCTAAAATGTTGTGCGGCACCCGTTTCTTCGACATAACCCATGCCTCCATGTATTTGCAATCCAATGGAGGTGATCTCTTGGCATAATTCACTACACCAACCTTTTGTTATCGGGGTTAGCAAATCAGCTCTTTGAGAATGCCCTTGATCATCTTCAGATAAATCAAGTTCTAGGGTATTAACATAAACAAGCACTCGCATCATTTCGATTTGTGATCTCATCTTTAATAACATACGCCTTACATCAGGGTGATGAATAATGGTTGTTCGCCCTTTTTGACCATGAGCTTCACCTTGAACCCTGTCTTTAGCATAAGTTAGTGCTTGCTGATAGGCTCGTTCAGCTATAGCCACACTTTCACAAGCCACCCCAATTCTTGCATCGTTCATCATCGTAAACATGCACGAGAGACCTTGATTGATTTCACCAACCAAATAACCTGTTGCATCCTCAAAATTCATGACACAGGTTGCACAACCATGAATTCCAAGCTTATGTTCTATAGAGACAGCTTCAAGTGAATTTCTTTCCCCTAAACTTGAGTCATCGTTCACCAAATACTTAGGGACCAAAAACAAAGAAATACCTTTAACCCCTTCAGGTGCATCAGGCAATCGAGCAAGAACCATGTGTATTATGTTCT
>ENA-OSET01001004-OSET01001004.1-sediment-metagenome-genome-assembly--contig:-NODE-1004-length-30372-cov-11.039478_pt1 | contig 30372 bp, 24 predicted proteins | sample MGYA00237882_ERZ534229 | MGnify/ENA primary metagenome ERZ534229 (study PRJEB26408, sample SAMN06266212) | sediment metagenome | isolation source: Hudson Canyon methane seep mesocosm | place... | reverse complement strand
CCCGCGACCGGTTGATTACAAATCAACTGCTCTACCAACTGAGCTACACCAGCGCTGTTGATCTGTACATTATACAAATATTTTCTATGCTGTCTAGCTTTTATTTGTTCTTGTTAGTTTTTCTTTTGCTGGTTTTTATCGGGGTTGTATATTTTGTTTTAAATTTCCGTGATTTACTGGTTTTTTCATCAATCGTTCCTTTGGGTTGAAATGATGGAATTAAATGTTTTTTTCCATTCCCGATTAAATCGGCTCTGCCCATGCTTTTAAGAGCATCTCGTAATAAAGGCCAGTTTTTTGGGTCGTGGTAACGTAAGAACGCTTTATGAAGGCGACGCTGTTTAATGCTTTTAGGCACTGGCATATCATCTGCTTTTCGACTGACTTTATGTAAGGTATCTTTTCCCGAGTGATACATGGCGGTTGAAATTGACATGGGGGAGGGCAGGTAAGCTTGTACTTGATCTGCTCTGAAGCCGTTGCTTTTTAACCAGATGGCTAGGTTGAGCATATCGGTATCTTTAGTGCCTGGGTGCGCAGCGATAAAGTAAGGGATTAGATATTGCTCTTTACCTGCTTCTTTTGAAAACTTCTCAAACATTGTCTTAAAGCGATCATAGCTCCCCATACCCGGCTTCATCATTTTGGATAAAGGGCCTTCTTCAGTATGTTCGGGGGCAATTTTTAAATAGCCGCCGACATGATGAGTGACTAATTCTTTAACATATTCAGGGGATTCTACCGCCAGGTCGTAACGTAAACCTGAGGCAATAAAAATTTTCTTAATCCCGCGTATGCCTCTGGCGCGGCGATACAATTTAATTAACGAGCTATGGTTGGTATCAAGGTTATGACAGATACCGGGGAAGACACAGGACGGTTTTCTACAGGACTCTTCTATCTTTTTATCTTTACAGGCTAAGCGGTACATATTGGCGGTGGGGCCGCCTAAGTCAGAAATATGTCCAGTAAAAGCAGGGGAGGTATCCCGGATGGCTTCAATTTCTTTAATAATAGAGTCTTCGGAACGGCTTTGAATGATTCGGCCTTCATGTTCGGTAATTGAACAGAAAGTACAACCACCAAAACAGCCACGCATAATATTAACGGAGTGCTGAATCATTTCAAAGGCAGGGATATTAGCCTTGCCATATTGAGAGTGAGGTAAACGTGAAAAAGGTTGATCAAAAACGCCATCCATTTCTTGCGTAGTTAATGGAATCGGAGGGGGATTCATCCATATTTGACGTGATCCGTGGCGCTGAATTAAGGGTCTGGCATTACCTGGGTTAGTTTCACCATGCATGACTCTGGATGCATGAGCATAGAGTATGGGGTCGTTTTTAACATCCTCGTAATCAGGCAAGCGAATCACGGTTTGTGAGCGTTGTTTATTCGGGATTACTCGAGTAAATTGAACGACTTTTTCATCACCAGCGGTTGTCGGTTTTTTATCGCAGTCGGGTTCTTCCTGGTAGGGGTTAGTTGGAGGATTAATAACCCCTGGCTTATCTACCGATGTAGAGTCTTTTTCAGTCCAGTTACCCGGGATTTGTTTAACATAATGAACCGTGCCACGAATCCCTTTTAAGTCAGTGATTGCTTCACCATTCGCTAAGCGATGAGCAATTTCTACAATTTGTCGTTCAGCATTACCATAGACTAATAAATCAGCCTTAGAATCCATTAACACGGATTTCCTGACTGTATCAGACCAGTAATCATAATGAGCAATACGACGTAAACTGGCTTCAATACCACCAATTATCAACGGTACCTTTTTGTAGGCTTCACGGCAACGATGTGAATACACATTAACTGCACGATCAGGACGTTTTCCACCGTCACCATTGGCAGTATAGGCATCATTGGAACGTATTTTTTTATCCGAAGTGTAGCGGTTGACCATGGAATCCATGTTACCGCCTGTGACCCCAAAAAATAGATTTGGGCGACCTAGTTTTTTAAAATCTTCAGCACTTTTCCAGTCAGGTTGAGAGATAATCCCCACCCTAAAGCCTTGTGCTTCCAGTGTTCTACCAATGACAGCCATGCCAAAGCTAGGGTGGTCGACATAGGCATCCCCGGTTACTAAGATAATATCGCAAGAATCCCAGCCTAGTTGATCCATTTCATCTATGCTCATGGGGAGTTCGTGAGCGCTTCCAAAGCGTTGGGCCCAGAATTTTTTATAGCCGAAGATGTTAGGTGCTGTTTGGGTCATTTTTTTATTACTTTATCTAATACGGTGCTGTTATTGCGTTTGAAATCTTTAACAAAGCCTGGGAAATCAAGATGATATTGTTGTTCCAATTGATTTGCTTTTTGTCTTAATTCTTTCATTGAATATTTTGGGGCGTTTTCTCTAAAAGCAAAGCCAATAATATTGCCACGCTTACGCACTGGCAAAAATAGAATGCGCCATGAAAATACACGCCCCATATTCCAGGTGACTTCACGGAAAAGATCTTTATTTGTTCCCCATAAGTTAATGGCTAATAGACCATCATCCTTTAAAAGGGTTCTACAACCATCAAAAAAAATTTCACTACTGACTTCAAGCGCCATACCTTGATGATCGTAGGCATCTATCACCATCAGGTCATGTTTTTCTTCAATTAGTTTGCTTTGAGTGGAGATATATTCACCACCACAGCCTATTTTTACTTTTAATCGCGGATCGAGGGGGAGCTGAAAGTGGCTACGAGCCACCTTTAAAACACTGCTACGGTATTCTACGACTTTAATTTTACATTCACTAAATTGGTGTAATAGGTACTTGGTAATTGTGCCTCCACCTAAGCCAATCATTAAGATGTCTTTGGGTGAGTCATTAAATAGTAGCAAGCCCATCATGGCCTGGGCATAAAGAGAATTTAGCTGATTTGGCTGATCTAGCAACATGGTACTTTGTCTTGAGTGGGAACCAAAATGCAAGGCTCTCTCCCCTTTGGTATCTATAACTTCTATTGAACCTTCATCATCATGGGTTTGGTGGACAAGTAATCCATCATATTTATACATAAAGTGCTTGGAATATTTTAAACAAGCGCTATTTTCCCTTATATGCAAACAGTTGTCTTGCTAAATTAATAATTAATTTCAAGAACATAGTGAACTATAAGCTTAAATATTTTGTGGGTAGGAGTGCAGTGTCCAGCATTTAGGCAGTTAAATTATAGAATTGAGAGAGCTTTGTTAATCGCTTTGTTAAGTTAACAGTAACACAAGCTGGGGCACAGTGCTTTAGTCTGCTTTTATAGCCGAAAATAGCAGGCTAAAGCACTGCGCCCCAATGAGCTTACAGCGTCACACTAGCATCCTTGTGTGACTTACCATAGATTAGGTCAGCTGATTACAAGAAAAAAATTTGCCTATACAGCTTCCGCACTTTTGCGGGCTAAAGTTAAAATAAAGTCTGTTTCAATTTCTAAATTATTGGCTCGCTGGATCTTCATCTGGATTTCTGACTTTGCTCGCCATGCAAACGGTGTCATGTTTAATAAAGCCATTCTGTTGGCTTGATCCGGCTGGATGGCGTAGCTAATTCTTTGAGTATCTATTTGTTCAAAACCATCGGGTAAATCTATAGTCACTGAATGTTCGTTTACCTTGTTATAGATAAATTCTTTTAATTGCCACAAATGTCTTGGCCCGGGTGTAACAATAAGTAACAGTCCGTTTGCTTTTAATATACGTTTAACTTCTTCATCATTTGAGGGAGCATAGACTCTAAGTAATAGATCAAAATAGTTGTCGGCATAGGGAAGGCGTTTATTGCTGGCGACGATAAATCGCGCATTAGGCTGTTTTTTTGCTGCTGCAAAAATAGCATTCTTGGCGATATCAATGCCGTGCAGATCCAGACTGTCACTGTTTTCGCAATAGCTTTCTAGCTGTCGACTGTAATAACCTTCACCACAGCCCATATCGAGGATATGCATAGGCTTACTTTCTGTTCTTTGCTGATCAATAATTGCCGCGATAGCTTTTGCCATTGGCAGATAATATTCAGCTTCAAGAAAATTGCGTCTGGAACGCATCATGGCACGACTATCGCCCGGTTCTTTACTTTTTTTATGTTGCACTGGAAGCAAGTTTAAATAACCTTCTTTTGCCATATCAAAGTGATGTTTATTTTCACAGTAAAAACCTTTTGATGGCAGATGCTGTATTAAAGGTGATTGGCAAATCGGGCAGATATAAGGCATATATAGTTGTTAGTTAGGGTGTTTATCATTAAATTAAGTGTTGGGGGCGCAGGCTTTTAGCCTGCTGTATTTCGTTTTTAGCTTATGAACTCGACCTTCCAGTTTTAAAGTTTTTTATCCATTGACTCTTACTAAATCATCCTAAATTTTTCTCGTTCATATGCTTGCCAGGTGGCATTAACTGAAAAACACATCAATGAGCCATCCCATTAACAGAGTGTTAAAATTCCATTTCTAAACAAAAACTAGCATAGCTAACTCGCAATAAATAAGCCACCAAAATAGTTCCCATGCTCTGCGTCAATGCCATTAAGTTAAGAGAAATACAACATGGGGCGCAGTGCTTTAGCCTGCTATTTTTAGCTATGAATGCAGGCTAAAGCACTGCGCCCCAACCATTAACTTAATGGCAGTGATGCTCTGCGTGGGAATTCATTGCAGAAAACGCTCCTGCGTTCCGTGACGCTGGAGCGTCACAAGCTGCATTCCCACACTGGAGCGAGGGAACGATGAGGGTCGTTTATTTATTGCGAGTTGCCTTAGCTGTTTTTTTCTATTTTTCCTAACCTTAAAAACTGGAATAGCGAGTATGAAGGCTAAAGCCTTCGCCCCAAATTTAAATTTATATTCTTAGAGTGAGTTTGTTGAGTAATTACAGTTTATGTTTTCTGAGTTTTAATCAACTTAAAGTCTTCTAGAATACTATAAAGACAGGGAATCACAAACAACACTAATAAGGTTGATGTAGCTATGCCAAAGATTATGCTGATTGCCAGAGGAATAAGAATTTGGGCTTGCGGGCTTTGTTCAAATAATAAGGGGGTTAATCCTGCTATGGTGGTGAGTGAGGTTAAAAAGACTGCCCTAAATCGCTCGTAGCTGGCTTTGGCTGCCGCGGCGTGGGGTGTTAGGCCTTCTCTGCTGTGTTTTTTCACAAACTCTACCAGTAATATTGAGTCATTGACCACGATACCTGCTAACGATACAAAACCTAATAAAGAGGGCATGGTTATATCCTGGCCCATAATCAGGTGGCCCCAAATTACGCCGATCAATGCCAGTGGAATATTGACCATCACCACCAGAGGTTCGGTGTAAGAGCGAAATTGCAGACTTAAGAGAATAAAAACACCTGCTAAACCATACAATAAACTTTTACGCATAGAGCTTCGAGTGAGATTACCTTCTTTTACTTCACCTTCAAAATTAACGCTGAGTTCGGGGTGACGTACTTTAAATAGAGGTAGATAATTCTGTTGCAGGTCTTGAATAATGGCCTGGGTATTGTTGACAGAGGCATCTACATCACCATATATAGTGGCTGTGCGCTGACCATTAATACGCTGGATGTGTGAAAAATCTCTGCCCGCTATAATTTCTGCAACATTGGATAATGGGACTGTTTGCCCTGTTTGAGGATGAATGATAGGGAAATAATCAAAATCAGCCAGCTCATCTCTGGACTCTTCATTTAAGATCACTACGACTTCAAAGGTTTCTAAACCGACACTGGTTTCTAATACTTCCAGTCCCTGATAGGCTGCTCTTAATTGGGTTGCGATGTTGTGAGCATCCAAACCTGATGCGTAAGCACCCGCTTTTAAATGTAAGGTAAATTCGGGTTTTCCTGGCCGTAAATCATCCATTAAATTGCTCACCCCCGGATAACCACCCAGCCAGTTTTGCAGATGGTGAGAGGCTTGCGATAATTGTTTTAAATCGTCGCCTTGTACTCGAATATAAATGGCGCGACCCGCTGGGCCAATAATGGGTTCTTTAATGGACACGGTTAATGCCGCAGGTGTTTCGCCTGTCGCTGTTCGCCATAAACTGGCCAGTTCATTGATGGATTGCTGGCGCTGTTCTGAGATTAATAAATCGGCACTGACTGTGGCGACATGTGCGCCTGTTTCAAATGCATCGGCATTCATGCCATAACTTAAGGTGACCGCCTGAACCAGCTCTTCGCCATAATTGTCTTTATAATTTTTATTGACTTGATTTAAGCTGTCCGATAATTGTTTAACGGTACGTTCTGTTTCGGCTAATGATGTCCCTACTGGCATTAGTATTCTGGCTTGTAAAATATCACCTTCAATATCAGGGAAGGCTGAAAATTTAACAATTCCTGATGCTAACAGGCCGACTGATAAAAATAATAAACCGAATACAGAGCCGATAAAGGCATAGCGGTAACGAATGAGATAGGCAACCCAGTCATGCAGGTTTTCGTGTAATTGATTAAAGTGCAGGGTGAATTTTTCTCTGATTTTTGATTTTGTTTGATCTGTCGATTTTTCTAAGGAATGTTTTAAATGATGTGGCAAAATCAGAAACGCTTCAATTAATGAAATGGAAATAACAGAAATGAGGACCGCAGGTATGGTTCTTAAATTTTGTCCGATATCACCACTGAGAAAGAGTAAGCCGACAAACACACAGAGGGTGGTGATAAAAGAGGATAACACCCCTCTGGCAACAGCCTGAGTTCCTTCAATAGCGGCATTAACAGCGGATTTCCCTAAACTGAGTTGATGACCTATGCTTTCACTGATCACAATGGCATCATCCATTAAAATGCCTAAAGACAATAATAGCGCAACCATGGATAGCATATTAATGCTGATGCCCCATTGGGCTAGCAAATAAGCACTGGCTAAAAAGGAAACGGGTAAGCCCATCACCACCCAAAATGCAAAGCGAGTGCCAAAAAATAACCACATCACAGCAAATACCAGAATTAAACCCTGCCAGGCATTGCTGATCAGTAATTGGATGCGACTTTTTACGATACTGGTAAAGTCCTGAGTCAGATTAAAACCAATTTCTGCGGGTAAGTGTTGACGTTCTTTTGCTATAAATTGTTCAACGGCCTCAAGTATTCTTAAACTATCATCTCTGGAATTTTTTCTGATTTTTAAAAAGGCGGCTGGTTTGCCGTCATAAACGATGTTGTCAGATGTTTCATCAAATTGATCGACTATGTTTGCTATATCGCCCAGTTTTATTTCTGTCCCCTGTTCACTGCTTAAAACAATCAGTTCGGCTAATTGTTCTACTGAACGCGCTTCATCATTAAAACGAATTTGATAATCTCTGGAAGAGGTATTGATTTCTCCAGCAGGCAAGTCCAGATTCTGTTTGCCGACAATAGTGGCAATAGACTGAACACTTAAGCCATATTGACGCAGATTGGCCTGAGATACCTGAATTTGAAATTGACGTTTAGAAAAGCCTTCTATTTCCACTAAAGGAATACCCGGCTCTAGCAGCATTTTGGCTTTAATTTTTTCAGCCAGATCTTTTAAATCCTGACGTTTTATATCGGCAGTTAAAGCTACGGTCACTACATCTTGTGTTCGGCCTACTTCACTAATAACGGGTTCTTCAGATTCAGTCGGAAAACTGTCGATTTCATCAATGGCGCTGTTAATATCATCCATAAAAACGCTGAAATCGCCTGTTTCATACATTTTTATTATCGAGACCGAATAAGAATCATGGGCCTGACAGCTGACTTCTTCAACAAAGCTAATGCCTTCTATGGCATCTTCAAGCGGTAGGCAGATTTTTTCTTCTATATCGTTTGGGGTAGCACCAGGGTAGATAATTTTAACTTCAACTTCATAACGCTTAATTTCGGGTAAGGTTTCACGTTTTAAAGTGGGCAGGGTGATGATGCCGATAAACATCAATAACAGCATTAATAAATTGGCGGCAGTCGGGTGTACCGTAAAAAAGCGAATCATTGGTTTTTCGCCTGTAGCTTAACCCAGTCAATAATTAACTGTTCCGTTCTCTTATCATGAGTCGGTTTGATAGACATGTCTTCAATGGCTGGAAAAAGATCCGAGACGATAATCTTGTTACCTATCTGTAAGCCGCCTTCAAATAAAGCCATATCGCCTTGTAACAGGGTAGGTTTGAGAATTCTGCGTTCAAGTTTATTATCAGCATTAACAATATATAACTCACCTTCATGTAATGCATCACGGGGAATAACAAAGAAGTCTTTGGCTTTACCTTTAATGGTGACTTCGGTGTACATGCCCTGAAGTAAAGGCGGCTTAAAGCCTGGGACTATTTGGGTGTTGGGTTTGTCGACACTGACGAACACACCCAGCGTGCGTGTTTTAGGATCAAGACTGCTACTGATGCGCTCAACTTTTGCTTGCCAGTAACTATTGATGTTTTCACTCAGTTTAACCTCGGCTGTTAAGCCTAAAGTGGTGAACAGTTCACTGGAAAAACCACTTTGAAAAGCTTGTCTGATTAAATCCTGTTTCCCTCTAAAATCCTTTGCCAGCGTACGAAATTGCAGTAGTGGAAATTGTGCATTAATTAATATTTTATCAGTGGTTTGTGCACTAAATAAGGAACTGCCTTGACTAACATATTGATTGTTTTCAATATTCAGGCTTGATATTCGGGCGTTAAAGGGCAGGGTAATGCTTGTCCTGTCCAGATTTCGTTGTTGACTGGAGGTGGCTGCTTTTGTATTTGATAGATTAGCCTGCAGACTACGAAGTTGTTGCGGTAAGGTTTTTAATCGACTGTTAAGGTTTTGAACTTCTTGTTGTAGTTTGAGCACATCAGAATGTTTAGCATCGGCACTCGATTGAGAAACAAGGTGGGTTTTTAATAATTTTTTGATTCGGTTGTAATCTGTTTTTACTAACTCTAATTTGGCCTTAGCAAGTTTCAGATCTACTCGGGTGTTTTTTATATTAACTTGAGTTTCATTGATTTTGGCAAGATTGAAGGCCGAACTGGCCTGTGCTTGCTTTAAGGACGATTGAAAATCATCGGCTTCTATGCGGATAACCACCGTATCTTTAGGAAAGACAGCGCCATCTTTTAATTCTGGGTGCAGGTAAATAATTTTTCCTGAGACCTCTGATTTAGCTTCAAACTGAATGTCAGGCTTAACTACACCAAAGCCTTTAATTGCGGGTTTAACTGAATATTTATCAAGAGTGATGATATTCACCGCACTAACAAAGCCTTCCTTAGGTTCATGTTTCATCGAAGGTCTGCTTTTGACAATAAAAACAGTCAAAATCAAGCAACTAATAAGCACTATAGGCAGTGCTTTGCGCTGGGAAATCCATGAGCTATTCATTTACGATCCTTTTTTATATTGGAAGTATTGCTATCTTACTTTTTTCGTAATTACTCAGCATAAAATGATGGCTGCCGTTCTGAAGCCCTCTCCTGCTGGAGAGGGTTGGGTGAGGAGAGCTTAAAATAAATTCTTTTTGCCTTTAGAAATAAAGAAAAAGCATTTTGCAAAAGAGAGTTGTTTAATTCCTCCTCACCCAACCCTCCCCAGCAAGGGAGGGCTTAAAAATAAGCCCGTTAATACATTTCAAATTACGCTGAGTAGTTACAGTGTGTATAACTAAAACCAGGGTAACCATCTATTCACCTGTTTTTTATACAAAAGATAGTCTGCATGAAACATTTCATCAAGCATTGGTTCTTCATAATTCACAATCATTATCTGAAAACAGGCCACCACAAGCAGCCCATATAACAGTACAAAGCCATTTAAAGACAGCAAAAACCAGGCTAAAATCACTGATAACACAGCAATGTACATTGGATTTCTGCTGTAATGATATAAGCCTCTCACAACTAGATATTTAGGTGCCTCTATCGGAGCCGGAGTGCCTTTACCAACCATTATAAAATCCCATACGCACCAGCAATATAGAGATATTCCAGCCAGCATTAATGAGCCGCCAAAGAACAGGCTCCAGCTTTCATAAAGCACTCTTCCTTCAATAATTTTCAAAGGAAATAGGAAAGCCACCGTACCAGGCAACAATAAAGTAAATACAATGCTTTTAATTAATAAGCTCATTTCAACCGTTCTATCCTGCGCGTTTTAATAATCAGCGGACATAAGACAAACCCTAAAACCACACCCAGAGCCACAACACCAGCCAGAATTTTTAAAGATGTGCTTTCAGCTAACATTAGACTACCAAATGCAAGTGCACTGGTCAGCATGGAAGCAGCCATTGCCTGATAGGTCATCGCAATATCTTCCCCCCGATTTTCCTGATAAAAGATGCCATAATCGACACAAATAGCAACAACCAGTAGAAAACCAACTAAATGCAAAAAACTAATTGCCTCCGCCGTAAAGGACCAGAATGATAAGATCAAAAAAGCCGCTAAAACAGCAGGTAATAAGGTCTGAATAGCCACAACAATACTTTTATAGCGAATAATCAATACCATAACAATAACCAGCAGTCCAAGTGATAATAACCACTTCGCTCTATTGGTATAATCATGGGTCATGTTATTCAGCATATCCCGTTGACTAAAATATTGTGCTCCGTTTATATCTGCCAAAGCATTCTTTAATAGCTCGGGATTGTGCTCTCCAAGCCATAACATAATGATCGTTTGTTGCTTACCACGAATAACTCGACTATCAATCACTTTGGATACAGAGGTTGCCAATACCTGTTCTAGCCTCAGCACCTCATTAGAGGAATAATCTAAATCACCTAAACGCTTAACTGATAAGCCCTGCTGCTGCAATGCCTGTTGCCAGAGCGCTTTATTTTCTGCTGTTAAATACTGCTGTAGCCTTAGCTGATTCTTGTGCTGTGTTTCAGCAGAAACTAACCAGGGGTATAAAGCAAAATAATCAGCTAAAGCAGCGGTTTGTTTTAAGCGATCTAAAACGGGATAAACTTGTTCGCTTATTTTTAACGCAGCCTCATTGTTTTCCCCACTGATAAGTACAAACCGTCCTGGTTCTATTGAAGTCATCCGCGCCCGAATTCGTTTATCATTTTGTTTAAGATAATCAAGTTCGGGTGTTAATTCCTGCATATCTTCCATCCAATGCAGTGATTTTAATCCAAAAAAAGAAGCCAGTAACAAACTGAGCAATACTATCAATAATAAGGGTTTAAAGCGTTGAGAAAATTTCATCCAACGATTTACCAAGGGAACATTGATTTGATTACATTGTGTACCCGTAATCAAATAAGGGAATACAAAACGGGTTAACAGTAAACTAACAATAATTCCCGTTGCTGCATAAACAGCGACTTGCTGGAAACCAGGGTAACCAGAGACCCCTAAAGCGACATAACCAATCATTGTAGTGATACCCCCTAGCAACATACTGGGCCAGATTTTAGCAATCACTTCAGCTCTCTGACTACTATTAACTGCCTGAGCATGTGCCACCGCATGAATGGGATAATCAATACAGATACCCACCAAGGTTGATCCTATCGCGACAGTCATGCCATGCACAAAACCAAAAATCAGCTGAGTGCTCAGTATCGAAGTTAAGATAACAATAATCAATACTGAAAAAACCTGAAACATGATGAAAAAGGAACGAAATATCAGCAAGAACAATAAAACTAAAGCAACAGATGACAGAATACTGACTTTAACTATATCCCCTTGAATCAAGCTTTGAGTGGCCACAGCAAAAATCGGCACACCAGTCATTTCTAATTGATAGTTTTTAGCTAGGGAGTGATTAAGTTGCTTAAATCGTAATTTTATTTGGCCTTGAATACGACCTTGCTCTGGGGCATTAAGTCCTGCCATGGCCGTTTCAAGAATTAAATTACGGTATTTTAAATCTTGATTAAGCACTTGTTGCATTTGTCCAGCCAAGCCCTGAAACCCATTTAAGGTCAATAACAGAGGGTCTTGCAAAGCAATTTTTTTTACCATTGGCCCTTGCGGTGACAACAATGCTGTTTTCAGCATTTCTGCACGTTTAGACAAGCCTTGCTCAGAAAACAGTTGCGGCAGAGTTTGTTCTGGATTCAGACTGTAAAAGCCATTGGCATAAGGGCTATACAAATTATGCATTGCCTGGCTAATTCGGGTTTGTTGCCCTGGCGACCAAACATCGACAACCCCCTCAATAGCGCCCAACTGTTTTTTAAAGTTATTAATAAAAGCCTTATTAACTTCGTCTTGATCCCCTGCCCCCACTGAAATCAAATAGCGCCGGGATAAAGTCCCTGACTGCATTTCACTGGCCAGTAATATTTCTTCCGCATTATCACCGGCAATAATAAAGGCAGATAGATCTGATTTAAAATCAACCAGCCCTATAACAGTCGCAACAAGTAGAAACGGTAAAAAATAAAACACTACTTTTCGCCAATTCAAACTACTCACCTGTTAATTCTGTTTGTAATTTTAACACCGCTGCTGTTACTTCATTGCCAGTGCCCTGCTGTTCTAATATAAACTCACTTTGGTCTCCATCAGGCTGTTTAATGATGATGGTATCCACCTGCTGATCAGATAAACCTGACACCACAATATTAAAACCAGAGTCACTTTCCTGTTTTGATTTCAAACTCATTATCCAACGCTTAGGTTGACTGGAAAAGTCAATTAAATACATCTCCCGCAGTAACTCATCATCAGCATTCATTAAGGCCTTAAATACCGCAACATTTAAACTTAGTGGACTACTATCATCCATTTCGCCTTCATGCCGAATATGCTTATCGGGATCAAAATAATACATTTTATCGGCCTTAACAGCCATTAATAAGCGCCTGGGTTTTAACTGTTCTCTGATCATCAAATCAGGTGGCATAGAATACATATAACCACTGCCATGCCACGGCTTATCCATTAATTCTAAAGTCCGTATTTCCTGATAGGCCATTTTAACCGCTGCATTAGATTTCATTGTTCGCATGACTGCATCAATAGAATCTTCCGCATCAGCATGACTGATAAAAAACAGCATTAACAATAAACCGTTTTTTACAGCCGCTAAACATTGCTTTTCCAGTGTATAAGTCAATCTAATCATCTCGCCTGCACATCCATCCATATTTTTCGTCCATTAACAAACATGGTTTTAATGGTTGAGATAGGACTGGGAATCACCAAATCAGGAAATCGATATTGTCGATAAATATATTCAATCGTGGTTAATAGTCCAATCATCAAATAGATAAACAGCCCATTAAACAAAGCCCACCATTGATCGGTACCCCAAATAGCCAATGCGATACAGGCCAAGGCATTAAAAGCAAAGAAACCCGTCCAGACCCAGGTTAATTGGCGACAATATTCACTGATGCCCGGAACAAACTCAGGAAACTCCAGCCTGACAAAGCTCTCGATAAATGAAGGACCTTTACCTTTAAGTAAGGTGCGTCCAAAAAAATACATCAACAATAATTGAATCAGAACGGGTAAAACTTTTGCCGTGATAGTCTGCAAATAATACGCGCCCAATAACAGACCAATAGATATCAGTGCTTTAAATATTTTTGTTTTTACATTTTTTGCCGCAAAAGATTGCATTAAAAAAATGCCTGAAAAGAAAGCAGGTGCCACCCACACCATACCGCTTTCTATACCTCGATAAATAAGATACGGGTAAAGCAAAAATAAACAGGTGACAAAAATGCTTTTAACAATCGCTAACATATAAAACTCTGACCTTTAATCGACAATGTTAGATACTTTTCCATTTCTGAAATTAACATTAAACTTATTAAATCGGGCACTCCAATAAACCCAGGTATCTACATCCAGGTTCATTGTTTCAGTGATAGGTGGATAGCCAATAGCAGCCACAACCGCTTTTTTACGCATACCTTTTGCTGCTGAGCCTCGGGTGATATTCTTTTTTTCCAGTGAATTAAAACGACGTAGGTTTAATTTTTTTACTGCAAAAAGTTTATCAAATGACTGGAAAATATCATCACCCGTATGTTTTTGTACATTTTTGATAACGAGAGGAACATTTGATTTTTCAAGTTCGACCTCTATTACTTTGGGGCTGATTTTCAATAAGGTGACTTTGCTGTTAACTGGAACGGCTGCCCCTCTACGATAATTAGTTGTTACATGCGTATTTTTTTCATATCGAATAACAAACTGCGTGTAATAACTATTGCCTACAGCAATATGTGAAGGTAATTCCTCAGGCTTTAAGGTTTTTTTGCAAGAAGCCAATAAAAAAACCAGTAACAATAGACCCAAACCACGAAATAATCGTTGCATCATTAACCTTCCTCACCCCTTCGGGCAATATCGTTTATTACCAGACATTTGATAATAAATAATTGAAAAAACAAAAAACACCGGCAAACTAATTATAATAATATCTTTAGTCAATGGAATAATCATTAGCGAACTGACCAATTCAATCATGATCAAACTAATCAAAACTATAGCGATGGTTTTATTATTCAAGCGGGTACAGAAATAGGCCCCCAAAGGTGCCCCAATAATGACCACTGGAACAGCGGATAACCAGTATTGCTGCACAACAGGAGTAAAACCATCCATGACTAAGATAGAGTAGACAAAACCAAATACCGAATTTAAAGCCATTAAAACCACCGACGTTGGGGTGGCGACTTTTTCTGCTAATCGAAACAATAACACCATTAAGGAAAAACACAAAATATCGATCCCATTGCCAACCAGACCAGTCATCAGCCCTCCGCAAAAACCAGCAAACAGGATTATCCCCCTTTCCCGCCAGCCATAAATGCACAAAGAATTGTTATAAACACGTTGTTTCCAGGTAAGCAAAGTCAAAGTCAGTGCAAAACTAACGACCATTGCAGTAAACAGCATTTTTAGCAAATCAGCTGTTAACAACGGTGCAATAAAGACTAGACCAAACATAACCCCGAACAATCCACCCAGGCTTGCCCATCTCACTACCCGCCATTCCACGGGCACTCGCAAAACAACAATCGTAAAACTAGCTGCCGTCATCCCTACACTTTGAATTGCCAAGGAAAAAACTTTGGCATCTAGTGGTGAAATATTAAGAACCTTGGTAAATACTGGAAAAGCAATAGCCCCACCACCTTCACTGGTCGCGCCAGCAATAAAAGAGCCAAAAATCATGGTTAATGTAACGGGCCAGTTTTGCTGGATAATATCCATTGAGGCAGGATACGTATAACTAAACCAAAGACCCCAGATTGCAATAGTGAGTGATAGACTCAGTAGAAAAAATTTATTCAAAATCAAAGAAAATGGCTTTATCAGCGATAAGTGTTAAAAAGGATAGGCATTAATTTTTCTCGTTCCCATCGTATTCGGTGGGAACATCACTGCCATTAAGTTAAGGGATTAGTCCGTTGGGGCGCAGTGCTTTAGCCTGCATTCATAGCTAAAAATGGCAGGCTAAAGCACTGCGCCCCATATTGTATTTCTCTTAACTTAATAGCATTGACGCGGGAGCAAACAAGATGGGCTAGTTGGGGCGCCTGGTAAGTTAGGATGCCAATCGTCTTAAGTCTTTAAATATCTTGTTTACGCCAATATAGAGCTAACAAACTACCCGAAATATTATGCCAAATGCTAAATATTGCACCTGGCAATGCTGCTGTTATAGAAAAATACTTAATCGCCAAAGCCACACTTAATCCTGAATTCTGCATGGCTACTTCTATACAAACGGTGCGGCAGGTTTGCGCATCATATTTTAAAAGCCAGGGGATACCATAGCCTGCACACAGACCTAAAAAGTTATGTAAAGCAACAGCGAGCAAGACTGGCAAAGCCAGAACAGTTAAATTATTGTGATTTAAGCCTACAATAATGGCAATAATAAAAACGATAGAAAAAGTAGATAACAGAGGAAGAAAAGCCTGTAGTGTTTTCAATCGTTGATTAAAAAAACTGTTTAAAAAAGTCCCTACCAGCACAGGAAGTAAAACAATCGTTAAAATACTAGTCAGCATCCCTACCACAGGGACAGGTATTACCTGATTCAAATACAGAAAAGTTAAAGCTGGCATCAAAATAACGGCACACAAGGTCGATACCACTGTCATCAAAATTGATAGTGCCACATTACCTTTTGCCAGATAACAAATAACATTTGAAGCCGTGCCACCCGCACTAGCACCCACCAACACCATCCCTGTCATTAAATCTACCGACAAACCCAATAAAACAGAAATGGCATAGGCAAATAATGGCATCAGTAAAAACTGAATAGCAACAGCAATAGTTATAACTAAGGGCTTTTTAAGCACCGCTTTAAAATCTTGCCAGGTTAAGGTCATCCCCATACTCAACATCACCACTGCAAGTAAAGGCACAATAACTGATTTTAGGGCAGCAAAAGTCTCAGCATTAAAATACGCTACGGCAGAAAAAAGGATGGCCCATAAAGGAAATAGATTAACGATTCTATTCAGCATCACATGTTTTACCATTTAAATGTAGATTAGCAACCATCTGAAAATGTTTGATTTTTTTACTTTCCAGTTTTAATAGCTTGAAAATATCCTGAACTGACATGTTTTTTACTTTATCTATATCAGCACCATGCTTGATTTTGAAAAAAGTAGTTTTCTTACCTGCAGGATAAGCTGCCATCAGTGCATTAATTTCCCCCTCAATCAACGCTGTAGCTTGTTGCAAAGCTTCTTTTGTCATCTGGTTTAAGCCGTCTACCATAACGTGCTTATTTTGTTTTTCTTCTAAAGCAGAGAGCTTAGGCTCCAATCCAGACTTTTTTCTGATGGCATCTAAGCGGCTACTCTTCCCTCTTGCAATTAATAAATGACTATTTTCATTGCTTGTTGCTGTTGTTTTCATAATGACAGTAATAGTTACAGACAAATTAATCATTACGCTGATCTAGCAAGTATCAAGTAACAGCTTGGCTTATTATTCAGCAGATATAATCAACGGGACTAAATTATAAAGCAAAAGCCATCTGCTTACCCAATAACACTATGCGGGCATTATTGGGCTGCATTTTTAGCTTTGTAAAAACTTAAAACCAGAGCTAAAAGCTCTCAGTCTTCCACTACTACATTCGATAATTTCGAATCAAAAGAGACCACATGCGCGCCATTGCTCAGTTATTGCAAAACAAACAGTGAATTTAAGCCATAAAAAAATACTGACGAGAGTCTCTCTGTAAATTAGGAATTCATCCTTATCTGGAAAAAAAACTCATTTCGTTTTAGAATAAGCGGTTAAATAAATGCTTAGTGTTCACTCGTACGTACGGACAACCAATTGATGACTGATTATAAACTAACCCACCTGAAACAGCTTGAAGCGGAAAGTATTCATATTATTCGTGAAGTAGCCGCAGAATTTGATAACCCGGTAATGCTCTACTCTGTTGGTAAAGACTCCGCAGTAATGCTTCATTTAACCATGAAAGCTTTTCATCCGGGCAAACCACCGTTTCCAATGATGCATGTTGACACCACCTGGAAATTCAAGGAAATGATTGAATTCAGGGACAAGCTGATTAATGACTTAGGTTTAGACATAATTGTCCATAAAAATCAGGACGGTATTGACCAAGGAATAGGCCCATTTACTCACGGCAGTAAAAAACATACTGATGTGATGAAAACTGATGGCTTAAAACAGGCTTTAAACAAACATGAATTTGACGCAGCTTTTGGTGGCGCACGCAGAGACGAAGAAAAATCGCGCGCTAAAGAACGTGTTTATTCCTTCCGTGATAAAAACCATCGCTGGGACCCAAAAAACCAACGGCCTGAGCTATGGAATATCTATAACGGTAAATTAGATAAAGGCGAAAGCATCCGTGTTTTTCCATTATCTAATTGGACCGAGCTTGATATTTGGCAATATATTCATCTGGAAAGTATCCCTATTGTGCCGCTTTATTTTGCTAAAGAGCGCCCAGTTGTAAACAAAGACGGCATGTTAATCATGGTTGATGATGATCGTATGCCTATCGGTCCTGATGATAAAGTGGAAATGAAGATGGTACGCTTTAGAACATTAGGCTGCTATCCATTGACTGGCGCAGTTGAATCAACCGCAACCACCCTGCCTGAAATTATTCAGGAAATGCTGTTAACCACCACCTCTGAACGTCAAGGCCGTTTGATTGATCATGATCAATCTGGGTCTATGGAACAGAAGAAACGCGAAGGGTATTTTTAGAGCAGGTGAAAGGTTAAAGGCACAAGGTTAAAGGAAGAGCATGCGATTTGAAGATTTAGACGTATGGAAAAGATCCTCTAGACTTTGTGTTGACGTTTATAAAGAACTTGCTAACTGTAAGGACTATGGCTTTAAAGATCAAATTACACGTTGTAGCTTGTCAGTTCCTAGCAATATTGCAGAGGGATTTGAACGAAGTACAAATAAAGACAGTAATAAATTTTTTTACTATGCCAAAGGCTCTTGTGGTGAATTACGAACACAAATATACATAGGTATTGAGATAGGTTACATAAAAAAAGAAATAGGCCTCATCTGGAAAACTGAAACAGAACAACTATCAAAAATGTTATTCGCCCTCATAAAATCTAGAAGCTCTTGATCTTTTCACCTTGAACCTTTCACCTTGAACCTAAAATTTTTAAAGGAAAAATTTTCCAATGTCCCACCAATCAGATTTAATTAGTACAGATATTGATGCGTATTTAGCTCAACACGAGCAAAAAGAGCTGATGCGTTTTTTAACTTGCGGTAACGTTGATGATGGTAAAAGTACCTTAATCGGTCGCTTGTTGCATGATTCAAAAATGATCTATGAAGATCAGTTAGCTGCTGTTCAAGCCGACAGTGCCAAATCAGGTACGACAGGTGCAGGTAAAATTGACCTTGCTTTATTGGTTGATGGTTTACAGGCTGAGCGTGAGCAAGGCATTACCATTGATGTAGCTTATCGTTATTTTTCCACTTCTACCCGTAAATTCATCATTGCTGACACCCCAGGGCATGAGCAATATACTCGCAATATGGCGACGGGTGCATCAACTTGTGATCTTGCCGTTATTTTGATTGATGCCCGTTATGGTGTGCAAACCCAAACTAAACGCCATAGTTTTATTACTTCCCTATTAGGCATTAAACAAATCATTGTTGCTGTCAATAAAATGGATTTGATGGAGTACAGCGAAGAGACCTATAACAAAATCAAACAAGACTATCTTGAATTTACCTCAACGCTTGATCTGGGCAATATTCAATTTATCCCCATGTCAGCTTTAGATGGCGACAATGTGGTTAACCCTAGTGAAAACATGCCTTGGTTTACAGGTAAACCAATGATGGAAACACTGAATACAGTCCAAATTTCAACGGATCGTAATTATTCAGACGCTCGTTTTCCAGTGCAATATGTAAACCGTCCAAACCTTGATTTTCGTGGTTTTTGTGGCACAGTTGCTTCAGGTGTTTTTCATAAAGGCGATTCTATTACCGTTTTACCATCAGGAAAAACTAGCAAAATAAAATCTATTGTCACCTATGATGGTGATATAGATGAGGCCTTCACATTGATGGCCGTTACTTTAACCATGGAAGATGAAATTGATATCAGCCGTGGTGATATGATTATTGGCAACAGCTCTGCAACACCTATCGTTGCAGACAAATTCAATGCATCTATTGTCTGGATGGATGAGAAGACCATGATACCAGGTCGTCAATACACCATTAAGCTTGCTACACGCGCTGTTTCGGGTTCAATTTCAGCCATTAACTACAGGATTGATGTTAATACTCTGGAACACCACGATGCTAATGATTTAAAACTTAATGAAATAGGATCTTGTACTGTTTCTGTTAATGCACCCGTTGTATTTGATAGCTACAAACAAAACAAAGGGACTGGCGCTTTTATTATTATTGATCGCTTAAGCAACGTAACCGTTGGCGCAGGCATGATTACTGGCGAGAGCGAGAACGAAGACTTCCGCCACGTTTCTGCTGAAGAACATGCAGCCAGATTTAGCCAAAAAGCCACCGCTATTTCTCTGACTGGTTCTAATAGCCAAGATATCGCTTACCAATTAGAAAGAAAGTTGTTTGATACGGGTCATGCAAGCACTGTATTGGAACAACAATCTGCTGATAATGAGCTATTGATTGCAGCCATTAAAAACGCGGGCTTAATCTGCCTATCAGCTGAGAAAGCATCAAGCTTGACTGATATTTCATTCGATTGTGACAAACAATCAATTGATGAAATTTATAGCGCATTAAAAGCTGAGAAAGTTATTTACTAAATTAATAATACAAACGTAGGGTGGGCAATGCTTTTCTGCCCACCATAATTTAACTTTGATGGTGGGCAAAAAAAGCCTGCCCACCCTACTTGGCTAAAACAGATCTATGAATGACTTTCAACAGGAATGGGCCATAATCCACAACAACATTGAAAGCTACCAACGTCTTTCGCTAATCATTAAACTGTTTAGTATCCTGATCTTCAGCTTATCACTTTTCTTTTCAATCGACACACTGACAACAAATCTACTATTACTGATTTTATGGTTGGAAGATGCTATCTGGACAACCTTTCAGAAACGCCTAGAAACAAGAATTTTCTTTATCGAAGAAAAGATTAAAAACAAAGCCAATGACTATACCTCGGCTTTTCAACTTTATTCGGAATGGCAAAACAATCGCGCAGGCTCACTGCATTTAATTAAAGAATACCTGTTCAATGCTGTTAAGCCAACAGTTGCTTATCCTTACTGTATTTTGGTTTTAGCTTTATATTTTCTGAATTTGTAAGACGGTTAAAAGTACTGTTGCTTGAATAGTGCGTTTAAAAATCCAATCAATTTTCCAAGTTTATGTTGGGCTTGTCCCCCAATACAAGCTACCGAGCTATTGTTGTTGTTTTCTTACCGTTTAAATATTAAAGTTGTGCTTTTGTCAGTTTTGTATCAATAAATATCTGCATGTATTCGGGGCTTGGTCCCAAATCACAAATTCTATTTATATCAGACAAATTCTTTCTTGAAATATAGTATTAACCATATAGGCAGTCAATCCCCAAGGTATTATCTTTAAACTAATCAAAAAAATAGCTCCGTTCTTTTATTGCTCCAAAAGACTATTAATTTTCTCAAAAGTTATAACAAGATCTTTTAACCCCTCCTTAACGTTTTCTACCTTACCTTGCTGATAGTGTTTACATAAATCATCAGCAACATAATGCATCGTATTATGCATACCATCTAACTTAATTATCCATTTTTCGTCAAATAACTGTTCTTGTTTTTCACGCTCTATCCAAATACCACAATGGCATTTGTTTGGCTGCATTATCGGCCAGTTTTCTATAGTTTCCGTTGAAGATTCTATATTATTTTTAAAGTGTTTTTGCCATTGATTGAGGGTAAAACTAAGCAGTTTTATCTTATTTTCTTTCTCAGTGCTAATTGTGCTCTCAGATAACACCCATTCTTGAATAGGCCTGTAGTTACTAAGCCAATCAGGGAAATCTATTGCCGGGATGGGTTTAGAGATGCGATAACCTTGGGCTTCTTTACAACCCATGCTGAGTAATAACAAACCATGCTCTATAGTCTCTACCCCTTCCGCAATCACTTTACGATTAAAGGAATTTGCTAATCCAATGATCCCATCAATAATGGCATAATCATTAGGGTCATCAAGCATATCTCTTACAAAAGATTGATCAATTTTAATGGTATTGGCAGGTAAGTTTTTCAGATGAGTTAATGATGAATATCCCGTTCCAAAATCATCCAAAGCAATATTAACACCTACCGAATACATGCATTTATTTATAATACCGTTGACTAAAGCTAACTCACCTAATGCACTACTTTCTAGAATCTCAAGTTGTAAAAAATGGGGATCAAGCTTTGGATATTGACCCAGCGCAGCCTCAAGGTCTGCAACAAATGACGATTGTTGCAAATGATAGGAAGAAATATTGACACTTACCTCAAGTTCAATTCCTTGTTGCAGCCAACAGTTCATTTGTTTTAATGCCTCATTAACAACCCAGTTACCCATTGAAGCTTCTAATTCAGTATTATCTATAATAGACAAGAAATTTAGCGGCATTATCAGCCCTTTTTCTGGATGATTCCAGCGTATTAGCGCTTCTGCCCCAAACACCTTGCCTGTTGCCATATTGACTTTTGGTTGATAAAACAGAGTGAATTCATTGTTAAATAAAGCTTGTTCTATTTCGTTAAGCAGGGAGTGCTTTTTAGTCGTTAAATTATCTTCTTCAGTGTTAAAAAAATTATAACGGTTTCGACCTGCCAATTTAGCTTGATACATGGCTTGATCCGCATGCCTCATCAAAGTATCCATATTAGAATCATCCATTGGATATATACTAATTCCAATAGATGCGCTGATAGAGATGGATTGCTTATTGATGAGATACGGTAGTGATACTGAGTCTATAATTCTTTCTAGCATCTGTTCACATTGAGAAAATGAATCAATATCACCTAGCAACAGTGCAAATTCATCCCCACCCTGACGGGAAACAGTATCTTCATTCCGTATTGTTTTTTTTATCCGTTTTGCCACTTCAATCAGTAATTGGTCTCCAACTGCATGACCATAGTTATCATTTACTGGTTTAAAATTATCCAAATCCAGAAAGCAGACAGCAAGCAAACTTTCGTTTCGTTTGCAATGAGCCAATGCTTGATTAAAACGGTCAATTAATAAAACTCGATTGGGTAATTGAGTTAGCACATCATAATGTGCCATCTGTTTAAGTGCTTCTTGCTGTTTTTTACTAAGGGTAATATCTGTAAATAAGCCTATATAATTTACAGTTTGATTATTTTCATCGACAATTGATGATATAGATAATAATTCAGCATAGACAATACCATCTTTCTTACGATTCCAGATTTCGCCTTGCCAGGTCCCATATTTGTTGAGATTCTGCCACATATTTAAATAAAACTCTGGCGTCTGTTTACCCGAATTAAGTGTGCTGGGTTTTTGACCTATTATTTCGTTACGACTATAGCCGGTAATATCACAAAATGCAGGGTTAACATTTAGAATAATACTGTTTTTATCCGTAATAATAATACCTTCCGTTGTTTCACTAAAAACTTTGGAGATAAGTAAAAGCTGTTCTTCAGCTTTTTTTAGATCAGTAATCTCTTGAACAGTACCCCTTAATTTCAAAGGTTTTCTATTTGAGTCAAATTCAGCTTTCCCTATGGAACGCATCCAACGTGTTTCACCCTGTGGATCAATTATTCTATATTCAACATCACACTTTTGCCCCTCATTGATGTGAGCATTTATTATTGAAATCACAAGATCTCTATCTTCAGGATGGATGGTTTGTAAAAAATCATCCCAAGTAGGTTCTGCAACTTTGGGAAAGCCTAAGCTATCAGTGACAGCCTCAGACCAGATTCCCTTTTTGCGTATTAAGTCTGCTTCCCAGGTACCAATATTTCCGTAAAGTTGACTTATCCTTAAATGTTCTTCACTCCCTTTTAATTTTTTATGGGCCTGTATTCTTTGATAAAAGTACAGGCATAAAAGAAGAATAATCAATAACCCGAATAATCCACTAATAGTTACCCAGATTAAATAGGTTTTCTCTTTTTCCTGATTAAGAATACCAAGCCATTTTGTGTACAGTTGGTCATAGGTCTTATTGGCGATAACAATTGATAATCCCTCATTTAGATCAGCCAGTAATTGTGTATTTCCCTTGGTAACAGCAAAACAAAAGTCCTGACGGAGTTCTTTTAATGGCGCAATCGCTGTTTTAATATTGTTTAATTTAAGTTTTTCAATCAACTTAAGTCCAACTATTCGTTGGGCAACAACAGCATCAACTTTTGCAGTAGACAATTGCAGAAAAGCGTCCTCAAAAGAGGAGGTTGTGATTATTTGATCGGTAATATTGCTACGACGTAAAAACTCTTCAGCATTATCTCCCTTTAAAACTGCAACATGACGCCCACTAAGGTCTGTAATATTTTTTATAGTGCTTTCACTGTCTCTGACAAAAACTGCACCATAAAGCTTTAAATAAGGGGCGGTAAAATCAAAAGCTTTCTCTCTCTCAGGCGTTCTACCTACTAATGGTAAAGCTTCTAAATCACCCTGTTCGAGATCATGTTTTATTTCGGCCCAGGGACGGACTTCATAAGTAACTGTATGCCCCATCATGCGTAGAGACTCTCTCATTAATTCAACTGAGAAACCGCTTGCCGAGCCATCATCTAAAACAATTGAAAAAGGAGGATAATCCAATTCACTCGCTGATTTAACAGTATCAGCCATTGCTAGATTTGAAAACAATAAGCAAAAACCAGCTATCGATAGATAACGAATAATTGTTATTAAAGATGGACTTGAGTCAGTCAACATATAACGGATTAATCTTTAACATAGGAGTAATTTCGGTGTTTTTTAAAAAATTTAGATATTTAGGGAGGGGATGAACTAAATACAGGAAAATTTAAATGAAATGTATAAATGACCCTATAAATAATTCTGTGTAACTGCCGAGGTTTTAAATATAATCTTTTAAGCAACCTTCAGAATCAATCATAAATCGATTTAGTACCATTTTCCAATTATAATGGACATTGGTGCTACAAATAATCTTGCTGATGTTTTCAAGGAAATTGAATAGAAAACATAAGGAGCAAGATACTAAGTTGAAACACCTCCATCCCCCAGAAATAGCTGTTACTTAAATATACCAGTAGCTAGGAGTGATACCCAATCAAATATCACACCACTGCTTTCTAAGCTTATCTCGATGAATATAAAGCCATTGAATAGCGATAATCGGAATCCCAGATTCAATTCTACCATCCTCAACCATCTGAAAAACTTCATCAAACTTTTCAGTGCTGACCAAAATATCTTCGTGCTCATGATCCAGCCCATGAACACCCCCTACTGAAGTTGTATCAACGATACCTAAAAACAAACTAATACGTTCTGATGCGCCACCAGGGGTGGTATAAAACTCGTTAATAAGCGACAGATCTTTTATTTCACAGCCTGCCTCTTCTACAGATTCTCTATAAGCCACTTCTTCAGCTGTTTCACCTTCTTCGATAGCGCCTGCGACAATTTCCAGCAACCAGGCTCTATCAGGATTTAAAATAGCCCCAGCCCTAAACTGTTCAATCAGAACCACTTCATCTCGTTTTGGATCATAAAGCAATACAGCCACACAATTACCCCGCATAAATAGTTCACGGGTAATTTCTTCACTCCAACCACCTTGAAACAAAGAATGTTGTAACTGATATTTTTCTAACCTAAAGAAACCCTTATAAGCAACTTCTCGGTTAATGACTTTAAATTCTTTTGTCATAATCCATTTTTCTCATTCTAAAACCTTTGTTTAATTATCGCGCCGAGGGCGGACGCTCCTACATCAAATGTCCTCACACGCCTTTAGCCTTTAGCCTTTAGCCTTTAGCCTAATCATTATAAGTAACCCTATAAATAACACCCAAAGTATCATCAGCAATTAACAAGCTTCCATCAGGCATTTGCAAAATATCGGTAGGTCTGCCCAATACTTTGCCCTCTTTAGTTAACCAGCCAGAAATAAAAGCCTGTTCATCAACTACCTTCCCTTGTTCAAACTTTAACAACGCAACACGATAACCATGGGGCTCTGTTCGATTCCACGAACCATGTTGTGCGACAAACAATTGATTATGATAGTTTGCAGGAAATTGTTTTCCCGTGTAAAACCTCATGCCTAAAGGTGCCATATGTGCTTTAAATTTCCATTCAGGTGCAGTGAATTCTGAACATTGCCTAGTACCAGCTAATTCTGGGTCTGGAATACTGCCGCCATGACAATAAGGAAAGCCATAATGCAGGCCTTTTGTATTCCATTTATTTAACTCATCGGGTGGTAAATCATCCCCCAAATGATCACGTCCATTATCAGTAAAATACAATTGTTTTGTTACTGGATGCCAGTCAAAACCAACTGAATTCCTAATACCTTGCGCCAATACCTCAAAGCCACTGCCATCAGGATTTAACCTGACTAATGAAGAATAAATTGCTTTTTCTGGTAGACAGACATTACAAGGTGCGCCGACCGCAGTATACAAACGATTATCTTTACCAAAACGTAAATATTTCCAACCATGATGTTTATCAGACGGCAAAGCGTCATAAATCACTTCTGGCTCTGGGGGACTGCTTAAATGATGGTCGATATGTTTAAAGCGGATAATTCTGTTAGTTTCAGCCACATACAGATTCATATCCTTATAAGCTACTCCATTAGGCATATATAGGTTGGTGGCGATCACATATCGCTTATCGGCAATACCATCGCCAGTAGTATCTACAACAGCATAGACATCACCTTGTTTACGTGTACCAACATACACTACTCCGCTGTCACTTAAAGCCAGAGTACGAGCATTGGGGACATTATCCGCATAAATTGAAATTTTAAAACCAGCGGGCAACTGTAATTGCTTTAATACTGCATTATGACTTTTCTGGGCTGCAAAGCTACTATTAACAGCCAGCAGGGAAAAAAATAGGACTCGAATAAGTAACATTTCCACTCTCCTTATTAAACTTTTAGCTATCTTAACAGTCCAGTGCATTGAATTTAAGTTTTTACTCCCCCATATTTCAATTAAATATTACTAAATAAAAAGAAGGTATCTAAAAATGATGCGAATTTTACTTTTTCTAGCTACAAACGTGGCAATAATGATTGTTATCAGTATTGTCTTCAGTATTTTTGGCATTGGCAGTACCTTGCAGGCCAATGGTGTTGATCTTAACCTGAACGCCCTTTTAGTGTTGTCAGCCGTCATCGGGATGACTGGCTCATTTATTTCATTAGCCATATCAAAATGGTCTGCCAAAAGAGCAATGAATGTTCATGTGATTGAAAACCCACAAAACCAGACTGAACAATGGCTAGTTTCATTAGTAGCTAAACAAGCCAAGGAAGCGGGTATTGGCATGCCTGAAGTCGGTATTTTTGAAACCCCTGAACCCAATGCTTTCGCAACAGGCATGAGTAGAAACAGTGCTCTAGTTGCTGTTAGTACCGGTCTTTTACAGGCCATGAGTGCTGATGAAGTTGAAGCGGTAGTAGGTCATGAAATTAGCCATGTGGCTAATGGTGACATGATCACTATGGCTTTAATGCAAGGCGTGGTAAACACCTTCGTCTATTTCTTTGCTTCAATTATTGGTCACTTTGTAGATAGAGTTATTCTAAAAAATGAACAAGGTCATGGTATGGGGTATTACATTACTCAAATGATCGCACAAGTTGCCTTATCATTTTTGGCATCAATGTTAGTTATGTGGTTCTCTCGTTACCGTGAATTTCATGCCGATGCTGGCGGTGCAAACCTGGCTGGGAAAGAAAAAATGATTTCAGCCCTACGCGCCCTGCAACGCGCCCATAATCCAGAAGATTTACCTGGACAACTTGCCGCATTTGGAATTAATGGTGGTGGCGTACAGAAGTTATTTATGAGCCACCCTCCTCTTGAAGATCGTATAGCTGCGTTACAGAACCAGCGCTAAATACCTAATAAAAAAGGAACTATTTTCAACGTAAAATTTATGCATCCCTAATTTCATAGCGAAAAGGGGATGCATTGTACTAGAAGAAAATGAAAGCTTTATGACAGATTGTAAACATAAAGGAAATAAATCATATTAATTATTCACCATTGTTTCCATTAAATGCTTTTAGTATAGTAGCCCTGTATTTTGAAGAAATACATTTTATTAATTTAACAGGATTTTAACATGAGTGATTTTTCTAAAGATGTTCTAACTGGACTAATGTTTATTACAGGGTTATTCGGATTTATTTCTGGAGAATTTATTATTTCATCTACACTATTTGCTTCAGCTGCAATTTCTAGCAATATTAATCAAAATCGCAAGCACGCAAACGTATAGGTTCTAGTATGCAAGATATAACCCTATCTATCTAAAAGTTTCCGAAGCCCTGCTGCTTTGGAAACTTTTAACTCTTGCTTTTATTTTATAAACACATCAAAATCAATTCCCAGACTTATAAAAAAGTCCCTATCATTTCTTCTCACATTTACCTGAGTTTCCTGACGCTTATATACAGACACAATGACTCAGAATCAATTTATACGATTTTCCCTACAATTATCTTACGATCAATACTTACAGGTCTACCAGGGATCAGCAAAAAACATATCAGTCCTTGCTGACGACGGTCGTAGAATTGCTTTTCCCGCTAGAAACATTCAATCATTTCTAACCAAAGAAGGCATCAAAGGATACTTTGAAATGGAATTAACTGCTGAAAATAGATTTATTAGTCTAAAAAAGATTTCATGATTTTTTAAATTTTATGACAAATAATTTTAGCCTTTCTGCAATAAATTTATACCATAAACACCTCATCAAACTCGCCCCCCCTATTACTTAAAGCCTACCGACTATACAATCCACTCAACAATAACCACATTTTTAACAAGCTTATAAGAAAACTGTTAACCACTTCACATAAGAAGGCGTTTAAATAAGATAAACTAGCAGATCGCATAAATAGCACCTCTATAAGCAGCAATAACTTTAACGTTAAAACTTATGAAGTTACCATTAAACCTTCTACTATTTGTATCTGCTCTTTTTATAAGTAATACCATATATACATCAGTACAGATTTTTCAGCCTATTCCATCTGAAACACCTTATCTTCCCTTCCCTCATGAAATCATTACTCTACTGATAAATAGTATTCTTGTTATTTCAATTTTTTATTTGCTTTATTCTTACAGGAAAAAACATCAACAAATTGAAACAGATAAACTTAAGTTAATTCAAGAAAAAGTTATTACTAATAATTTACCTTTATATACAGATTCATTATTAATAGAAAATTTTCCAAACCTATTATGCATTAAAGACTCAGGTGGAAGATGGATTAAAGCCAGTACAGAGTACTTGACATATTTAGACATGCGATATGTCGACTATGTTGGTAAAACAGATGCTTATCTAGCACTCCATTCAAAAAGCAATAGCGGCATATTTAAAGAAAACATTGAACAGGATAGAAAAGCCTGGGAACTAAAAAAGAATGTACAAAACAACGTATCTTTTGTACAAAAGGATGATTCGATTCGATTCGACATTCTCACCACACCTATTTTTGATGAAAACAATAACCCCTTTAGATTGTTAGTTACAGGGCAACAGCAAAGACAGGATCAAAAAAGAATACAAGAATTAGCATTATTTTCAAATATTTTTTCTAGCAGTCATTTAAGCTTCATCATACTTGATGTCTCCTTTAAAATAACAAGTGCTAACAGTGCTTTTTCCATCTTATTCGGCTATACATTTGATGAAATAAATAATCAGCCCATCTCTTTTTTAACTGATACAAATCAACAAGAGCTCTGTAACACAATTCAAACTTATTTCGATACAAACCATCATCAATTGTGGTCTGAAGAAATCAAGTGCAAAAAAAAGAATGGGAAAAAAATTCTCATTAAACTAGAAATAAAACCAATACAAAGTAAAGATAAAACATTTGATAATTATTTTGTAACACTTGAAGACATAACTTTATTCAAAGAAAATGAAAACCGTATATTACAGATTGCTCATTATGACCACTTAACTGGGTTAGTTAATAGGGCAATGTTCATGGAACGAATGGCGCAATTCTTATCTGCTGCCCAGCGTTATAATTTAACCGCAGTTGTATTCTTTATTGATCTTGATAAATTCAAGAGTGTAAACGACACACTAGGCCATGATGCAGGTGATGAAGTTCTTAAACAAACAGCGACAAGGCTATCAAAAATTTTAAGAAAAGAAGATATCGTGGCTCGCTTTAGCGGTGATGAGTTTGCAATTTTACTATTGAATGAAAAATTACATGAAAAAGCAATATTTTCTGCAACGCTGATTGCTGACAAAATAATTAAAAGCCTGGCCCAAATGTTTAATGTAGGAGGTCGTGAATTATTTATCGGTTCAAGTATAGGTATTTCAATTTACCCTGAAGATGGAACATCATCTGAGCAACTATTAAAGCATGCTGATATTGCAATGTATGAAGCAAAAAACAAAGGCAGAAATAATTATCAGTTTTATAAAAAAGCATTTAGCATTGCAAATCAAGACCGATTAGCTATAGAAAACAATTTAAGAAAAGCACTAAAAAAAGGTGAATTGCAGTTATTTTACCAACCACAAATCGATACACAAAATAGAAGCATTTGTGGAGCTGAAGTATTAATACGCTGGTTTCATGATCCCCATGGAAAAAATAAAATGATTCCACCTAGCTATTTTATTCCAATTGCTGAAGATACTGGTTTGATCATTGAGATTGGTAACTGGATTCTTGAAACAGCCTGTTATC
>ENA-OSET01001003-OSET01001003.1-sediment-metagenome-genome-assembly--contig:-NODE-1003-length-30379-cov-4.040162_pt1 | contig 30379 bp, 26 predicted proteins | sample MGYA00237882_ERZ534229 | MGnify/ENA primary metagenome ERZ534229 (study PRJEB26408, sample SAMN06266212) | sediment metagenome | isolation source: Hudson Canyon methane seep mesocosm | place... | reverse complement strand
CACGAGCATTCAACGCAAGATTCATGATTGAGTCTTCTAGCTCTCCAGGGTCTACTTCTACAGACCACAAATCTGCTATTAACTTAGTCTCTAACTCAATAGAAACCGTAAGCGACTTACTTAATAGTTCTATTATGTTTTCAATAAAATCATTGATAGATAGTTTAATGACCTTGTGTGCTTCTTTTCGTGAAAATCGAAGTAATTTTTTAGTTAAATCTGCGGCTCGATGACTCGCACTTAAGGCCTTTTCAATTCTCTTATTATATTTATCGCCCTCATGCTGAGAGCTCTGAAGCAACTCCAGATTACCCATTATAATACCTATAATATTATTAAAATCATGCGCTATGCCGCCCGAAAGTTGCCCAACCGCTTCCATTTTCTGCGCATGTCTAAGCTTTTGCTCTGCTTGCCTTAGTTCAGAAATATCATCTTTTAATATTAAAATATGGGTGATTTTTTGTTCCGAGTTGGTGATAGTGGAAACTGATGCCGCTTCCCAAAATTGCGTACCATCTTTACGCTTACTATTTAATTCGCCTCTCCATTTATTCTCTTCAAATATCGTCGCCCATATTTCGTCATAGTCATCCTGTGACTTTTCGCCGTAACTAATGTAGTTAGACCTAATGCCGAGCACTTCTTCTAAAAGGTAACCTGTCGACACCTCAAATTTTGGATTAACGTATTCAATATATCCTTTAGCATCCATAATCAGTACAGATGCGGTACTCTGTTCAACAGCTTGTGAAAGAGTCCTGAGTTTAACCGCTACCCGCTCACGGTCAGCCTCTTCCGCGACCAGATTATTCTTCATTTGGTTTATCGCTTCCACGATCAAATCAAGTTCGTCATATTGAATTGATTCATTCCGGCCTAATGTCAGAAAGTTATCTTTATCATTTATTTTTAATGAACTAGCAAACGAGGAAATCGTACTCAGATGACGTGTCACTAAATAATAAATAATGAACAAGATAAAAATGGAAACACAAAAGGTTTTCACTGCTTGAGAAACCAATATCAACCAAAACTTCTTACTTAATCGGTCTATCACATCGTCTAAATTTGATTCTATCACCAAAGAACCAACATGCGTTTCATTGCCGGAAATACTATGTAATACCACAGCCTTGTAACGCCTTACATTATCCCCCTTTCGTTCTTGTCCCAGCTGATATTGTTCACCACTTTTAATATGCGCACTCACATAATGAACGGTATCAAACTTCATAACGCCCTTTAAAATATTTTCAATTTGCTTGGTATTGAAAAACCACATCGCATTTGAAAGGCTATCACGATAACTTTTTTCAATTTGCACCATACGTTGTTCAACTTGTTCAGTTTGCTGTTGGTAATCTGAATAAAGTTGAACGAAAGTCACCAACAGTGTTATGAACGAACTGAACAATACGATATAGAATAGAATTTTTTTAGCGATTGTTGCTTTCATGTCACTTCCAGGTGGCTCAAACGAGTATTGGATATTTAGACTAGCCATCAAACAAGCCTTTTAAAATAGGGGGGCTTACCGTTATATAGCTGAGATATAAGTTTATTCTATGTCAATACGTATTTTTACTACACTTTACCCTAAACGAAAGTGTTGGTCTTCCTGAATAGCATCGCTAAATTGCAGTTCTTTATCGAGTAGTTTGTTAATTATACTGTTCATTAGGTTGTTCTTTAGATAACGCCTTCTATCGAAAAACAAATGGAATGATTTAAACCGTGCTGCTTAATAGTTTCATCTTTTCAGTTCTAACATCGGTCAGTTAACTGCTGTCGATATTGACTTAAGGGTATTCCTGTCCAGCGGATAAAAGCTTGCCGAAGACCTGCAACACTCGAAAACCCACAACTGACCGCTATTTCACTCAACTTGGTTTTGTGATTTACTAACGCCTGTATGATCATCTGTAATTGACTTTGCTGGTATATTTCACGATAACTCGTACCCGCATTTTTCAATTTTCGCCGGAGCGTACGTGGAGACATATCTAAGCTTTGTGATAGCCTTTCTAAATTAACCGTATGTAAATCACTGCGTGACAATTCTGTTCTGACTAACCAAGCAATGTCTCCCTCCTGTATCTTAGCTACACGCAACATTTCACCTTCCGAGATCTGAATCGCCTGTTTTTTTACAACCGAATTTTCTAAGTCCAGAGGGCGTTTCATGATCGTAAGAGGAACCCACAGGGCATTTTCATTTGCGTTAAATTCAACCCGGCAATTACAAAACTGTTGATACACTTTATGATGACTGGGGGCCGGATATTGTAATTGAATTAAGTCGAATGAGAACTCCATATTAAGCAAGTCAGCAACCTGCCTTTGCAACGAGCCAATCAACATTTCAAATCCAAATGCGATATTAACAGGAAAGGGCATTGAGGCACTTTCCCGCACCACAATTTTAACCTGTCCGCCCTGAATATCATGACTTAAATCAAACCGGCTACGCACCAACACTCTATGCTGGTTTGCTATTTCAAGTGCTATACCGAGTGTGCTAGAGGAGATAAAAGCAAGGCTCAAGACTCCCCAACGAGAGATATTAAGCGACTGCCCAAGTCTAAAACCAACGTCTTTTGTCTTAATCAAACGGAAAACATTGCGATAGATAATATCAAACTGATTTAAAGAGACTAAGGTATCAACTTCGTTAATTGAGTTGATAGGAATCCCTGTTCCCAATAACCATTTTTCAGCAGAGTGACCTTCTGCCTGCATAAAAGCCTTTATTAATGACAATTCTGCAGAAGGGAAAATAGCCTGATTTTCGTACATACGAGATACTCTGGTTATCAACTCAGGCCATAATTGGCATTAAGTAGGTCATTTAGGAATCTTTATATGGCCACATTTGAATACGGAGCTTAGGATAGTTCAAAAAAGGATAGATCAAAAGAGTACAGGACAAAATATAGTCGAGCCTAGGCAACATAAAATGAACAAAAATACAGTTAAAAATACTATTGAAGATGAGAAAGTAAATGCTATTCGTGTCGAGATCAGCTTGAAAGGCAATGAATTACGCCAGCAATATCCTTGGCTGAATTATCAGAATACCATTGGCATGACGCTATTTTTACTGAGCATAGTGGGTATTTTTCTGACTGCATGGCTATACATAAATAATTTCATCCCTGTCTATCTCACTATTGTGGCCATCGCGCTGTGTGGCTCGGTGCTCCATGAAATTGAACACGATCTGATTCACTGGCAGTACTTTAAGCAACACAAACCCGTACATCACCTAATGATGTTTATAGTGTGGGCCTTCAGGCCTACATCGCTTAATCCTTGGATAAGGCGGCGTATACATCTGCTACATCATAAAACCTCAGGCACATCCGCTGATATTGAAGAGAGAGGGATTGGTAATGGACAGTCGTTCAGCAGTTTACGCTGGTTAATCATGTTAGATACTTTCACTGGTAATCTAGTAAAGATAATTGTTTCGTCTTCTCACGAAAAAAAGAGGCAGCATGTGTTAAAAATACTCGCTGCAAACTTTCCATTCCCAATTGCATGTGCTATTTGTTGGTACAGCTTCTTAATGATTCATTTACTCAATAGCATTAATATTTATGCAGGTTTGAACGTTTACGGCTTTGGTCTCTCGTTTCAACTCTGGTTTGAGTTCTGGTTTGAACAACAGTCATCGCATATAGAATTGCTCAACATGGTGGTTGCCCTATGGATTGCGCCTTCTTACCTGCGCTCTTTCTGTTTAAATTTCATCAGTTCTAACATGCATTATTACGGAGATGTCAAAACATTAAGACAACAAACTCAAGTCTTAAATGCATGGTATTTTTGGCCATTTCAATTATTCTGCTTTAATTTTGGTAGTACCCACAGCATCCACCACTTTGTAGTAGGTGAGCCCTTTTTTATCCGACTTTTAACGGTGTCGGCCGCGCATGATGTGATGCGAAAATATGGCATCCGTTTTAATGATTTAGGCACCTTTAAACGTAAAAACCGTTACCAGCTACAAAAACAACAAACAAATACTCTGGAGCTTAGACATGAATAGTAATTTAAACTTACAACTCTCCCAATATGAGCCGCGAGAATATTTCATAGAAACAAAAGGTATGAAATTTTGTATTCGGGAAAGAGGAAGTCCTGATGCCACTCCGGTTTTATTGATCATGGGCTTAGCATGCCAGTTAACGCATTGGCCAGACCACTTTATAAATGACTTAGTCGAACGCGGATACCGTGTCATCAGCTTTGACAATCGAGATGTAGGACTTTCTGAGAAGTGTAAATCTACACTCAAGATAGATACACGAATTGCATTTTTGTCTCACAAGTTTGGCATGAGCCCTCAAGCAAACTACACCCTCCATGATATGGCCAACGATACGTCGAATATAATTGAGTCTTTAGAGTTAGAGAAAGTCCATCTTGTTGGCGTATCCATGGGCGGGATGGTGGCGCAGTTATTAGCAGCACATTATCCAAATCAAGTCGCCTCTCTAACCGCAATGATGTCCTCAACTAACTCACCCAAATTACCCTTACCTGAATTAAGTTTGATGTTAAAGCTAGGGAAGTCAGGCTTGGCTGCAAATGATATAGATTCTGTCACTAAACGTTGGGTGAAATTTTCTCGTGATGTTCAAAGCCCTGACTATCCAACCTCCTCAGAAAAAATAACCGAGTCCATCACTCGAAGTTTTAGTCGTAATTTCTCACCCGGCGGAACAATAAGACAACTTCAAGCGATTCTCGCAACGGGCAGTATTGAAAAAGACATCCAGAAAATTACAGTTCCCACCCAAGTAATTCATGGACTAGAAGACCCGCTATTAAAACCAGAATGCGCTAAAGCGATTGTTAAAGAAATTCAACATGCGAAACTGCACTTGATTCCAGGAATGGGCCATGACTTACCTGAACAAATCAGCCTATATCTAACTCAAATTATTAGCGGACATATTAAAAAGGCTGCAGAGTGAAGCGTGACCAAACTAACTAATGAGCTGCAATGGATTTACCCTAAACCTTTCATCAACCAAGTAACTGTCGATGTAAGTGCGACTGATAAACTAGGCCACACAAATAATGTTCGCTACGTAGAGTGGCTCGAAAGCATTGCCTGGGCACACATTGAGTCTCTAGGCTGTGGCTGGGACATCAAAGAAAAACTTGGCAAAGCAATGGCGATTACGCGCACAGAAATTGATTATCTCTGTGCGTCCTATATTCATGATGAGTTAATCATTGGCACTTGGGTAAGCGCAAGCGATAGACGCGTAACCTGCTCACGACAATTTCAAATTATCCGTAATGCTGATAAAAAAACCATTCTGAAAGCTAAGATGGATTTTGCCTGTATTTCACTTAAAACAGGCAAAATGACCAAAATGCCAGACATTTTCGTTAATGCACTTGATCATGGACTGGAGCTCATTCAATAATCGAGCACAACACTTAGATGCACTCAACCATTTTCAGGAAATAGACTATGTACATTGCAATGAATCGGTTCAGAATCACCCTGGGTAAAGAAGCAGAGTTTATTGAAGTCTGGAAAAATCGTGAAACATTTCTGGATACCGTCAGCGGGTTTAAGTCGTTCAATTTATTACAAAGTGACAGTAATGATGAGTGTACTTTATTTGCTTCGCATTCTGTCTGGGAAACGAAGTCCGCTTTTGAAGCATGGACCAAATCTGAGGCGTTTAAAAAGGCGCATTCCGGTGCAAAACCTTCAAGCGACCTATATTTAGGCCGGCCAAAATTTGAAGGCTTTGAGGGCGTACTATAGCCAATAGTAGAAGCCCTCTTGAGGGCTTACGTTAGGCTATCAATAGCTTTTTGGCATGAATTGAATCATCGCATTGACTGATACTTTTGGTGCTTCTATCATCGCTAAATGACCAATATCTTTCAATATTAACTTAGTCGCATTTGGAATTAATTCAGCATATTTATCGATATTTGCTACATTGATAGCACGGTCATGATCGCCCCATATAATTAATACTGGTGCTTGAATTCTTTTAAGGGTGTTGCCCATTCCCTGTTTTATATCTGCCGTAATATCTTTAAATATCTTCTCATTAATGTCGACTCGACCTGCCGCCTTCTCTGCTTCTACTTTAGTAATCATTGATGGAATATAAGGTCGTGCTTCCATAGCAAAATCAATTAGCTGGTCAAAGCCTTCTGCTGTTGTTGCAATTAATGGGTTAGAACCTTCGTCCAACAACTCATCCATCCGTGATGGAATATCATGAATACCCGCCGGACTAATTAATACTGCGGAGAGTATTTGTTTTGGATAACTCGCCGAATAAAGTGAAGATATTGCGCCTCCCATTGAATTACCAACGATATGAAACTGATCAATACCCAGTTTGGTAGCGACTTTATGTACGAATTCAACCTGACTCTCAATGGTATAGGACTGATTCATATCTTGAACATTTTCGCCATGGCCCATCAAATCAAGTGCGACTAAATGATACTTACCTTCAAAAGCCGCAGAAAAACGTAACCAGTTTTCTTTGCTCGCACCAAAACCATGCAGCATGATGATACTTTCCTGGTCCTCTACTCGAGGAGTTTCTAGGTAAGCAAACGTCAAGCCATCAACTGATTGCGTTTTTGCTTCCAACTGTGCTTTGGAAGCTTCAAACTCAATAGCCCATTGATAAAAATCATAACGATACACATCACTGGCAACATGTACTGTACCCAAACCTATAATAACAACACTAAGCGCTATCAGTATTTTTTTCATATCTTTTCCTTTTTACGTGATTGAACACCATAAACTAAAGTATGGCGTTCAAACAATAAGCTTATTTGGTATAGACCTTATAGTGATTAGCTACAATCAAATAGATTCATGCCTAGAATTTAGCTTGATGAAATTTTAATTGTTCTGTTTGCCCGCCGTCAGGAAAATGGTGATATACCAAGCGGGTGACGTTGGCGTAAGGTACATCAAAATTCCAAAGTTTATCTGCTGGCATACCCAATACTTTGGTCAGAATAGCTCTGATCACACCACCATGACATACCAATAAAGCATGCTCTCCTTTATTATCAATTATTAATTGATCCCAAGCGGTGTGAGTACGGTGAATAAACTCAGACATCTTTTCGGCACCTTTAGGCGCATGTGTTTCAGGGTTTTTCCAGTAATCTCGTATCGCTTCAGGCTCTTCTTTCATCAGGTCTTTTATGCGCTTTCCTTCCCATTCACCAAAGCTTATCTCTCTAAATTCTGCATTGACCTGCACACCCAAGTCTAAATTCTGTGCTAACTCATTCGCAAAACCATGACACCTTGAGAGCGGCGAACTAATGAGCCGAGTCCAATCCGCATTATCTCCGACACTCTCACGCATTTGCTGCCACCCAAGTTCTGAGAGTGGGTCATCTTGTGACCCTCTCATTCTCTGGCCACCCACCGGTTCTCCATGTCGAATCAAATCAATAATTGTTTCAGTAAATTTCATTTATCCGCCTAACAAATTCGTTCAAATAACTTTTGATATTGCTCTTGTTTAGAGAGATTCCCTCTTATTCTATATTCATCAATCAGTAACTTACATGCGTCTTTTTTAATGTCATTATTAGCATCCAATTCTAAAAATAAAAAGGCTTGTTCCGCTTTTTGTAAGTCATCATTCGCAACAAATACCATCATCATCTTATGATAGCTTTCGGGCTGAAGACTTATACGCGCCCTCTGCTTTGTCGCCGCATTCTTTTGAATGTCTTTAAATAACCTTAACACGCCTGAGTAATTATTCTCTTTCGCACACAAGTCTATTAATTCGTGTGCGCAACGCCAATATTCACCGTCATTTGGACGTAGTTTTTCTAAATGATATTGTTGCTCTAAAATAGTACTCGACTCTGGGTAACGTTGATGAAGCAAACTTAAATCGGCCCTAGCTGAATCAAAATCAAAGTGCGATATTTTGTTCATCGCTTTCGCTAGCGCTACTCGCATAGGCCAATTGTCTTCTACATTAATATCATGCACAGCCACCTGGCCTAATAATTTTTTGTTTACTTGTATAAAAACACTCCCCCAAATAGCGGTAAAGAAGTAGGCTGAGAGCACACTTAAATCAATCTGACCGTTAATCCATTCAAAGCTCGTGATACATAATAGGGCTACCAAAAATACAAGCCCAAATATCAACTCCTTCTTAAAATTATAAGGTGAAGAGAAATGAGAAGGAACACTCAGGCCTTTGTATTTATCCGTAATGAACGCTATATAAGAAAAATAAAGCCCATAAGTCAAACTTGTAAGCCCATGATGTACAGGGCTAAAAGCGTCAGCTACCAGTAGATATCCCAAAGTTGATGCAATACATGATGAAACCAACAACAAACAGAATCGAGCCTGCAAAATGGCTCGTTCCACTAGCACTGAAATGACCAAAAAAAGTACAATTCCAAATGCAAATTGCTTACTTTCTCCACCAACCAAAGAATATGTGATGAAATCAGATGCACCATATTCATCAATAACTAAGCCAAAACGTGACGCACTTAGCTTACTAACCAACACCTGAAACACCTGTCTTTTCTTTACTAGTGCTCTCAGCTCGATTTGAGACATGAAGAGATGTCCATCTGATTTTAGATATGGAAAAAATGCTTTATCGGCCAAGATAAGCCTCGTTAAGTCACCAAAAGCTTTTTCATCAGATTTGTTATTCAATGAATCTAGTTCAAACTGTGAGCCAATTCTCTCAACGCTCCACCGCCGGGCAACAAACTCTAGATAAATAGGCAGTTCTTGAAAGAGTAATTGTTGTTGGTATTTCGTAATAATTTCATCCCAAATCACACTATCTTGTTTTTTAAATTGAACAAAAAAAAGGCACAGTATCAAAATCAAGATAATGCTTACTATGGGCAAGCGGTTAAAAGTAGCCATGGTCAGTTTTGACATTGAAGGCAAGCTCAGAATAGATTACTAAAGAGCCCCTTTATATCAGAAAACAACCATGTTGTTTTAATTTCTGTCAGAAAATCTTACTCGCTTCTTTTTCAGCCTCGTTCCGGGATATACCCATGTCTTTCAGCTGCTGGTCAGTGAGACGCCTAAGCTGCACACGTTGGCCATGCTTCTTCCATACTAAACCAATACTTTTCACTAGTTTTTCTACTATAGCCAACACTTGAAATAGATACTTTTTAGAGCTTCCAACAAGGTGGTTGTTAAAGGATGTAATTAAAATCGAAAAATCAATAAGCTTTAGCGTCATATTTTTTACTCCTTAGGTCTCAAGCCGTTTAATTATTTAATGGCGTTATTTTAAAGAAGTTTATTGATACAGAACAGATTCAGAATTATGTATTTCAACACAGCACAGATTGTCTATTTATAGTCTGTACTGTATATTAATTTATAATCTGTACCGGTTTGGAGTATTAAGCATGAGCACCCCCCTCTATAAGCAATTGGCTGAACAGCTAGCGGTACAAATAAGGCAAGGTATTTATAAGACAAACGAGAAACTTCCTTCCGTTCGTCATTTATCTAAACAGCGTAAGCTAAGTGTCTCAACCGTTGTAATGGCTTATAACTTACTTGAAGATTGGGGCTTGATTGACGTTAGACCCAAGTCAGGCTATTACATTAAATCGGTTGCCTCGAAAACACTTTCAAAACCCAGCATTCCAGTTGATACGTCAAGCCCAAAACAAGTCACAACCTCTCAGCTGGTGATGGATGTCATGCGAGAATCCAGTAACCCAAAGGTGGTCAGTCTAGGCGCAGCCATTCCGGCAAATGACTTCCCGATACTCACTCAATTAAAAAAAACCTTCGCTCAGCTAGTACGTACAGAAACCTTTCTCGGCATTGGGTATGACTCTACCAAAGGAAATGAGTCGTTAAGAAGGCAGCTAGCCAGAAGGGCTGCAGACTCCGGCGTACTGGTAAGCTCTGAAGAAATAGTGATTACGGCGGGCTGCCAAGGTGCCATCGGCTTATGCTTAAGAGCAACATGCCAACCTGGAGATATAGTCGCAGTTGAAACGCCAGGTTATTATGGACTACTACAATTAATTGAATCACTTGGTCTAAAGGCGATTGAAATTCCTTCCGATGCATCGACGGGTATGAGTATTGACGCGCTAAAACTAGCGTTGGAACAATGGCCAATCAAAGCAATACTGAGTGTCCCTTGTTTTAGTAACCCCTTAGGGGCATTGATGCCAGAAGAAAATATGAAGAAACTAGTCGATTTAATCAATGAATACGATATCCCCTTCATTGAAGACGATATATATGGCGAATTGGGTTATAGCGAACAACGGCCAAAAGCAGTCAAGTCATTCGATACTAACGGCTTAGTCCTTTTATGCTCTTCGGTTTCAAAAGTATTAGAACCACAATTAGGCTTAGGTTGGGTGATGCCGGGTCGCTTCTTGGAGCAAGTAGAGTATCAACGTTTCTTAAGCAGTTCTAGCCACTTTCGTTTACCTCAATTAGCGGTTGCTGAGATTTTATCAAAGGGTAGTTTCGACCGACACCTAAGAATTGCGAGAGAAACCTACTATCAACGACGTGATAGGCTGTTCGACATGGTATGCCAATATTTCCCTGAAGACACCCGCCTTTCAAAGCCTCAAGGAGGGTTTGTTGCTTGGTTGCAATTCCCTAATGCCATTAACAGCACCCAGCTTTATTTAAAAGCAAAAGAAAAGGGTATTATTGTGGCTCCAGGGGAAATATTTTCCTCAAACCCTAAAAAATACCGCCACTCCATCCGCTTAAGTTATTCACATAAATGGACAAAAGAGCGCGAACAAGCTGTTCAGACATTAGGGCTACTGGCAAAAGAGTTATTAATTAACGGCGTTTAGGTGTCCATGCCCAAGACATTTCAATCAAGATTGGTTCTTTATCTTTCGCATCCGACCCTTAAAAAGGCAGGTAGAGTATTTATTTTACTAACTATTTTATATAGCTTTATTTTTTACTGCACGAGGCCTTTATCCTTTCATGTTTTGAAATAGTGTTTAAACACATACATTTATTAATGACTCTTAAGATCATTTTTAATAACTGTGTCTCATTATGGAAGTATTATACCTATTTTTGGTACAGTCGTTTCTTCAATACCCCTACCGATATCAAAATAAGCGGGTTATAATCGCGCCAATTTCAAAGGAGCGCTATATGAGCGATTTAAAAAAGACGTTTGAAGAAACTGTTGACTACGTTCAAAATGCTGACGGCGACGTTCAGTTATCCAACGAACAAAAACTACAAATGTATGCACTTTACAAGCAATCTACAGCAGGCGATGTTTCTGGTAAAAAACCAGGCATGATGGATTTTGTTGCTCGTGCAAAATATTCAGCTTGGGAAGAGCTGAAAGGCCTTTCTTCTGATGAAGCGATGCAAAAATATATTAATGAAGTTAAATCTTTCAAAAGTTGATAGCGTACATAGCCTAAATTATATTTAGGCTAATAAAAGAAGTCCACGGTAAAAAAATAAGAGATTCACACACGGATAGTGAAACAAAAAAGATCTCTAATAATAAGTAGTAGAAGGAAACACCAACTATGACAACAACCGCATTAGATGAATCAAAACCTGGCTTATCGAATGAGTTAGCAGAAGCTGTTCGACACCAAGAACTCAGTACCCGTACCAGCCAAACATATCAGCATTGGATATCACAATATCTTGCGTATTTTGACCTGAAAAGCCCATCATCTCTTTCAGAAAAAAATGTGAAAGAGTTTTTACGCCATTTAGGTAAAAAACTTACACTTTCGCGCGCCAGATTAAACCAGGCACGAGAAGCTCTATTTTTTCTTTACGATCAAGTGTTAAAAACGCCGTTAAGACGAGCAGAAGTAGGCGCGGTATAGCTAGCCTATCAGAGCATATGTGGGTCAATGTTATTTAAAGCACTATTGACTCCTTGCTCTACATTCGAGTTTATAATATTACTCTGAAAGAATTTTTATTTTGTCTTGTTCAAACTTTAGGTAGAAACAACTTCGCCTATCAGTATGGCAAGCTGCGCCCTCTTGGTCGACTAAGGCGAGTAAAACATCCCCATCACAGTCGGTACTCATTGCTTTTAACGTTTGCCAGTGCCCTGAGCTTTCACCCTTTCGCCAATAAGCTTTTCGAGATCGAGACCAATAACACATTCTAGACGTCGTTAAGGTTTCTTCTAGTGATGTACTATTCATCCAAGCAAACATAAGTACTTCTTTAGTCTGAAAATCTTGTGAAATGACGGGTATAAGTCCATCTTGGTCGAAGGTTAATTCTTCCAATACTTTGCTTAAAGGGTATGCAGTATTTTCGGGATCATTTTCAATCGATTTAAACCAGGATTTCATTGAATCGGCCTATGCTGTTAAGTGTTTTGGTTTCACAAGGTGGGTTAACATGCTGCCATTCGCACCAACCAAAAAAGAGATTATATAGATACTACCGAGTATCAAAATAATCGATGGCCCCGTTGGCCAAGCAATATGATAAGACAGTAATAAGCCTACATAACAGCTAACCACGGCGAGTAAACAAGAGAATAACAATAACATGTCAAGACTCTTTACCCAGTATCTAGCAGCCGCTGAGGGTAGAATCATCATGCCAACAGACATCAAGGTTCCCAACGCATTAAATCCGCCCACCAAATTCAACACAACTAACACTAAAAATGAAAAGTGAGCAATTGGGCTCAACCGACTAACCGACTGCAAGAATAACCTATCCATACATTCAAGAACGAGAGGCCTGAATACGCACGCTAAAACAGAGAGTGTAATGCAGCAAATAGCACCTAAGAGATAAAGCGCTTCGTCATTTAATGCTAACGCGGACCCAAACAAGACATGCAACAAATCAACCTGACTGCCATTCATTGAAATGATTAACACCCCAACAGCAAGCGATATCAAATAAAATGCGGCCATGCTGGCGTCTTCAGCAACTTCGGTCATGCGTGACACCAGACCTGACAATACAGCCACTGTACATCCTGCCACTATCCCGCCCAAGGTCATTGCCTGGATCGATAAACCCGAAACCAAAAAGCCTACCGCTGCACCGGGCAATATTGCATGTGCCATTGCATCACCCGTTAAACTCATTCTTCTTAACATCAAAAACACACCAATTGGTGCGGCACTTAAAGAAATAGCCAAACAACCAACCAAGGCACGTTGCATGAAAGAAAACTCAACAAAGGGCAAAACCAATAATTCAAACATAATATCCCTTTAGTGCGTTCCACAATGATCAGCATGCTCGTCGAAAGCTTCATTCAATTGACGCGCTTTTCGCCAATTAGCTTCTGTTAGCACTGAGGCAGTTTCGCCAAAAGCAATTGCTTCTCGTGAAAGAAGAAGGCTTTGAGGAAAGTGTGTTTTCACTTGCTCTAAGTCATGGAGTACTGCAATAATCGTTTTGCCCTGCTCAGACCAGGATTCAATCATGCGCAACAAATCTTGCGTCGTTCGACTATCCACGCCTGTAAATGGCTCATCCAACAATATCATTTCAGCTTCTTGAACCAATAAACGAGCAAATAATACGCGCTGCATTTGTCCGCCCGAAAGAGTGGACAGCATCCGTTTTTCAAACCCTTTTAAACCTAATTGATTTAAAGCAGAAGCGACTTGGCGTTTATGTATACTTTTTAGTCGTCCAAACGCACCTGTATGCTTCCATGCTCCCATCGCGACCATTTCTTGTACACTAAGTGGAAAAGTTCTATCTACCTGACTTTGCTGAGGTAAATAAGCAATATCAGCTTTCTCAAGATCCAGTTTTATCGAACCTTCCAGGGGATGAATTTGCCCCATGAGACCTTTCAACAACGTCGACTTACCCGCACCATTAGGGCCCACTAACGCTAATAAAGCACCTCGCTCAATTTGGATAGTTAAATGGTGCACTGCAGGATGAGACTCGTAACCTAAAGTGAGGTTTTCACAAGATAAGATCATACTATCCTGTCACTGCATAAATGCAGATACAGACAAGCGAACTAATGCTGACAGCCAATAACATACGTTGAATTAGGCCTATTTCAAGGAGAGTGCGACGGGACATAATGTTTACATGTGAAGTGAAGTTCAGGAATGTTAGGTGATCAGCCTTAAAATTGCAATTTCAACACAGCAATTCTAATAACATAAGCCATCTAAGAAAACTAACACTATATAAGTAAGAGGATATTTCAAAGGCGAACGACTGATTTTAAATGTCGAATGATGGATGATATTTTGCTGTTTATTTTTTAGCCAAAAAACATTTATGCATTTTATCAACAAGACGGTTGACTCTACTCAAGAAAACAACAACACTTTACATCACGCAATAAACAATAATAACCCGCACAGCTAACAAGTTACTTGGAGGCAATATAATAATGAGTCTACTGCATAGTATTGGCATTTTGACCCACCCGGATCGTGAGTGGGAATCTATTCGCTCAGACCAAGAATCAACAACTAAACTGTATTTAGGCCACGTGCTCGTATTGGCATTAGTACCCGCGCTCTCTGCTTACTTTGGCACCACTCAAGTAGGATGGCAAATTGGCGAAGGTGAAGTGGTCAAACTGACACAAAACAGCGCCGCTCAACTCTGTATTCTATTTTACGCTGCCATGTTATGTGGCATTTTCCTTATCGGTAAGTTTATCGACTTCTTTTCTCTCACCTATGGTGCAGATGAATCTGAACATAACGGCGTTGTGCTCGCCGCATATACCGCCACCCCCCTATTTCTAGTCGGAATCATCGCTATATACCCTGTATTGTGGGTTAACATGATTGCAGGTGTCGTTGCCATATGCTGGTCGGTATATCTACTCTTTGAGGGTTTACCTATTTTAATGAAAATCCCTGAGGAGCAAGGCTTTATGTTTGCTTGCTCAATATTAACAGTAGGTTTAGTGATGCTGGTCGGCCTATTGGCTATTAGTGTCGTTGTATGGAGCGTTGGTATCGGCCCTATTTATACCAGCTGATGCTTTATACCTACTGATATTTTATACCTACTGGTCTTAAAATATTAGCGTTCTGCTTAGTTAAAACACATTATCTAGGCAGAACAAAAACCTTAATTTCCAATGTGACTTTTTGGTAGCCCGCTCATCGAGATTTTAAAGCTTCTTAGCATCCCATTTATAGCAGCACTTGTTGGCATCGTGACAAATTGGCTCGCGATTAAACTCACGTTTTATCCCATTGACTTTAGAGGTATTAAACCTTTTCTCGGTTGGCAGGGTATCATCCCATCAAAAGCCAAAAAAATGGCTGAGATTTGCGTTGATTCAACCTTATCTCGTATCGGTTCAGTGTCAGAAATTGTTGAACAAATAGACCCCTCGATTATTACACATCATATCCTCAACACGCTTGAACCCAGAGTCGAAGAGCTAGTCGATGAGATCATGCTTAAACGTCATCAGACCCTTTGGCAGAATCTTCCAAATCAAATAAAAGACATTATCTATGCGCGCGTCAAGAATCAACTTCCTACTATTATGCAAAACTTGTCTGACGAAATTAGCCCTAAAATAGAATCATTATTTGATTTAAAGCGCATGGTAACTGAGACTCTCGAAGAGGACAAAACACTACTTAATAAGATTTTTCTTGAATGCGGCGAGAACGAATTCAAGTTCATCATTAAAAGTGGTTTGTGGTTTGGGTTTTTATTTGGTCTTCCTCAAGTAGCCCTTTGGTATTTTTTCCCCTATCCCTTTGTACTCCCTCTCTGTGGATTTTTAGTCGGTTGGGCAACCAACTGGGTTGCTTTGAATATGATTTTCAGACCGGTAAGACCAAAAAAGTTGTTAGGCGTTACATTTCAAGGCCTATTTCTTAAGCGCCAAGATGAGGTTTCTAATGCCTTCTGCAAGATAATCACCGAGGAAATACTCACAATCAATAACATTGTCTTATCGATGCTAACGGGCCCTGAGTCACCAAGAACCAGGCAAATCATTCAACGGCATTTTGAAATTTTAGTGGATGAAACAATGGGCATTATTAAGCCCTTTACTCAAATCGCAATGGGACCCAAAGGCTTTGCTGAATTAAAAAATGATACTGGAATGAAAGCCATTGACCTATCGACAGACTCTTTAAATGACCCTATTTTTAATCAGGAGCGAGCTGAAGCTGTACATTCACTAATGTATGAACGAATGAAAGAGTTGCCACCTGAAGACTTTCAAGAATTACTCAGACCTTGCTTCCAAGAAGATGAGATTAAATTAATCGCTATAGGTGGCGTTCTGGGCGCATTAGCCGGTGCGGCTCAAGTTGCATTTGTTTTCGGGCACACTTTCATTCCTGTTTAGTGATAAACAGAAACACTAAATAGGCTGGTATTATTTCTTATTTCCCATCACCACCAATTCTTTTAAAGCCTGAATTTCATCACGTAATTCTTCCAATGTAGCTTTACCTAGCTCTCTATCTTTTTCTTCTTTGACACGCTGATTCTCTTCCTCTAACACATTCACAACAATACCAATCACCATATTCAAAAAGGCAAATGCAGTAAAAAATATAAATGAAATGAAGTAGATCCAACTCAAACTATAATGCGCCATTGTTTCGTACATAACATCCGTCCAATCCTCAAATGTCATAACACGGAATAATGTCAGTAAAGAAATAGCTATATCACCCCATAAGTCTTGATTAATGTGTGCAAAAAAAGTTGTTCCTATAGCTGCATAAATATAAAAAATGATAAACATAAGTAAAACGACATAACCGAGTTGAGGCAAAGCCTTAATTAAAGAATTCAGTAATAATCTAAGCTCAGGAATAATAGATATCATCCTTAATACTCTAAATATACGTATTAATCGACCCACAAGGGCAATGTCACTATCCTCAATTGGCACCAAACTAACCAGCACAATAAGTGAGTCAAAAATATTCCAACCACTTTTAAAAAAGTTTGCTTTGTGCTCTTCACCCAAAAAACGAATCGTTATTTCCATTAAAAATAATAAAGTGATTCCCCAGTCCAACCACACCAGCACTAATTTAAATTGGTCTGAAATATTGTAGGTTTTTGCGCCCACCATTAAAGCCGAAAAAATAATCACTGAGACAATAAACAGCTCGAAAACTTTATGTGACCTTATTCGTAAGAAGGTTTGCTGAAAAGATTGGAAATTCATAGTAATTCGTTGTTTATCGGAGTAAATGAGTACAGGTACTAATAAAACTAGAATCCATAGTTGTATCACAAAAGTCTGTGCACCCTCTATTTTTAGGTGCAACTATGGATTCTAGGTTTAAAAATACAATTAATTGGCGCTAATTCTATTACACTCTACAAAAATAGGTAGATTCAAAAGCACATTATCGATAAAATTTTGTGACTAGCAGTCGCAAACACATGTTTTGCATAAATTATGAAGAGAAATCACTATGATTGCCGAAGGCATCAGTAAAGCCAATCAAAAACAATTAGAGTTTATCCGCAGGGAGCAGGAAATTTTAAACGCTGCTATTAATTTATTTGAGGGTCCACACTGGGAAACAGTAACAGTGGAACAAATCTCAAAAAAGGCTGAAATTGGTAAGGGTACGGTATATAAGCATTTCACCTGTAAAGAAGAAATTTATGCCAATATCACCATCGCCTTTACTCGTCGAATTTTAAACGCGTTTCATCAAGGCAAAACAAATGAGCCATTAGAAGTTATTGATAGATTGAAAAAAATTATCAGTACCTCCTTTAGTTTATTCTTAAATAACCCAGCCGAAGCCCGGGTATCCTTTTATTGTAAGCGTGCAGATTTCAGAGAACGACTCACACCTGAGTTAAGAAACAAATTTGAATTACTTGATCGAGAATTTGAATCCGACGTAGGTGCAATTTTACAAATAGGCATTGATAAAGGTTTATTCCCAAACAAGCCCGTGGAGCACCTTATGATGGGTCTTGAAGCAACATTCGATGGCGCGATCAGTATGATATGGAATGGCGATATAAATTGTCAGCAAGAAACTGATATCGAAGAGTACGTCACTATCATCAGTGAATATATGTTGGCGGGTCTTGTTGGCTTAGTCGCACCGCCTACAACATAAATTTAGACAAACCAAAAATAGAAAAGGGTAGTACATCCAATGCACTACCCTCAAAATTTGCGCTTCCCTTACTATTCCATTAGTAATTGCTATCCATAATCATCCATGTACGTTCCTTGTTTTCCACACTCCTTGTGTGTTCCGTCATTCCAATGACTTTTATTCCTTTGGCCTCCCTGAACAATTCCTTGTCATGTGACTCCTTCACATTACGCTTATTCCTTAAGCGATATATCCGTATACTTCCTAAACAAATCCATCTGTTTGTATGTCCGTATGAGATATATAATAGTAAAGTTCGGGGATGTCAGTAAGAGGATATGACGCAAAGCCGCGTAAGAGATCTCTCACACGACCGGCAAATGCGCTAAAGAGGCTTATTCTGGGCTATTATCTGACTCTTGAGCTTTCTTTACATTAAATTGAAGCTGCTTTCGTGACCAATCAACCTGCTTTAACTCGACAATGATTAATTGATCAAGCTTAAAGCTTGCCTCTTTGCCAGATAACGTCAGTAAATCCTGATTGAAACTGTACTTTCCTTCCATCTCTTTAGTTGAAATAAAGCCTTCAATGCCATTTTCAAGTAATTGAACCTGAAATCCGGTTGAAAAAGTTCTTAATACCTTCGCCTCATGTGGCGTTTTATTTTTCGCCATAAACTGGCACTTTAGCCATTGCTCCACGTCATACACAGCCCCTCTTACTTTTGACACTTTACCTTCGATAGACTCCAACAAACTCGCATCTATCTCCGTTGGTTTCTCTGATAAAATGTCACTTAATTGTCGGTGAATCAGATAATCCTGCGCTTTTCGTAATGGAGATGTGAATGTTGTATATTCGCTTAGCCCCATACCAAAATGTGGTGCTGAAGTAGATGAGAAGCTACTTTTTTCTAATTGACGAGACATTAACAGCTCATAATCCTTATACTCATCATTGCCTCTAACACTTTTCATTGTTTTCACGTAACCATCTAAATCGGCAATAGAACTTTCTTTACTAGAAGGTACGAACTTATTTAACACACTTTGTACGCCTTCTATACGATCACTACGTACACCATTATGTCTGATGAACAGGCTATTTATTTGATTCTTTTCTTGAGTTTCTTTTAAAAATTTCGCGACGCAACGGTTAGCGGCTACCATCGACTCTTCAACAATTCTATGCGCGGATGTAAGCGCTTTCTCTTTGATTGCGCTAATTTTTTGTTGGTCATTTAACTCTAAGTAATACTCATTCCGACTAGGCTGTACCAACATTGAAGTACATCTTGTTTGGTACAAAGCATCTGTAACTGATTTCAGCATTTTCAATAGTGTTATCAGTTCATCATCTAAATCGCCTTCTACTGTATCTTGTTCTAATGCTTTACTTACACCCGAGTAACTCATTCTTTGACGCGACTTAATAAAACCTAAATCTAGTGAGAATTCACCAAGGCTACCTTGATCATCAATTTGTACTTGCAATATTTTTGCTAGGCGCTCCTGTCCTTCATTGAGAGAACACAGGTCACTTGCTAATTTATGAGGCATCATGGGGACATGCATACCTGGGAAATAAATTGAGGTGGCACGCTCAATTACCTGCTTATCAATAGCTGAACCTTTATCTATCAGTGCTTCAGGGTCTGCGATTGCGATCAATAATGTCCACCCCTGATCTGTCTTTTGTACAGATAATGCATCATCAATATCTAAGGTCGACTCTGCATCAATAGTAATAAAGGGAATTGCCGTAAAATCTTTCCGATTATGCTTACACGATGCTATTGAGCTTTCATTCAGAGACTCAAGTTGTACTTCAACCTCTGGATTGAACCCAACAGACAAGCCATATTTAGAACAGACATAATCACGCTCAATGCCTATTTTTTGTTCAGTACCTAGTATCTCTATAACCGCAGCTTGTGCCTTGCCAGTTTTAAGTGGGTGTTGTGTAACTTTACACTTAACCAGATCTTTTGCCTTAGCGCTCTTTCTTTTCTGTGGCGGCACAAAAAACCACCTGCTCATGCCTGGAATATCTGCTTCAATAAAGTGTGCGTTTCCTTTTGTAATATATTTACCGCAAAATTCTTTGGTCGGAGATGACAGTAGCCTTTCTATTTTGGCTACTTTTTTCTTCTTTGCATCTTTTACAACCTCAATCTCAATTCGGTCCCCAGGTAATACCTTTTCCATCTCTTCAGGTGGAAGATATACATCTTTTCCTACATCCAAAGACACAAACCCAAATTTGTTGGCTGAACCTTTAACAGTGCCAAGCATTAAATTTCGGTTGGCCTTAATATCATTTTTGAGTTGTTTAAGCTGGTTAAGTGTATCTAGCTTTAGCATTCAGGTTTCCTGTAGGAGTTTCTACATTTATCAATATGTTGTTTACGAGTTAGTCACGGTTTTGAGTAACTAAAGTTAAAAATTCGCCACGGGTGGCTTGTGATTGTCGAAACGTTCCAAGCATAACAGAAGTATTCATAACTGAATTTTGCTTTTGAACACCTCTCATCATCATACACATATGTTTAGATTCTATAATCACACCAACTCCACTGGCTCCTGTTACTTCCTGAACAGCTTCAGCCACCTGGCGCGTCAAATTTTCTTGAATCTGCAATCGCCTGGCAAACATATCAACAATTCGTGCAAATTTGGATAGTCCTAATACTTTTCCTTCGGGAAGGTAAGCTATATGACATTTACCAATAAAAGGAAGTAGGTGGTGCTCACACAAAGAATAGAGCTCTATATTTTTAACAATTACCATTTGATCATTTTGTGATTCGAAAACGGCACCATTTACAATTTCTTCTAGGTCTTGCTCATAACCATTGGTCAGAAATTTCATTGCCTTAGATGCTCGTGTTGGCGTATCTAATAAGCCTTCACGTGAGCTATCTTCTCCAATGCCTTCAATGATCGCCTTATAATGCTTTGAAATATCGTCTAACATCAGTTGTTCCGAGTGTTCAGAGAAAACGAGATTTTACATGCTTGATTAGATAGGGGAAAGGTTTTTCCGCTCGAGCTTATAATATAGCTAGGCTAAGCTACTATACTAATTGAACACCAAGCATGGCACAAAAAATAAACAATCAACCGATACAATTAAAAAACCCGCTTAGGTTGCGGGCTACACTACTTTTTTTTGGCCATAAGTAATCACCTGGAAAGGGTAATTATCTGGTCTATCACTTTTTGGAATTGAGTGTCGACTCCTTCACCTTCATTTAATACTGAACCCGATTTTTCAAGTGAATGTTCCAACTCTGACTTAATCTGGCCAGTGAGATCAGTATGAGAGCTAATATTTGATGACAAGGAACTAACCAATTCTGCACTTGATGTGGCTATTTCTTCCATGCCACTTAAATTGGTCATTGTTTCATTAGCGATAGTCACGCTGCTTCGAACCACTTCTGCAACTTCTTGTTGCTTAGATATAACCGAATTAGAAATTTCAGTTATTTTGGTAATTTCACCTTGAATTTCCTCAGCTGAACCATTTGAAGTATTGGCTAGTTGACGTACTTCATCCGCTACAACGGCAAACCCTCTTCCATGCTCTCCAGCTCTTGCAGCTTCGATTGCAGCATTGAGTGCTAATAAGTTTGTTTGATCTGCGATCGCTTTGATAGATTCTAGTAATTTACTAATTGTTTTATTACTTTCATCCAGGCTTTCTAGTAAGGATGTGAACTCTGAAATATAGCGCGATGATATCTCAAGATTATCGGCTAACTGCCTCATATCAGCACTACATTGTTGTGAGGCTTCGGCTGCTCTTGCCGTTTTTTCAGACGCATCACTTGCTGATGATTGAACGCCTTCACCTTGGCTAAGGAGGGATTCGAGTCCAAGTCGATTATTTTCAACCTGAGAAACAAATTCTACTCCACATTGAATTTTCCCTGAAACATCTGTTGCTAAACTCTGAACTAATGAAACAGGATCTTCAGCAAAAAAACGATCCAATAAAGCAGCTTTAGCTTCTAAATTCTGCAATTCGGTTTTATCAATCGCAACTTCATTCACTTTCAATGCGTTTTTATTAAATCCAAACATAGTTTTACCTAAGTATTATCATTGTGATGTAACAAGTTTTTTGCTGCATCTTCAACAGTATGTTTTGTTAAGCTCCCCTGTCCGCACCTAGAGATGGAAAAGGATATAGTGAATCAATTAAATCAAAAAATGGAAGCAGAGAACTAAGGTCTGATATCCATACTCAATAGGTAACTTTTATTCTAGCTACTTTTTGAAGATTTGCTCATCAATTATAAAAAAAAATGTAACTTATTTAGTGACTGAAAGGAAAGTAGGTCGTAACCAGGTTGACCAGGTGCATTAGGTTGATGCCAAAATTTATGAACATTTAGTTATTCTAAAATAATGATATTGTGTCGTGGTAAATTAAGTACTATCGGTAACTGGAAATAGCTGCCCGTTCAAGCACTATTTAATACTTCTACTAAGCCACGACTCCCAATTTTCATTATTAAGCAATTCACATATCTGGTATTTGAAACTGACCACTGACGAAGTGGCTGTATTTAAAGTAGTATGTTCCTTAGCACAACTAAACTCATATGCTTTACACGACTTAAGTAAGTCCTTTGCTAAGTAATCTGCACTCTTAAAATCTGTACTCGGTAATAAGATGATGAAAAATTCATCACTATATCGGCACAATATATCTGTATTTCTAAGCCTGCTTTGACAAACCTGAGCTAGTTCTTTTATGTAGATAGCATATGCTCGCTGACCAAGCGTATTTAGAAGGCTACCCTGAGCGTCAAATATTAAAGTGAGATTAGAAACAGACGTAGCGTAACGCCTGTGCAACTCAGTTGATTTTTCAACTTCTTTTTTAAACTGCAATGGGTTTAGGCTTCCTGTTAATGCATCCATAGTTTGTGCACTAATAAGCGCTTTAGATAACATCCCCATTTGTCTCATGATGACTGACATCACGCTAACAAACACGATCAAAGGTAACACGCTCTGAATCGCTAACATTGGCTCTGTATTGATATTACTTATCATTAAACAGATGATACCTACTGTATTAAGTACATCTGCCTTACTTGGACTTATACTGATATATGCAGCAGCAGTGAGTACAAATAGCCAAGGAATAATAATAGTAACGGTATGGTTAAGACTAGAAACTAGAAATGCTAGCCAAAACAAAAGGGTTGGGATAATCAGTAGTTTTAGTTTCTGGCTAAAGGGTGATGAATTAAATTGTATCTTCAGAGCACTCGCTAAGCCCAGCGAAAAAATACTACCAGATAAAATATAATTGTATGCAAAATGAAACACCGCTTGATAGGTGCCGAGTAATATAAGAATGTATAAGCTAAATTTTTCGGCATTGCCGAGTTTCGACATAATACAAAACTCTCTAATTAATACTAGACGGTATGCCTAAAGTTGATTTAGCGCTAGCGATTCGAGATAAGCTATATTGGGAATCACTGCTTCTTCACCATCTACTTTCACAATTGCGGCATCGGCATTACCCTTCTTCTTTTTCGATTTTTTAATCAATTCATTACTGACTTTTACCAATCGGGGAATACCTTGTGTCACGATAGCAAAGAAGGGTAATTTATTATGATTCTCACCAATTGAATTGATCACCGCTATCCGCGCATTGTTGGTTTTTTTAACTGGCTTTTGACCATTTGCAAACTCATAGGAAATTACCGGAATATCAATACCTCTCCATCGAACTATCCCTAGAAAATGTTCAGGTGAATCCATCGTTTTGATCGGTTGTTGATAACCAACTACCTCAGCCACACTAACATTAGGCAACAACAACTGCTGATGACTCACTGGCAAATATAAACTTGCGATTACACTTTGTGCTTCAGACACTATTTTTCCTCTCATGACTTCGCATTGCTATTTAGTGTCCCACCTGAAAGTAGATCGTAGCGTGCTTGGGTCGGCCGCAGTATATCTAACTATTCGTTCAGTCACTATTTAGTACAAATTTTAACGACAACCAACTCTTTCTATTAAAGCCTTGGCTAACACTTGCGGTGATTCAGAAAATTCACTGCATTCAATATCTATTATCGATTGTGGCATCGACCCATTAGCACACGTTTCTGGCTTTTGAGTCCAAATTGAGCAACCGTGTCTCTTCAAAGTAGGCGCTAATAGTGCGCCATCATTTCCCATCCCACTAAAAACAATAACGTGACAATGCACACCGTATTTTTGGAAAACATTTTTTAGCAAGTGATCTATAGAGGGGCCATAGGGGCCGTCCCATTGGTTTTCTTTTATGTTGATTCCAAAATTCTTAAACTCTATTTCATTATCAACAGGTACAACTAAAACCTCACCTTCATAGATAACACTACCTTGTTCCGTTGCTTTCAACTCAAGCTTGGAATGCCGCCCTAATACATTAGTCAATACAGTAGAAAAATGGGCATCAACATGTTGCGCATATAAAAAACCAGCTTTAATCGATGCAGGTAATTCGTCCAAAAACGCTTTAACTGCTGCAGGTCCACCTAATGACGCAGCAAGCACCCATACCTCTTCAGCAACTTTCTTTTCTGTTGCTTCGAAAGTAGTTTCTATCTTTTTTCCTACGCTATTTTCATCTAAATCCAAAGCTAAGATTGAATCCTCAGACTCAAGTACTTCAACCTTACCAAGATGCTCTTCTAACTTTGAAAATAATCGTCTTTCCCAGGAAATATATTCCTCGTTCTGCTTAGGAGGTGCCTTTCCCAGTCCAAATAGTACCGGTATATTCTCTTGTTCAATTAATTGATCTAAAGATTCAGACTCTAGATCTTCATCATCTAACTCTAAAATCCAACAATTAACTTTTTGCACCCGATCTTCTAGTTGATCCTGTAATAATGTTGGCTCACAACTCAGCGAAATATTTAAACCATACGCTTCTAAAGCCATTTGTAAGGCTCGCCGTTGCAAAGCACAATCTGAAATAACACCTATATTTGGGCGTGATTGCTCCACTCCCATCAATCAATATACCGTTCAATATTTTCTAATAAGTCATGTTCCTGGAATGGCTTACCTAGGTATTCATTTACCCCTATAGAGAATGCCCTATCTTTGTGTTTAGAGCCGGTACGAGAGGTAATCATGATGATTGGAACATCTTTCAGGCGCTCATCATGCCGAACTAATGTAGCTACCTCGAAACCATCCATCCTAGGCATTTCAATATCTAGTAACATCACATCAGGTTTATGGTCTTGTAACAAAGCGATGGCATCAACTCCATCCTTCGCTGTCACTACATCATAGCCGTTACGTTCAAGCAGTCGTGTAGTCACTTTTCTCACTGTGACAGAGTCATCTACTACCATCACAACAGAAGCACGTGTTTCTTTTACCTTCTGGAGCTCTGGTGACTCAATTGTATCTAATATTCCTGACATATCATCACGGATAAGAGCAGGTAAATCCAAGATCACAACGACACTACCATCTCCGAGAATAGTTGCACCGGATGCCCCATGTACATCAGCAAATTGCGGGCCTAAGCTTTTTACCACAATCTCTCGGCTTCCCATTAAACTGTCGACCTGCAATGCCATTGGCTTATCACTACCTCTAACTAATATAACGGGTAATGGTAGTGGCTGGCCTTGTAGCTTAGGATGATGACTACTATGCAATAACTTGCCTAAGTACTGTAACTGGTATTTCCTGCCTGCGTACTCATACAGAGGAGCATCTGGCTTATAATATTCTTCAAGTTCGTAAGGACTTACCCTTACAATACCTTCAATGGTGTTAAGCGGTATGGCATAAAAATCTTCACCGGTATTAACCATTAATGCTCTATTTACAGAAACAGTGAACGGCAAACGAATAGTAAACGCTGATCCTTTACCTAATTCAGAATCAATTTCTATCTCGCCACCCATCTGCTTTATTTCACTAGCGACAACATCCATGCCGACACCACGACCTGAGATTTGCGTTACTTTTTGTGCAGTACTAAAACCAGGTAGCATAATAAACTGCATGATCTCATGACGGCTCAATTTAGCGCTCTTTTTGACTAAACCTTGTTTAATAGCTTTTTCATGAACCACTTTATCATTCACACCGGCGCCATCATCTTTCATGGTTAACACGATATTCCCACCTTCTCTCATAAGAGATAAGGTAATTCTGCCAATAGCTGGTTTGCCTGATTTCTTACGTACGCTCGCTGTTTCAATGCCATGATCTAAAGCATTTCTAAGCATATGTTCAAGGGGTGCAACCATCCTCTCCAATACAGAACGATCCATTTCACCTTCAGCATTAAGGGCATCAAACTCAACCTGCTTATCGAGCTCGGTACCAATTTGACGAACAATACGTCTCAATCTAGGTACAACTGAAGAAAATGGAATCATCCGAGTTTTCATCAAGCCTTCTTGAAGCTCAGAATTAATACGAGACTGCTGGAGCAAGAGTGTTTCTGCATCTCGAGAGCGATCTGAAAGTGTATCTCTCAAATCTTGTAGATCTGAAGTACTCTCTGTCAACGCTCGAGACAGTTGTTGAATTGAAGAATACCTGTCCATTTCGAGAGGATCAAAGTCAGAATAATCAGGTCCTCTGATACCCTCTTTTTCAGTGGAGAAAAGCACTTGTGCTTCTGTCTCCATATCCATACGACGTAGCTGTTCTCGTAGTCTGTCAATGGTTGCGGACATTTCCTCCAAGGTAAAGCCAAAATCACTTATTTGTTGCTCTAGACGACCTCTAGAAATACTCGTTTCGCCCGCTAGGTTGACTAAAGAATCTAATAAGTTAGCAGAGACTCGAATTGTTTCTTGTGGGGCAGTTTTATTAATAACTTTAGGCGCTGAATTCGTTGTTTCTTTTGTCTTGTCTTCAACAGGTACTTTTGGTTTTTCCGCATCTGCAATAGGCTCTTGCAAAGCCTCTTTAACAGAAGCGTCCGTTTGACTTATTTCTGCTACAGCACTTTCAGCTTCAACAGCGGATTGCGCAAACGATTGAAGACCGTCTACAAGCTTAACCAAGACATCCTGTTTTTCGAGTACAGCACTTTTAAGGTCTGCTTCAAAACGTTCATCTTTTTCTTGAGCAATCAGTAACCGGGTTTCAAGCTCATGGCTCTCGTCAGCAAGAGTCGCGATATTTGAGAGGCGAGCACCTCCTTTTAAAGTATGCAATATCCTTTGGATTTCAAGATTAAAGTCATTATCTGAAGGCGCTTTCGACCAAAGTGAAATTTGCTCTTCCAAGGCATCAATTAATTCACTCGCCTCTTCAACAAACATTTCAACTACTTCGGCATCTACATCATCAAATGAAATATCATTCAGTAATGCGGTACTTGAAGGAACAAGTACATCTGACATTTCAGAGTTTGATGTTTTCTGATCTGCTTTTCTTCCGGCCTGATTAACCTCCTTAATAATACTCGGCGCGGGTTTAACTTCTTCGCCATGAATCAGGCATTCCAACATCTCTGTAAGTTCTTGATATGCTTTTGCCACGGCCTTATATAATGAGACTTGATCAGGAATACCACCATCAATCATGTTTTCCAACTGAACGTTAACTGCATCAGCCAAATCGCCAATTGCATCTACATCAGCTAATCTTGCACCTCCTTTAAGGGTGTGCATTTCCCGTTGAAGCTCAACAATACCTTCTAGACCATCCTCATCGTCGCGCCAGTGTTCAAGGTACTCAGCTGCGGCCGATAGAATATCTTTACTTTCATCGATGAATAAAGGTAACAAGTCACCTTCAAAATCGGCCTCATTAATAATTGTTTCAAGTACTTCAGGTTCTGGTTCCGTTGGAGAAGTTATATCACTTTCACTACTCGCAGCGGATGTGTTTGTCATCGCTAATACTTGAGAAAGTAAGTCATCTGCCGATTTGACTGTTTCTCCACTTGCAATGTTGTCTACCATTGTTGCTAAAGCATCATGACAGTTTAAGCAGAGCGGTATCATCTCGGTTGAAGCGTTAAAGTTTTCATTAACAATAGCTTCAAACAAGGTTTCCAACTCATGAGCCAAGTCACCAATTGGGTTAATTTCAGCCATTCGTGCGCCACCTTTTAAAGTGTGCAGTTCACGCTGTAGTTCACCAACTAAAACAAGATTATGGACATCATTTTCCCAGCGATGCAGTAATTCACCTGAGTTATGAATAATTTCTTGAGCTTCTTCTAAGAATATCTCTGCTAACTCAGGATCTAGATTCATTATCTCCGCACTGGAGAACTCAGTCTGTGCTATTGCAGCTCCTTGCTCTATCTCAATAGCATCATCAGATTGGATACCAGGTAATGCTTGCGTCAAGCTGGCGATTAGATCTGCCTGAGGCTTGCACGATTTAAGTTGAGCGACACTTTCAAGTAATTCTGAAAGCGCTATTGCTGAATCATCTAACAATCCCATCATTAAAGCCGGAACACTTAGATTGTATTCCAGTAATCGATCAAAAACTTTTTCCAATATATCAGCAAGGTCGCCAATTTCAACTATTCCTGCTAAACGTGCCGCGCCTTTAAGCGTATGCAAGTCTCGTTGTAGTTGAAGTAATAGATGCTCACTATCTGGCTTTTCTTTAAGTTGCTCAAGAGATGGTGAAATGCTTTTGACTAATTCATTTGCTTCCTCAAGGAATATCTCAACCAACTCTTCATCCATCAACTCACCGTCTTCAGGTGTAATTGGCGCTTCTATAGTTGATTCTTCACCTTCTTGTTCATTAACTAAATAAGACGGTAAAACATCATCAAGCTCTTTTTCTAGTTCATCTAACTTAACATTCAACGAATCTGAATCAGGCTCTGCACCAACCGGTAATTGACTATTATTTGAAACATGCTGCCTCAAATCGGCTAACAGTTTATTGTCAAGCTTAAGAGTAAGTCCCGCAGCTAGTTGATCCATCATATCGATTAGAGCATCATGTCCTCTCTTTATATCTGCAAGAAACGCTGCATCAGGACAACGTCCTTCAACATCGATACTGCCATAACAGTCCTCAAGGCATTCACATAATTCGGCCACACTATCGAGTCCGGCGACTTTTGCTCCCCGGTGCAAAGTTTTTACTTCCGAAAATAACTTCGCCAAGTCATCACCCGAAACAGGGTTTTCTTGCCACCCATTTAATATACCCTCTGCATCAAGCAATATATCCAAACCTTCTGTTAGGAAAATATTAACAATTTGAGGGTCTTGTGGAGCACTATGAAGCGAAGAATTAGTGTCTTGAGTTTTTAAAACATCTTTTTGAAGCGCATCTAGAGAATTTAAAAATTCGTCAGTACCCTCTAATGCGTGATGTGGTGTTGAGGTAAGCTGCTCTAATCCTTGTAAAATATAGTCCATCGCAGATGAAAGCATCGCAGCTATATCGTGATTAACCGCTAGACCATTTGCTCTAACCTCTTTAATAAACGACTCAACTGGAATAGTAATAGCTGAAATAGGAATAATGTTTGCTGTATTAGCACTACCTTTTAGCGTATGTAGCGCTCTTGAAAGATTATCATCAACCTCTATTGGCTTCTCAGCTGTAACCTGGCGAACGAACTCAATAACATTACTAACATGCCCTTTCGCTTCGTTTTGGAAAATTTCTAATAACGCATCATCTATCCCAACTATATTTTCATCATCGAGATCCGCTTCAACCTTTGTCTCTTCATTCAACTTTGGTTGAACAGATTTAGATTTTTCAATTACTGAACTTAAAGGTTTTACAAATTCTCCGGTTGATAAAGCTGTTGCTTGTTTTACAACTAATGCTAAATCAAAAATTGGGACTACTCTTTTTTCAAAACTTTCTATCAGATTAGGCATTGCTTTCACAACAAAGCGAGCTAGATCTGCAATATCATCATTCATCAACACCGAGCCATCTATTATTCGATTAAATAGATTTTCAATTGACCATGAAGATTCACCTATAATATCGGCGTTCACCATACGGCCACTACCCTTTAGGGTATGGAAAGCTCGTCTTAATTCAGTTAATGCATCTTGGTCTTCATAACCAGCCAAATATACTGGCATATGCGTGTCTATCGCTTCTAGAACTTCTCCGGCTTCTTCAATAAAAATTTCTAAAATTTCATCGTCTATTAAGTCATCATCACAGTCAGCAATTGGTACAGGCTCTGGTTCTGGTTCTGGTTCTGGTTCTGGTTCTGGTTCTGGTTCTGGTTCTGGTTCTGGTTCTGGTTCTGGTTC
>ENA-OSET01001000-OSET01001000.1-sediment-metagenome-genome-assembly--contig:-NODE-1000-length-30489-cov-15.033901_pt1 | contig 30489 bp, 40 predicted proteins | sample MGYA00237882_ERZ534229 | MGnify/ENA primary metagenome ERZ534229 (study PRJEB26408, sample SAMN06266212) | sediment metagenome | isolation source: Hudson Canyon methane seep mesocosm | place... | reverse complement strand
AGATCTTTCGAGGGCTTCTTCTCTAATCTCTTTCGCGATCTGTCGCGAAGCTCCTTTACCTGCAACCCTAGCACCTAAGCCAGCAACACCACCGGAGCCTAGAATCGGTAAGTTCTCTATAGTCTTTTCTAATGCAAATGTACCGAAGCTACCTAGATCATCGATATCTCGGAACGATTCCACTTCCGCAGGCTTCATTGCGATAGAGTGTTCGTTCTCAACGATGCCTTCTTCGGCCCAATCTCTCAGCTCTTGGCCTGCATGTCCTGGCATAACCCTGCCACCTAGATGGGCTACTCCATAGAGTCCGGACTGTAAGCTGTCAATACCTCGACTCATCGCCCTACCCATGACGCCTTGGCGGTGACGTACACCTCTAGGTAGATAAGGGATCTCTGCATCCCCACCGTAATTCTCTTTTACAAATTCCCGTACAGGGTGAGGCATGTCCCACGCATTATCCGCCCGAGCTTTCGTACTAGCCGAATCTAATTTCCCCTCCGGATCATACTTAGCCCACGGTTGTGCATAGTGGTTAGCGACCATATACTCTTGGACATCACCGAGTCCACTTTGGAGTGTTCCAACGTTCCGACCGTACCTGTCGTGACCCCGAATATCCGGAGTAACCTCACCTTGGTTTAGGGCATAGGCCATAGCGTTTTGCTCAAGCCTACCGGTAGATTCATCGCCAGTACCCTTAGAAGGGTTAGCAACCTCTGCGGTATTGATCCCCGATAGACGAATAATTTCACCGTCAGGGGTAGTAACGGTATCACCGTCATGTATCTTATAACCGTTCCGAAGTAAGATATCTCTACCTTCCTCCGTCATCATCAGTGGAGCGATTACATCGAAGTCAGAATACTGAGCCATACATCCTCGTAAGTTATTTAAAGGTTAAAACGGTAGGATTTAACCTCCCCACTTCCATTCACCACCGAAGTTGAACGCGTGATTAGGGTTCCCGTGCTTACGCTTCTGTGTTCCAGGCGCGTTATATGTACCAGCTTGATTTTTCCGGACATCGAACATCCAGTCTTGGAGAAATGCGGCAGGATCTATAGTTTCGCTATTCTTAATAGCTTTCTTCCGTCTCTTCTTGAATGCGTGCATAAGTTCCATCTGTGATTTTACACTCATCTTACCGAAGTCCGACTCCATCCCTAGTCGATCCATACTCCCCTGTATACTGTTTAAGGCCCTATAGAAGTCGTTCATGACCTCGAGCTTCTGGTCCTCATTACGGAACGACTCGAACTCCCCTACCGCCCCGATAGATCGGGAAACACTTTTAAAAGACGCATCGTTAAGCGTGTGAGTATTCGCCACTGATTCCATGAGCGCTTTAGCATGATCCGATTTCGAAGACATACCATTTACAGTAAAAATTGACTCATAGATCTTCTGTTGGTGACCCATGAAGTTATCCTTATAGGCCGCGCCTGCGAGAGACCCGCTAATCTTACGTTTCTGACTCTCGTCTAAACGTATCCGCGTCATCACTTGCTCCATACCTTTAGTCTTACGCATGAAATCCTGCATGCTTGACATGGCGACCTGATCGCCTTGCCCGCTACCGCGACCTTTAGTCATAGGTGAGTCATACGAATATAGCTGACCATCCTTCTCAACCCACGTCGTAATCATCGGGATACCTTGCATCTTACCGCCAGATCTTAAAGCTTCGGGGTTGAGGGATTGAACCGAACCGTCCGCCCCTAACTGTAAAGGCTGGACACCAGAGAACGCAGCGCCTACTACTTTACTGCCTTTTAAGTTAACACCTTTATGCTCAGTCTTAGGTCGGCCCGGCTCAGACCCTAACATCGACCATTCATTACCGAGAGGCCCTGTTGGTGTTTTATAATCACTCATACGGCTCTCCCAGCCGCTGTTCATGGATGGCGCAAAGCGTTTAGCGTTACTCAGGTCCCCGAACCACGACCACCCCGGAGGCTTCTGTTCCCCCGTTTCAGCCTGAGCGTCGAACGGCATTTTCGCATACACGTCTCTAGAGATTGTAGTGCCTACTGACTTACTAATCTGGTTACCGTAGATATGATTGATAGCCCCCTTAAACTCGTCCGAACCGAAATCCCCCTCGTTGATCACTGAGAATGAATGCTCGTAGTCCGCCTTGTTCTGTAAAGGTATCGTCATGTCCACGCCCGACGCGCCTGTGAGTAGGGCCATTTTCTCTGGAGTACTTACGTCTACACCAACTATCTCACCTGTGCGCGGGTCTAGTTCAAGGGTCTGAGCGTAGGCGAACTGTTTCTGCGTCTCGTCGAAAGCCTGGCCGTTGATTACATTATTACGCATCATTTCGATCAGCGTTTCTTTTTTAATCTTCCCATTCAATCCCGTCAGATATTCCTGCATTTTAAGCTGACGACCCGACACCTCCTTACTTTGATTGAACGTGTCGTACCACTGTTTATTCTGTACCTGAAACTGCTCGTAGTTCATACCAAAAGTCTGTTGGGCGAACGCATCGGCTTTAGCGTCCCTCCCTTTCTTGTACTCGCGATCCTCTAGCCATAGCTTGGCTACGAGTTTTCGTTCTTCACGGTTAAGCTCACTATTTAATAAAGTGTTGCCTGCCAGATCATCGGCACGGTCCTCTGCATTATCAGCACGATCACTGCGTTCTGCCCGGGCCTCTCCTTCCGTTATCCAGTTACCCATCAGGTGCTGTAGCCACATCCTATCGTCTTTCCAATCCTTTCGATCATCGACGTTCTGCTCTATAGCCGCCCGCTGATCTAAAATGCCCATCCCATGGCGAACCTTATCATCCCGTAGACCAAACTCCTTCTCGAACTGCTCAATGCTAGTCTGGTGACGTAATTCCGCTAGACTTTGCGTTCTCTCGAATTGGTCCCATCTATGTGTAGCATCTTCCTCACTTAGATCTTGGGCTCGACCCCTTAAATCTAGGTTTCCGCTATTGATCTTCCAAGTGTCATCTATTACGCGAGTCGCGTTATCTAATTTTTTATTTTCCCGGGCATTCTCGGCTTCCCACTTGACCTCTTGGTTGAACTTCTGTTCCTGCTTCCGCAGTTGTAGGCCTTGCCGCCCTTGCGACTCCACCTCTAAAGAGTGGCGCTTAGACTCCGCCTCTAATCGCTTCTGTCTTTCTTCCTCTTGTTCCCGCGCCATAACCTTATCAACGAGACTAAACCCGCGCGAAAACCCTTCACTAAAACTCGCCATAATAATCCCCTAAAATAATTCCATGATGCCTGCAATCGCCAGTGCAATGACTGCACCCCAAGGTCCTGTCATTGCGCCTGCGGCTATTGCCGAACCTAGAGCACTACCAACCTTCCCTCCGGTCGGGCCAGCTATCTCGTTGCCTATCGCTCCGCCCGCCATGCCGCCGGCTATACCAGCGCCTAGACTTGATACACTCGACGCCGCTGATGACGTAGCTGACTGCGCTACCGCTTTAGTACCGTTAGCCGCCGCCGTAGCCGCTAGGTTCTGAGCGGCTGAGTTAGTAACGCTTTTAGCCGCCTCCCCTGTAATTTTAGCCGTAGCTTCGTTGACTACTGTTGTACCTACTTCCTTAGTAGTTTCAGTCGCAGCGCTATTGGTAAAAGAAGTTACAGCGGATTTACCAGCTTCCCCTCCGAGTTCTTTGGCCGCGCCGAGACCTACCTCCTCTCCCATTTTGCCGGTCGCAACGGTCAACGCCTTATCAACCCCACCCTCGGTAACCTTATTTGCTATAGCCTCATTGCCCAACCTAGCCGCTTCGTTTTCTGCAAACGAATCAGGTCTCACGCCTTCTGCGAGACCCATGGTGTCAGGAGCAGGCTGTCCTTGAACTGATCGCATCGACTCCTGAGCAACTACTTCCGGAGGCTTTGGCGGTAGATCACTGAATGAGACACCGGATTCATATTGGTCCGGAGATAGCATCCTAGTGCCTGGTTTACCCACACCTAGAAGACCGTCCTTAGTCGGTTGCGCCATCATTTCGCCGTGAGTTAAACCCTCACCCTGACTAAATCCTCCAGCGTCCCCCCAATTTCCCGCAGTCGTATTAGGGTCGATACCTTCACCCTGATAAATCGTACCGTTGTTTTTCCCCGCGCTCTTATACAAACCTTCGAGCCCTGGCACTTCCTTTATTTGCGAATCACTAAGCGTCTTCACGTATTGTTGTTGCATCGGTCCTAGCTCAGGTCGAGCGCCTAGCGCATCTATTGCCGCGCTAGGATTCTGCATAGACTGTGTCGGCGCGGCAGGGCTGTGCATCGAAACCGGCGCCGGCGCTTGAGTGCCAGTCAACGTTTCAGTCGCACTATTAATATTCTTATCGACCCACTGACCGAACTTATCCGCATTGGTCATCTCGTGATAATCCTTAGCAAATAACGCACGGGTCTCATTACCGAGTTTATCGTTCGGCATCGCGTCAACGCTAGCTTTCATCTTGGCGTAATCCGCCGAATTAAGCATCTTTGCATTTGGGCCTTTACCCATACCCATAATATTATTATCTTTAGCAAACTGATAAGCGAAGGGGGAGGCCGCCCCTATCACCGTCCCTGCGGCTTCCTTATTCGCCGCATTACGCATCGCTTCGTCTCTAGCTACTTCCGCCGCTATCATATCCGCCCGTTTACCCGCCTGCTGACGTAGTAAATTAGACTGGGCTTTCTTGTACTGCCCTCTACCTAATAATCCGCTCATTTGTTACCTCTATGCATGCCGCTAGCGGAGGATAACCCGCTCGTCTGTACCTTTTCACGTCTATCATCTGCGTACCGTCGGGCGTCATTAGTGGCCTGAACAGACGCTGTAACCTTAGACCTCGCCATTGACGATTTATCCGCTTCGCTAAAAGGGGTTAATTCACCTAACCGTTGTCGCTGTCTTTTATACTGACCTAGACCACTATCGTAAGTTGTTTCTACCGCATCTCTAGCCCGGTTAATCCCGTCTTGTTTGGTACTAGGGTCGTCAATGAAACTAATCAATTTATCTTCCCAAGGGGCGTAACGCTTCTGGTAATCCGTCCACTGCTCCCTAGTCAACTTCGCTCGTTGTTCAGCGGCTACCCTATCGAAGCTCTCCCTTTGCTCTGGACTGTCTCCACCCATTACGATTTACCCCTTTTACCTAGTCCATACGCGGTTGCCGCGCCAGCCATCGACCCGAAGCCATCGAGCGTCCCCTGATCCCTTTTAAATCTATTTTTCGAGTTTTCAATACGGCCTTGTACCGCCTGCTCCGCGACATCCGTCATCCCTTGAAGCCCTTCCGTCTGCTGACCTTGACCTATACCTATAATATTTTCCATACCTCGGACGTACCTATCTGTAACCCCTAGACTAGCTTTGTTCTTAATCTGCGATAAGTTATTAGCGGTCTTATTAAATATAGGGGTTAAATCCGCTTTACGGTATCCGTCCCCTCCACCTGTAGCCCCGCGCATCTGATCCAACATATCTTGATTCGAATGTGCGAATTCCGAAGCCGCCATCCCTCGTACCGCTGAGTGAGACCCCTCGTTATTTAATGTCGATACGTTTGACATCCACTCGTTTTCTATAGGGATATATCTCGATCTGTAATCTTCCCACTGCTCTTTAGCTATCTTCGCTAATTCACGTTCTTCGGGGTGCTCTTTAGCTTTATACTTTGTTCCGCCGCCTCCGCCCATTATCCTATCCTCATTTCATATATTGTTGTCCGTACCTTCCAGTGATTCTTTTTTGCTAATCGCTGAAACGCTTTCCGCGGTGATGACCATGTCATCGTCTTAGCCCCTATAGACCGCGCTACAGCGCTATAATCTTCATAGTAATCGTCTATGTGGCCCATCCCAGGCGCACACGCGATCCACATGAATAGCTCAGGTTCCCGTGTATACCTATTAGTATCTTCTTTAAATACTATAAACCCAGGCTTATCACCTAGGTATAAGAAGGCTTCGCCGGTACGACATTCGTGGTAAACGTCTTCCGGTCGCCATTCGTACCCGTACCGCTCTTGTAAATCGATCAGGTCCTGCTTAATGTCATCCCAGTGTTCTCTTATATCGACAGGGTAAAGTCGGTTCATTTAGGATTCCTTATTTTCACTTCGTGGATCAGGTCGTAAAATCTAGAAACTTTAGGTAATACCCCCTCATCCATCGCCTGCCAGAGCATATCTAACTGATCTCCTATTGGCGGATATTCGGACCGCCTACGCCGCTTATACGAGTCGTCGACCGTACTACCCGCACGAACCCACGATCCGTCCACCCACTGTTCGTCCCCTCGCAGTTTAGGATCAATAACTGTCTTCTCTACGAGTTCTAATGGGGACATCTGGACGACGATCGGTTCCATGGATACTCGGGGCGTACCTGCGATAGTTTTATAAACGTAATATAATCTACTCATATGTTAAAACTCTCGATCTCCATAATGTACGCCGGTACGCTGTTACCTGTGAGAACTTTAGGACCTGCTGACCACGCTTTGTTAAAGTACAGCTGGCTCGGGTTGCTGTAGCTCGGGTCCGTTATCTCAAAATATTGCTCTACGCTGTCATATCGCTGACGATTACTCATCCCGAATTCGAATACTATATTCGCGGGGAGGTCGGGTGGCCGCCAGATACCGTCTATTGTGACCTCGCCTCCTAGGACTGATGCGATTTCTTGAGGGTGATCCATCCACTTATCCTTATGTGCGTCCCACGTAGATCCGAGGGATACGGAAACTCCGTTAATGTCGTACCCGCTATACCTAACCTGCGCGTGTACACCGCTCGTGCTTAACAGCCAACTGAAGGGGACGAGTCCGCTCCCCTGTTCGTAGCTTACCCGCACCTTGATTCCTAGATCCCTAGACCGGAAACGGTTATTCTCCGGTAAGAATAATGAAGTCCCTACAAACTTCGATTGGGGTACGGGGCTTATTGTTAAGGCATCGTACTCAGCAGTCTGAGCGATCGCATCGAAAGCCCCGCCAAAACGATAGAACCCGGGCGGTGAATCAGTGAGAGGATCGAAGTATTCGTTGTACGCCCACCCGGGCAGATGACTGTTATAACCATCTCCACCTGCACCGATAAGGTCCCAATGCCACGCTAGATCCCAATAAAACGCGGGCACGTCCGCGGTAACTAAGGTCTGTAAAGGCATAGTATAGCCGTGCACGTCATCCATAAGCCGCGAATTGGTTTTAATAAAAGCGGCGTCTAAAGTACCTCGTACAATGACGTTACTTCCGAAGTCTGCAGTGCCGGACTTCTGTAATTTCCATCCACCATCAGCTACCGATACAGTACTCTGAATGTCCCCGTCTACGTTAGCACCGTCGATGTGTAACTTTTCTATATCGACCTGAGTGACTACGCCATTGGCGTCCTTAGTAGCCGTAAGTACACCCCCGCCTATAGTTACTTCACTTAGATTGGCGATTCCGTCGACGACCAGATTCTGAATTGCCGCCGTGTCAATAACAGCGGTAGATATACGTACCTCATGATACCCACCATCCGCGTGCTCAGGGTCCTCTACCCATAAGACCCCGAAGGGGCTAGTGGTATAAGCCACATCTCCTGATACATTCCCATCCGCATCTTTACCTAATATTATAAAATTATCAGCGTTAATCATGAAGTCGGACACGACCCCACCGGCAGCATCCGGACCGCTGGAAAGACCGAAACCAGATATCTTACCGTTAACGTCCATACTGATGGAGTACTTGCCGCTGACTCCATCCTTAGATACAAAATCTTGCTGTACCGTAGCGTAATTAGCTCCCACCGTGGTGTGGACAGTTTTTAGTTCCTGTGCGAACGCCCCATTGTCCTTCCACGTAAAGCTCTCCCCCGTCCCTGCCCCAGCATCGGCGGTGGAACAGGCGGTTTTCGTAACGTGCCCTGTGGCGACGGAAACACTACCGTCAGCACCCGTAAATTCGCAGTATCCTAACGACTCCGTAATTTGTGTACTAACCTCGGCACCTACATAGACTGTAGAAGCCGTCAGAGTGTCTACCCAATCTGAACCACCCCAATATTTAAGTGTGCTAGTTGCAGACTCTGTAGCGGGTGTAAACCAGATATCTCCTGTCCCTAAAGGGATCTCCCCTGTTGGTCTAGGGTTAGGGTCATCCGCTGAGGAAAAGAATTGTATCTTTCCATCAGCCGTAGCTTGTGCAGTACTAGCATCAACCAGAGACTTAGTAAGGTCTTCATTTACTATCTCCACCCATACTAGAGGGTCACCTGTATATGTATATAATTTAAACCTAGGGGCTGTAGACCCCTCGTCTGTCCCAGTATCTACCCATATATCGTCTACAGATATTTTAGGGTGAGACGTAAGTGTAGGCTCTAGACCTGAATACCATATGACTGCTATGTCGTCTAAGGCATAAGGGGCTAACTGAGAGGCCACTTCGGTTGTTATGACGGTGAGGTCAGTTTTTACATCTTTACTATCCCACGCGCCGTTCAAGTAAATATGCACTTGGCCAGTGTCATCGATAAATAGGTCCCCCGCCGTAAGGGCGGTGCCGTCTCGTTTAGTACTCGGTTGGCTCCCTCCGTACTGAGTACTATTGATATTAGCCCGTAAATCCGATGCTAATCGACTCTCCGTAATATAGTCCTCTAGATCCGCCATATGCGAGGTAATACTAGTCTCAGTCGTACCTAACACTACATCCGAAAATACCCCTAAAACCCCTCCATTAGATACGAACCTGATCCAGTAAAAATACGATTGGTCGTAACCAGTGGGGTCAGCGAAGTACCCAGAAGAACTACTACCTATGTAATACGATTCCCCGCTTAATGGACTTACATCGTTTATGTTTATAGTTTCCCCGTCCTCCCCTACTACGCTCCTACGATATATTTCTGTATGGGTATGAGTTACGTTATAAGACTCGGGACGAGTCCATTTGAGGCCTACGACATCCCCTATCGGTATAGCGTAGAAACTAGCAGGTGTTGGAGGTATATTCACTAGGTCTATCGGTACGCCGTTACCTACAACGGATACTAGGCTAGTAATATCATTCCCTATTACTGTAAGGTCTTTACCTAACCTCTGAAGACTCGCCCTCGCTCCTGCATCCGTTCCCGGGTTAGATGGATCCGATGCACTTTTCTCAATTGCGCGCTCTATCCCGTACAGATAGTTTTTAAGTGCAGTAGTTATACCTGTAGGAACTACCGGAAGTGATTTATTAGCCATCCGCTAGCTCCGCAATACTTGATGAGAAAGTGATACTATGAACTACACTACTGGTGGACAATTCGAACTTAAACGTCGAATACCTCGACCCTGATGGTAGCCTCGAGACGGAGTCCCCTGTGACCGTTAACGACGTATCCCCGCCCCCTCCTATGGCGATGAGTTCATCGTCACCCCAAAGCTTAATCGTACAGGATCCCTCACATACTATTTTTAAGGCGGATAAGCTCGTAGGCGCTGTGGTTCTAAACTCTTTACTGGTCCAAGTTAACGTACGCGATGCCGTACCACTGTTGAAACCCCTCAGTTCCCCTTCGGTATTGACTACCCAAAGCTCATCCGACGAGAACTCGTAATATGTCGTTTTAATCGTCCCATCTAAGTCCGTCAATACCCCATTACGAGACAATAGAAAAGATTTAGATTTAGATGTTGAGCTTCCTAAATAATGCCCTTCATAGAGCGCCCCGACTAGATCATCGTGCCCGTACTCCTGCCACTGAGATCGGGTAAATAAATCTGCGGTCATCACTTCCGTTCCACCCTCCCCGACTGCTACTAAACCATCAGGGCTAGCGTATACGATACGATCCCCTAGATCTACCACTGAGGATCTGCTAGTACACGGCTGAGACGTTTCAAGGCGTACAGCCGACATGCCTTGAGGGTGTTCCCCTGTAACTAAGTAAGGGAAGCCTTCAGTTAAAACAACTATAGAGTTACCCGATATTGCTACTGCGACTATAGGCTCTTTAATTGTTATCTGATATTTTGTAGGCCACGCATGTGGCGTAAACTCCTCACTGAAGCATAGCGTGGACCCGGAAAATCCGGCTAAGAACCCGTTAGGTAGTAGTATTAAACCTTCCATATCTACTGGAGGTGGCGCCCACCCTTCAGAAGGTAGTACCTCCCCTAACGACTCGGTAGACCTAGAGTCGTGGTATATGGCTGAGCCTATATCGACGCGTTCAACAAATTGGAATTCCGTACCCGTGGTACCGGAAGCGGTACGATACACATTCTTAAATGCGAAGGGGGCATCGTTTAACTCCGCACTTAGGTTATAAGTCGAGTCCTGGACATCCGTATCGTCGAATGTGATATTAATCGGACTCCCGTTCGATACTGTGAATATCCCACTGGGCGGACTGGGCGGACCTTCTTCCCCCATAAGGTTGCTGTACGTGTAGACGTACGCACGATCTTCATCCCCGTCACTCAGTAGATTATCGTTATGGTTACCTGTAGTAGGCCCATTCAACGGTTTCGGTATAACTGTCGTGGTCCCTACTACTGACCAGAGGGTCGATCCTGAATTACCGAACGCTCCTAGACCTTCTGTCGCAGACACCAGTGTGGTGGGCGGTACGTCATCTATGAAATTCGATGTAGAAATACTCACGTCCCCCACTACCCAGTAATGTGATTTAGGGGACCATAGTATTGCGGATAAAGTAGATGTAGGAGCGACCGTCTTCACGGTCACTACGGTGTTCATTTTGTCTTCTGACTCCGCAACTGTTACGGTTAATCGACCTGCACCGAATACGGTCCCGTCTCCATCGACCGCATTAGCTAAGCTGTCTAGTAGTCCATTTACGGTATTATCAGATCCTACCGTACCAGTGTACACAGTGCCATCGTAATTGAAACCCGCGATATCTCCCGGATTAATAATATGATCAATTGTGCGGAGTGCCCCGTGATACAGGGTTATCGTCATCGTACGGGTATCGACTACGGCGCCCGCTACGTCGTAATCTGTCGTGGCCGGCGTAATTAAGGAATCGGTACCTATCCTATAAATCCGACGCTTCGCATTCGGGTCTAGTGTCCACTCCGTATCCGTACCAACGTTATTAATCAATCTCTCGGACCTGAAGCCTATCTGAACATCCTGACCTTGTAATATTGTAATAGCCGATGTTGGGCGGGATAACGCTCCTTCTGCACCATCTGTATCTATAAGGGAATAAGCGTAGGTCCGTATTGCGGTTTCAGCAACACTGTCGTCTTCGGCGCCTGCAATGAATGCGACCGACATTCTAGGGGCTGTCGTAGGAGCAGGGATGCCTAGAGTTAGACCATTAGCCTCATGGGAACTAAGGTCCACGCGCCCTTTATATGTAATTTTAGGGGTGCCGTCCCCCGTATAATATAGTTTTTCAAACGTGTCAGTTAATACTGGGGATGCGGTCGTATTAACCCCTTCCTCGTCCCAGAATAACCACCCACTCTCGTATTTCGTGATCGATTTAGTCTCGGATCCTACATCATATTCGGACACCCCTAGATCGTTCCACGGCTCGAGCTGACCCCGATCTACCCTGGCATTTTCACTACTACTCGCTTCGGTATCTTTTAATAAACGGATCGATTTCTTAGGTACAACCCCTTCGAAGAAGGGTACGTGGAATTTAGCCATTGTCTACACAGTCTATTGTAATGGAATTTGGAGACACAGCCCTGCGGACAGCCTTTCTGACAGCCTTGCGCCCTGCTTCTGGGACTTCACAATATTTAGACACGGCGTAAGATACGCTCTTGGTCACGACCGCACCTGCCGAACAGCCGGATATCATGCCCGCGAGTAGTGTGATGACCAGTACGTTGTTAAACCACCTAGGGAGTATAATTCTATCGTGCTTCATAATTGGCTCCTCCGAACAATCTCAGGATGTAGTAGATGAGGGATGCTTTGGATCGGCGCATACCTAATCCGACCATTGCTTCGAACAGGATGCCGTCGGCCTCCTTGCGGTCATAACCTAGGGCCTTGGACTCGGCGCTATATAAGTAGTCGTGGATAACGGATGGCTCACGTATCTGCCAGTCATTATCATCCACGTAAAATTTAGCTAAGCGAGGTACGCTAGCGAAGTTGGTTTTGAACCCTTTAGGTACTGTTACAATGTACCCATTATACGTGGTGTATACGAACGGGGCTGTGAGTTTAAATGCATTCTCCCCTGCCACCGCTTCTATTTTCAATCCTTCCTTAAACATAAAATACACCCCAAAGGTTGTGTAAAATCCATGTGGCGATACTCGCGCCAATCGCCGCCAAAAATACGTAGACAACGAGTTCGAACACCGTCTTCATGACCCTAACTTAATAGCTTCTATGAGGCCCATCTGAGTTGCTACCGCGTACCCTACGGCCCCGTACGCGCAGGCTTTAATCTGCGTCAACTGGGTGTGGATACTATCGAGCAGTTTCTCTAGCTCATCGATGCGTTGCTTGTGTACCTTTAATATCGTGTCCATCTCGCTGCATTTAGCCTCGTTCATGTGCCGCCCCGTATGAGATCATCTAGCTTACGTTGATACCGATCTAGCATCGCCTTGTCTCTATTAGAGGGGGACTCTAGTAGTTGAAGGTCGAATATCTTGTCCTCTAGATCCGTCTTCCTTAGATTACTGATCTCGACCTGTGTCTGGTGTTGGGCTTCTTCGAATTCTGCCGCCAGTACGTAGCGTGCATCGGCCCAGAGCAAAGCACCTACGGACATTGTTATTATCGATACTGTCACACTCATAAGTATCCCTAGTGTCTGCGTGGTTTTATCCATCTACCAGCTCTCATTTCACGTGCATATGACTACTAACGCTCTGGTGTTCCCTTTATAGGCCGCTGATTCAACCACGGTACCCTCGTCAGTTAGGCCGTATAGGAGTACCAAATCGATGTCTATATCAACTGGGTCAAACCCTTCTTTAGGTTGGAGGCTACACACCCCCGATTTCGTATCTACGTATATCATCGTTTAGCCTTCGGTATTTGAAATGTAGAATACTCGATCGAGCGCATCCTTAGTTGATGTACTTATAAAACTATCGAACCAAGTGAATTCTGTCTGAGGGTCGTACACTCCAATCAACGTATAGCGATCTCCCTTTGTTTCTATACCTATTTTTGTCGTCAGTACCGAACCGTCTTCATAGACCTCCTCCCATACTTTAGGTATTATTTTATCTACGCCGATTTCCCCGAAGGCGATACATGGGGCGTTAATTGGAGGTGTGGTACTCATATTATAGGTAGGTGTATCAGGCCCTATAGCCCTAACAATCGTATTCAGATATGTCCGAACGTCGGCGGGACCGAATTTTGTAAGTGGCGCAGTCTTTCTAGCTTCCTCCATGATGTCGTCTATAGAGTGCCCTCCCCCATTAGGTGTACCTAATATATAGACTATCGCATGCCCTATATGATTATCTAATAACTCTTTAACGCCGAGACCATTGGCCCCGATTACGTCGTTCTGTTCTGAAGGTAACGCGGCTATTGCCTTCACGGTCCTATTAAGTATTTCGCGCATTAATTAGCCCCCTGTGTGTGAAAATTTAAGGTGACGGTGGAACGACAGGAAATGACAAGAGTACGTACCTGCGAATTTATTATATTGCTTTACAACTATCTTAGAAATCCAACCGGCTCCCTCGGTCAACCGGATCGTCCGCCAGGCCCCTGTCTGAGATTTGATGGTACCTATGCTATTAAAGACAATATTCTCAGTAGATTCATTCGAATCAACACCCGCCGCCTCTGACGTTTCCCATACTATGTCATCGTTCGAGTTGTACAGGTGGACTTCGGTTGTTAGACCGTCGACCTGACTGCCGAAACTGTTATACGTTTGCTTAGCCTGTAAATTAATCTGAAGGTAGATGAGTCCCTGTCTATTGGGCCGTATTGGGGTAGATAAATTGAGTGTTTCCGTGAATCCGATCCCTGCATCTGCCCCGCCATTATTATATATGTAGACGTCGTTGTGGAAATAATGATCTATCGTCGACGGGCCGATATCCCATAGCGTTTTTGTATTACCCCCTCCCGACAATATCACTTTATTAATGGGTGTGCTCCCATAATACGCGTCCCACGCCCCGTCTGTTCTCAGTATCGTCTTCATGTTTCGGCCACCATAAGATTAGTACCTACTCTGCTAATATGTATTCCCGATTCGTCCGTCATATCCACCATGATATGGGACTCCCACATACCTACTGCCCCTAACCATTGCACGTTAGCGCTATTGCTATAAATACTTTCCGAACAGTTTATGACTAGTGTCTTTGAATTCGAATCGTATGACAGTGATAATTGTGACCCGCCACTCCCGGCCGGTCCTGTTGGTCCTTGCGGTCCTGTTGGTCCTTGCGGTCCTTGAGGGCCTGTCGATCCTGTCGATCCTGTCGATCCTGTCGATCCTGTCGATCCTGTCGATCCTGTCGATCCTTGAGGCCCTTGAGAGCCTGTCGATCCTTGAGGCCCTTGAGGGCCCGTAGCCCCTCTTAGGTTTGTATAAGTGCCCCAAGTACCATCCGGTTTCGTAAATCTAAGACTGTATGATGACCATTGGTGGTCCGGTGTAGCTCCTGTAGCTCCTGTTCCCCCTGTCGACCCTCTTAGGTTTGTATAATTACCCCAGGTACCATTCGGGTTTATGAATCTAAGGCTATAAGATGACCACTGATGGGACGGTGCGGGGCCTGTCGACCCTTGGGGCCCTTGAGATCCTGTCGATCCTGTCGATCCTGTCGATCCTGTCGATCCTGTCGATCCTTGAGAGCCTGTAGCCCCTCTTAGGTTTGTATACGTACCCCAGGCACCATTAGGGTTCTTAAAGGACAGTGCGTATCCGACCCATTGGTGGTCGGGTATATCTCCTTGAGGTCCTTGAGGTCCTTGGGGTCCAACACTAGTTGGAGGAGTAACCCAGGACATCGTACCGTCGCCGTCCGACCGTAACCACTGCGATGTATTTCCGGTCCCTGATACCGCTAATTCAGAAGTGCCGACTGCATTAGCGATTTTCGATAATATATTAGCTTGGTTAAAGTCCGCAGTTGGGAGTTTCGTCCCTACAACCGTGGTTAGACTACCAATGACACTAGACTCTTCCGCGTTCTGCACTGCGATGGCTAGCTCATTCAGCGTATCTAACGTTGCCGGAGCCGAGTCAACGAGGTTAGCAACCTCCGTAGATAAATTCGCCGCAGTAGCAAAGTGGGACGCGTGGTAACCGTCCAATAAATCCGCATCGATTCCACTGCCTGTTCCATCATTCGCTTTGATAATAGTTAAGAGCTCCGCATCCGTTATCCGGACATCATCTAAGAGCTCCGCGGACAACCTCAACTCGCAGCGATCGCCTGACTGATACGAATTACTCAAGGGGGCGTCTATAGAGACTAACCCCGTTCCCGAGAACCCAGTCACCTTAACTACTTCCGATCCAGTCTCCCCTTCTAACGTAACGTAAGTCCAGTCGTCGTTCCCTAGCGTAGGGAACGACGTGACACTGTCTACGGTGAACGATGTAGATCCTGCGGCGACCTGAGTTGAGGATATCGTTGTCGCCGCATTATTTGAAAACTTTACTGCGCCCATGGGGTACCTCTAAGAGATGGAAACCGTCCAAGTGATTGTCATCTTATCTGCGGACCCTTTATTAACTACGCCGGCGTCAAATACCGTACGAGCTAACATCGTACCGCCGTTATTCGCGTTGAAAATACCAGCTTCGATTACCGCACCTGTACCTTCCCCTGCTTCGAACGTACAACTATATTCTATCGACGACCCGCTAACTGTGCCGCCTATTACTGTTAAACCCTGCCTATCGAGTTGGGTGACTAATGTAGTATTGCCTGCCGCCGCCGCCGTACTACCTGACCCTATACCCATGTGGGTCATCTGCGACGGGCTACCAGTATCCTTTAATCTACTAGTTACCCACCCTTTACCTGCGGTAACAACCATATTCTCGGTTCTATGTACTAGCGTATCATTCAATGAGATTGATAGGGCCCCAGTTAATTTTAAATCGTCAGTGATCATTCTTCTTCCTATTAGTTTAATGTTGAATTGTTGATCGGGGCACTATTAAATAAGGCCCCTCGGATTAGCTCATGCGAGACTAAGTCAGTTACACTCGTGCTATCGGCTACAACTGAAGATATACCTCTGTTGTAACTTTCAGTTACACTGGTGCTATCGGCTACAACTGAAGATATACCTCTGTTGTAACTTTCAGTTACACTGGTGCTATCGGCTACACCTTTAGAATTAGATATACGGTCTAACGTACTCTGTATGGACGCACTGTCTGATAATACTCGCCCCCAGTCCACTACCCTTATAACTACGTCGTACGGTGTAAAGTCTGAGTTATACCCAGATGCGTGTAAGACCACCGGCGTATCTGATATACTGGCCTCGGATGTCTTCGCGACCTCAGCATATTTATTTTGAATGTCAGTTAACGCCACTGGGTCTTGCGCGCCCCGACCTAGGTCTATTTCCGGTATATGGTCCTCTAGGCTAGAGGTAGACGTCGATCCCGTACTAAACGCGTTACCTATCGTTTCCGTCACCCCAAATACGTTCCCCTTAGTTCCCTGGAAGTCTTTATTGATGTACGTAAAGTCATCTAAGGCGAAGTAAGAGTTAATGAACCGGGTGTATTCTACTACGTTATAGCTGTAATCGGACGTACCTAAGATATCGCTACATTGAGGCTGTATAGCTCGATTAACTACACTACTAAATCCACTAATCGAGTCTAGTACAGCGGTGTTAAACTCTGTAGTAGTACCACTTTGTAATACTACCTGTTGTATTAACCTAGTCTGTAGATCCCACGTTCGCTCATGCACGAAACTGATGGCGTCGGCTGTGCCTCGGCTAATGATTGCTGAAATGTCATCCGTCCAATCTACTACCGCCGAGAATAACCCTTTCTCAGCTTGTATCCGACTGACGAGGGAAACGGCTAAATTGTCCCCTAAGACTCGTTCGGTATTTATACCTATTAAGTCTCCAGCGAAGACCGTATGTATTATGTTCTTCGTGTACGCCGTACGGGCCGCCATCTGTAATGCGTACTCGTCCGATAACCCTATACCTAAAGCCACTATATCCTGATCATTAAACCCGAATACGTTACCTTTATTACCGCTGAAATTCTTATCTACGATCTGGAATTCATCGAGGGTAAAATAAGACTCTAGTACACGGCTATAATGGGTTACCCTGTCGACCACATCACTGAATGTTCCCGCAAGATCCGTGAGGGGTCTAATATACTGGAAGGATACTTCTGATATTAACGGAACCGTGTCCGACATCCCCGATTCGAAGACGATCTCTTCCACGCTAGACGCTACTACCTCTAGCGGTATGCGTCGGCTGGTCGGGTTGAAGTCTTGTTCTATCTCTGTCGCTAACACGCTGGCACGTGCGCGCACGTCTAAGACCGACTTCGGCCCTGCGTCAACAGTTAGATTGGACTCCGGAGTAGGCTCTAGGTTATAGAGCCCGATCGGTAGCGTGAGACGATACATTAGAAGTCGTCACGTACCTTGAATTTAAGCTTATCGAAGACGGTCTGGGTGCCGCTAGGACTGGTCACTTCAACTTCCCCTTCGTATGTACCCGCTTCAACCGCTAAAGTAGTAGGTGCCCAGTTCATTACGCACTGACCTATATAACTCGCTTGATCGTGGATGATACATTCGATGGCGCTGAAGACGTCGTCGCCTAGAGCTCGGAACTTGAACATTACCGTAGAGTCCGTCAGATTGACTAACTCCCAAGTGGTAGGATCCTCCGCGTTTAGCGTCTTACCCGCCGCCGCAACGGTGGAGTCTCGTATGGTGAATTCTAGTGATGGCTTAGTATCACCTGCCACCAACTTGATCGTCTCGTAATAAGCCATATTTTACTCCTCCGGAGGTTATTCTCAGCATTGGCCATGCGGTGTGTCTTACTATTGTGGTGGCTGTGGAACCGGTGCGCCTTGGAAGTTAGGATCTGTTAGACGGTCTACTTGGAATTTCAATCCTAGCGACTGTACGAACGTTTCATAATGCTTAAGTGCACGTTGAGCGTTCCCCGCGAAATCCGCATCCTTACTGTACGCTCTATATAAGACGTAATCTAAGATAGCGTTGCCGTATATATCATCGAGAGCCACGTCCTCATCGTCTAACGCAGTTGCATCCCCTGTGAACGTTACATCTTGAGGTGATGCGGAATAAATTATCTCTACTTGGTTCGCTGCTCCGCCTGCTTCGATTACTGGCTGTGGCGGGTATACATAGAAATGCTTAGGGTCACGTAGATCGAACATGAAATGAGCAACGTCGTTATTGGCGCTTGTTTGATGCCAATTAGGTTGTTGAGCATCTAGTACGTTTCGGTCGATTACACGAATAGCATTACCTTCCGTGTTCCGTACAACGTCCATGACGCGGATCCCAGACGCGGGTAACGACTGCTTAGTTCCCGCTACTAGATCGACGTCGTCATTCGTAATACTAGCGTCAGGTCTGAGTAGTACTACCTCTCGCTGTGCATCGTTTAACCACCCTAGAAGTTCGGATTCTAGCCATCTTACTTTTGTAGTATCGTGTAAGATAATGCCTGCACGATCGACTATACTTTTAGCTTTCATTTATCACCATATTGAATTTATAACGGGGTTACCGATATCTTTACTTGTGTATTCTTTGCGGCCCTGCGACTCAGACTGAGCAACCGCTTTACTGTATAAGGCGAAGTAATAAGCCCCTAATTCCCCATTAGCCCACGAAGTTCCTGGCTGTATAAAGAGTAGGTGTTTCGCTTTCATGACTATTGGCTCGTACCATTTCTGGAACAAAGCATCGTCGATTTCATCTGCGTCAAACTGCGGGGTTACCGAAGCATCAATCTCGATGCCTTTTTTGACATACTCTTTCGGTGCTTCTATTAATTCCACAAGATTGGGCCAGTCTGTAGAGTGACTAAATCTATACCCGCTACTAGCACTGCCCCACGATTCAGAGAACGGGTTGTGGTTGAACACTTCCCCTGCTGATCTAAGATAGTCGCCGTTTACTTTTACATTCAGTATTCGTACTACATCTGCCTTGTCTGGCACCTGTACTTCATACTTAGTCTTATCCGCAATTAGTGACGCGGTGGAAGTTACCCTCCACGCGTCCGTGCGTCTACAAAAATCCCTAGCCGCGTCTAACACGGCCCTGTCAATAACCATATCGGGGCAACCCATTGCCTCGGGTGTTATGAATTTGTAAAACGCTTCTAACTTCATCCGACCACGCTATAGGGGTAAGTTAATACTTCGTTGATAGGGGTTGAGTGGTTCTCTGGGTCGTACCCCATCTCATACTGAAGTGCATGTCGTAGCGCCTCTTCAATATAGTCTGGAACTCGAACCTCAAGCCCTCTCTTAATTAGCCAAGTTTTGCCGTTCACACCTACAGGTACATCGTAGGATCCGGTATCACCGGCTTGTTTATGTACGACGAGTGTCACGTAGTTTGTACCTTTAGTGACTTCCTTAACCGGAATTTCCTTTTCCTTTTTTACAACTTCTTTCTTTGTAGCCATTACTGCTCCCTGTACTAATTAAGAGAGGGCCCCCGAAGGGACCCTCCGCTTCCATTTAGATGTCTGAGACACCCACTTCTAATCTTGCCATCCATGTTTGATTCAAGATGACTGAAGCGAAATACGCTTTCCAGCCAACAAAACCAACCTGACCTAGAGGGTCAGACTTACTTGGAGTACCAGGATTTAATACTGAAGGTACGATCGCTTTAGCGCCTTTCAAAGGAACCAAGCCGTACGCGCCTTTCGCAATCACCACAATGGGGTAAACGTCAACGTTAGTATCATCGCTAGCAACCATGCCTGATGAGCCGACTGCCGCGCCTGCCGCCGCAATAGGAGTCAGTAGAGGAGTCATGATGAAGCGGATGCTTTCAACTGAACCGATCTCTTCTGGGCACAATGGTTTTCTAGAACCGTAGTCCGCTAAGTGAGTAAACCCAGGTAAGTCACGAACGTCAGCTTCACAATCGGTATGACAGAAAGCGATGTAACCGCCCTCTACTGATTGAGTTGCGAAGTTAACAGATGAACCCATGATTTGGGTTACTGGCTTACCGCGGTTAGACTTCAAATTACGAACAATCGCGCGTAGACGATTCAATGAAATTTTAGAATCTACAGCTGTACGAGAAGTATGAGCCGCTGTATCGAAGAATACGTTTGAGCCGCCTTTGATGGTGCCCCACGTTAACATCTCGATAGTTTCAGCCGCTTGTTCGCCTGACAACATAGACGCGTCAGAAAGAACAGGATCTTCCGCTAAGTCTTGTACAACGTCAGTGATTTTAGTCACGCCACCATATTGCTTCAACTGAACAGCTACATCTTCATAGCTTAGTTGTTGCTCGGCAGGTGTAACACCCTCGACAAGTGGAGTCTGTGTAGTTAATACAGAAAATGGAATTGGACGACGGAATTTGACCGTGTCCGCAGTGTTTTTAGGCAGTGGTTTAGACTGTCCGAATTTAGATAGAACCAGAATTGGTTCCGCATGGGCCAGCATTTGTTTAGCCGCGTACGCTGCTGTACGCTGGTTAATGTGCCCGTAATTGGTTAGAGCCATGAGTTTCCCTCAATTTAAAAGATAAACGAATATACGTTTGAAGTTCTTCTAAAGAGGGGCTGTGGTATTAGAGGCTAGTGCGTCTTGACAGTATCCGTCTTACTATACTTCCGTGTCTCAGGTAGCGGACCCAACCGCAGTTAAGGGGTCGGGTCGTGCCCTACAATATCGACTAGTCCTGATCTGCGTAATAGGCGAATGCCGATTCAAAATCATCTGGGGGTCCAGACGGTTTAGAGCGTCCCCGTTTAGGGACAGCCACGTTGGTTTTCAACGTGTTTTCACGCGAAGATCGGATCTCTTCGACTTGCTCAGACTTATCTCCATTATAACATTTTAAGAGGTAAATGTAATCCTCCGATTCATACGACTTGCGTAAGTCCTGCACCTTTAGCGGTTGCTCCATGACCCACTTCTCGAAGTCCTCCGTAGCGATCGTTTCCTGCCATTCGGGATACGCCTGTGTAACTATATTAAGCTGGGAATCGACGTACCGATCTTCCTCCATCTGACGTAGTGGCGCTAGACGTTCCTCCACCATCTTATCAATTTTGGACTCCATCTCATGGAAGCGTTCATCCGTCCCATTAGCTATGTCTGGATATTCTTCCTTGAGATTAGTCCACAACTTGCCAGCATCCGGAGTGACGCCCTCTTGCATAGGTTGTACTTGGGGTGTTCCTGCGTCAGCCAACTTTCTAGAAAGCGCAGATACTCGACCATTCCCTGATGCCACGGAGTGCTCGAGGTTTTTAATTTTGGCTTGAGCGTCTTCATATTCCTTTTTATATGATTCTGGGATTCCTTCCCAACTGTTTTCCACCTTATCGTCGAGAACTTCCTCATTTTCGACGCTATCTGTACCTTCCGCTGTATCGAGTTCATCTGTGACATTTTCCGACTCTTCCACCGGCTCATCACCGGGCTCTTCCATCTGAGGTTTATCATCTACTGCGTCCGCCCATCCTTGTTCGAAATCATCAACTACGGCTTCTGGTTCTACCGCTTCAACTTCCGTTTCTTCTGCCACTTTTGTCTCCTAGACTTGAAAATCACTTACATCCATGTGTGCTGTCCGTTCCCGCTCGGGTTGCTTGATCAGCATATTTAGTGCGTGAGCTTTACCTCTGTAAAACTGCGTATCCTCGAACCCCAGTTTAGGGTTCTCTAGAGCCTTAGATATAGACTCCAGTTCCTTCACCGCGTAATCAAATACGCCTGTCCATGTGCTAGATGTTACATCTATCATATTCCCTTACCCTCCTTGCTCGCATAATCCATTTCTGACATGTGCATATTAGCCTTGTTGTCTTCCTTAACTTGCGTCTCAGCCAACTTACCTTCTAACTGAGCCATCGATGCCTGACCCTGCATCTCCAACTTCATCATCTCTATTTTAGCGTCCATCTCTGCTATCTGAAGCTTCGCCTGAATGTCCATCTGCTTCAGTTGAATCTCTAGTGGAGGTTCTTCCGCTTGCTGGGCCTGCGCTTCCTCCATAGCTTGAATCTCTTCGTCAGAAACGATAACATCATGAGGCGTGATGTGCTGAGCCTGAGCGACCTTACGAAATAACTCTGCATGTTTCACCAAGGGTCCGAATACTGGGGACTCAGCCAACTGCATCATAGTGACTAGCGCTTGGGTCTGAGTTTCTTTAACTAGTAGCGTTGAACTACCTCGCGCATCAACCTCGAAATCACCTTTGATTTCTTCCTTATCATTGAACTGCATATTCCAGTCATAGAACCGAGTAATTAGCGGTGTTGTTATATCATCGTCGAACGCTTTGACTACGCGTCTAAGCACTACGTTCGAAGAGTTAAGCAACATCGACATACCTGATGCGGTATCTGGAGCCCCACCCATTTCACCTTGAGCTAACATAGGTAGCGCCGTTACATCATCCGCCATATTTCTAGCGCTGTTGTATATCGCGAGAAGCTCATCTAAATGCGAGCTAGTCTCGTGGGTATGGAACGCGGCCCTTACGTCGACTGTCGGGTCGGTCACGTGCCAGGTCTTACGCGGACGAATAGACCAATTCCCGTCATCGGGGATCAGTACTTCTCGGTTGAGTACGATCTGTCCTCCAGTAGTCAGAGCCGCATTATCAAGCGCCATGCGCCAAGAGGCGTTGGCTATGCGTTGCTCATGCCTAACTAGATAAGGTAATCCAAAACCAAATATCGACGTGTCGTCTGACTCATAACAGAACACCGCATAGGGTCTATCTTTAGACTCCATGGGGTTGACGTCGGCCTTGATTACAATATTATTGACGAACGTAATCACCGCTTCATTAAGTGTTAACTCGTCCTGATCTTCGTCTATTTCAAACCCACAACAGGCTAGGTCGTCCTTATCTAACGGTCCATGATATTCCCACAACTCATATCTACCTTGCGTCATGTCTGTAGCTAATCCAGATAACTCCCTCAGCCGTGCTACATGTGTATCCCCGCTACTAGCATTATCAGTACTAGTCATCTTGATCGCTTCACGAATCTGATCCGCCATGTACCCAGGATTTCCGCTCATCTCAATAAGCTGTTTCCGAGACACGTACCTACGCTCAAATATAAAATTAGCCTCATCGATTATAGTCGCGCTCATGTCTGGGAAGAAGTCCCACACATTTACCTTTTCAACCCCTGGGCGGAACTCGTCTACCGCTTCCATCGAGTGAACCCCTTCACCCATATTCTGCCAACTCTTCCGTTTACGCGCCGTTATTATAGGCGCCTTAACGATGCCAGTACCGAACACACAAGCGTCATGTATAACGTCCCGCATTATAGAGTGATATCGGGCCTCTACTAGCTGGTCATCGATCTCTTTCTCCATCGCCCTTCCGCGATCTAGTCCGTCCTGTATAGCCTGTTGAGCAAGGTCCATATTACTAACCGGTTGGCCCTGCTCATCAGTCATTCCTTCGCCGTAGGTATTACGCGCCTGACCTGCATCCTGAGCCATTTTAGCCAATTTAGGTACCGGCGTAGGCTGGATCCCCCAGTTCTTATCGTCTGACGGGAACAACATATCGGACAACCTAGCTTCTGCCACAGACGTTTTCGCCCGCGTCAGGTTAACAAAGGCTTTACTGCCTCCGGTAGCAGTCAGCCTACTAGCCGTAGCCGCATCATACTTACCCTGATATCTTTCCAAATCACCTAGCCACCGGTCCTCAGTAACCTGCCGAATACCCACTTGTTCCTGAGCTAAACGCGCTAACCCGTAACCTAGTGTCTGTAACCGATTCGACTCGTCTTTTCCTTTTTTCTTCTCGTGTGCCATCTAGTAGCCAACCTCTATATCTGCAATTATTTTAGGTGTAGTCGGGTACCGTTTCATCGGCTCGACTATCGGCTTCGCATAACGAAGCATCATAATCCCGTAGCGCGTAGCGGCCATGAGATCGTCTCGTTCTTTAACTACAATTCCATTGCGCCTATGGTATATCCGGAATTCCTCCCACCAATCTGCTAGCATCCGAGAAACTTTCAATCTCCCCGTCTGCATTCTATCCAACATATCCATGAGCCCTGCTTCTAATCCGTACGACCCATCATCAAACGTCGCCCGCTGATTAAGCATATTTATACCCGCCTCCTTATACTGTTCGGCTAGAGTCTTACCTGAGCCCTTGTCATGCTGTAACCCATCATGAGGCCATGAGAACGGAATCTCTTCACCCCAAGTACGAACACCGCCCGCAAACATGATAGGCGTAGCGTTCTTTTCTCTATGCGTCGCGTGGATGTGAACTATATCGTTCTCAGGGTCGTATAAAATCATCACTGCGGCGGACGGATGTTGCCAACCGAAATCAATCCCTGCGATGCTTTTCCACCATCCAGGTAGGTCCTTCATCTGGAGTGGTTCCTCAATGATAGAAGCTTCAGTGATAGGAAATACCCTACCACTACCCATTATAGGTATTCCTTTAGCCCGTGCTTCGCGCTCGTGCTCTAGGTACGAAGCCACGATAGACGTTCGCTCCGCTTCTGTGTAATGCCCGACGTCCTCGATGGTCATCTTGACCACCTTCTGTGCGGGAGAAGGACTCTGTAGAAATTTAGCAACAACGTTACTCATACCAAGCAACGGGGTGAACGTCAGTACAGCCCTTTGTCCGAGTTGCCCACGGTTGGTCCTCGTCAGACCCTCCGCGTATAACTCCTCGGGTGGTTCCTCGTCAAACCAGACTAGATCGATGGTTTCGCCCTGCCACTTCTGCCTACCTTTAGCGTAGGCTTTAAAATAACAGTAACTAATCGCACCGGTCGTATGCCTAACCTTAACGTGGTCAAATAGGTTCGGGGTCCCAAGCGCAGGCTTAGGATCCCCGATGATAATCCGTTTAGGGAGGATTCCCTCGTAACTATCTTCCTGCAACTTCCCTGGCCTATCAAGCAACAGGCGCTGAGTCGTATCCCTTATCGTCTCACCGGTGTCTCCACCAACCCATATAACTGGAGCTTTTTCGAACTTAAGCCCTCTCCACCATTCAGGGTAATTACCACTTAAATGGAAGTAACATTCCATAGCACCGCTATATGTTTTGCCTGTCTGATTCCCTGCCATTAGGCACCGCTCAGCGTACTCTATCCCTATCTCATGAAACTCTTTCTGCTTTTCATAAGCTACGTACGTATTTTGCGATTCCTTCATCCGAGCCTCTAGTTCCTTGAGGGCCCGTACCCTTGCCAGAAGCGATTCCGTTGCCTCAGCCAATGGACGACTCCAAGCGAGCTATCTCAGCCAATAGTTCCTCCTCGCTCATTATCGTAAGGTTCTTATCCTTAATCACCTTGGGTTCAGCCGCCTTCCTTTTAGGTGCAGCGTACTGTGCTAATTCCTTATATAGATTGGCCGCGGTATTCAACTCACCGGCCTTCTCTGCCCTCTCTGCTATAGCCGCCATTCTCGCTATAGGATCACATCTCAAATCAACGAGTAATTGCTGTATCTCCTCCGGAGACTGCATTACACCCGTATCTTTAATCTTCTCTCGTTGCGCCTCATCTTTAGCCGCCATTTCTTGTTGATCCTTTTTAAATCGTGGAAGTCCTTTCCTAGCTTTAGCGTTAACCGCTAACTCAATCTTATGTACGCGTTTACGCTCAGCCCTCCGTTCTTCTAATTCCTTCCGATCAGCTTCGCGCTGAGCGCTACTAGCCCTAGCCCTAGCGGCCATATCGATGCCGCTAGATCCTCCTAACTTGACACCGAACCTAGAATATCCAGGCTTACCTGCGTTTTTCTTCCGTTCTTCGTCTCTTAGCGCTAAGCGCTGGGCGCTAAGCTCTGCGGCCGTTAGTGTTTCGGTCTGTTCCACCATGGATCAATCTCCATATCCTTCGTCATCAACGCTCACCTCCTCTACCAGATCATCACTCACCTCATCGTAAGCTATGATCAATTCTGCTAGTAATGCAAAATCCTGATCCTTCAGTGCCTGTTGAATTCCTTTCATACCCACAAATACTTCTGGGGTTATCTCTTCTACCAATTTAGCAACCCACGCTCTGCGCGCAGGGCTTAGGTCTAGGTACCAACTGTACCTTTCTAACCATTCATCAACTTCCATGTTGCTCCCTTTAATGTAAACGGCCTGAACCATAATCTGGCCCATACCCGTAATCGTACTCGCCGAACTGGTCTACTTCTTCCAAATTAGGATGTACTACCCGTTCGAATATCATTTGCGCTACTTTCATCCCTGGCTTAATAACAAAATCGTCGTACCCGCTGTTAACTAGTGGCACAAATATCTCGTCCGTATAACCCACGTCTACGATCTCTACGCCTGAACTCATCCGTAACCCGTACAAAGTAGCTAGGTCGCTTCGGGCGTAGATCTTAGCGACTAGGTCCTTAGCTCCTAGGCTTAGCGCTATACCAGTGGGGATGAGCGCTATGTCACCCTTATGCAAAGTGCTTGGCTCGTCGAGATCAGCGCATAGGTCGTAGCCTGCACTGGTCGGAGTGCTTCGCTGTAATTTACTTGTGCTTATAATCTGCATTTGGCTCCTTCCTTGGAGGTTTACAACCTTTGTGCCATTGATCCACTACCACCTCGCTTTCGTGCCGCGACTATCTATGTGCGTAAACGTGGCATAGGATCCAAAACCAAACTCGTCAGGCCATCGCTCCGTTACGTAGGCGAAGACTTCTTCTGAGGGGTGAGACCTAACGATGATGTCCGCGGCGCGGCCTGTTAAGTGTTGTGATGCTGGTTTTCCGCCGACCTTCTCGTTGTGACGGTAGCATCTGTATGCGCTGGTGACAGCGATGGGCTTGTTAAAGTGCGTTCGTATGTCTTCTAATATCTCTATCAACGTATGATCCACAGTGGGATCGTGACTGGCCCTGCAATCTCCGCAGGGGCATGCAAACTCTTCGCGCCTAAAATGGGTGCTAAGTTTCATGGGCTCTCCGTTAGCTCTACCCGTAGAGCTTACCATACCTGCTTCTTGGGGCTGTTTATACCTTGGGGCTGTTCGGGGCTGTTTGGTTTGAAAATGGCTCAACCGCGAGGTTGCCGACGTCCCCCATTGCGTTGAGATTCTTGGCCGACGCCCCCCACCCCTTCGCCAGCTTTTTCGACTCGCCAAGATCCACGCTCCAAGAAACACCCTCGTATCTCTAGACTCCGATCAACGCCTTCTATTCCCACAGCCCTCGACATATCTCAGCGTCCAGAGCCTGCAGAACGATAACCCCGTTCTTGGCCTCTAGCCGCCTAGTTCTCTATGTGATCAAAAGATCATTCATCTAACAACCTATAAAGGGGATACGAACATGACTACTCAAACAACTAACAGCATTGCACGCCCAGTACTTAACACTAGCATCAACGGTTATGCGGTGCGCTACAACGGTCACACCGCGAAGTTCGGTAACAACAAAGCGGCGGCTGAGGCCTTCCAACTATCGTGTTCAGCTAAGCGGGCACAGGCTATGTTCGGAGCACCGGCACCAACGGCTTCGATGCCTAGCGCTGAGCTCGACGTGGCTACCAAGGCTGAGCACCTAGAGTCTGCACGCTTAGAGGCCAAGCGCCAAGAGAATCGCGCTAAGTTCGACGCACCTAGCATTGGCAAAAAGGTAGTTCAGACCGTCGAGGAGGGTGACGTTGTTGTTAACGCTAAGGAAATGGAGGCGTTGATAGCCAAGCTTCAATGCTCCAAGAAAAACGGCAAAGATTGGAAAGCAACGATGATCAGTATAGATGCCATTCTTGGCACAACACCATTCTAAAGCGTTGATCTATAAACACCCCATTCTTAGTTCCTCGCTCTTGGCGCCCAGCACGTGGCTCTGAGAGTGAGGGACTTCCGCCTACATAATGGACAGTCTGAGGAGGCTATCATGTGTGAAATAATTAAGAATAATGAGCAATTCAACAGTTGGTATGACGCCAACGATGAGTACCTATTCATGGGTACATCTGAGAATCTAAGGGACTTAGACATAGAGGTTGATGACCACATTGACCTCGCGATCCGTTCGGCAACTGTAGCCGAGCATAGACTAAACTTCGGGGGTGCTAAATGAGCATCTACGACAAGTTTGAATTATTAGTGGTGGTTATATTAGTAACCATCGTCTTCGCGTTTGATTTGGGAGCAACAGTATTATGAGTCCATTAAGTGTTAGTTTCGACATTGGCCATTTGGCCGTCTACTCGATAGTTATTACAGTCATCCTTGCATCTATAGCGGGGTTTGCATGGTTAGTTTGGCGTATAGCGTCCGAACTAGCTGAGTTCTTCTGCCCATTTAAAGATCAGATTCCGGTAAGACCTACGGAGTTTGATTATCGTGTTCAGCAAGTCGCGTGGGAACGTGAGGCGTTGAGGGTTAAACGTGAGCAAGAGATAGCTGAGATAGCTGAGATCATAGATGCGATGCCCGATGATCTACATGGGTATTGCGGTATGACTGCCGCGGAGGAGGAATCCAATGTTTAGAGTAATCGACAAGGCTGAATTGAACCCATTCATCCGAGAAATATTAGAACGTGTGGAATCCGTGTGCTGGCACGACGTGTCGCTTGGGCGTGATGCCAAGGGTAAATGGTTTACCGATCACAACGATATACCATGTCTATGTGGTGTAGCCGATTGTGATCATGGGTACACCACATCGGTGATTAAACCGCACCCGCTCCGTCCTGAAATGTTGGAGCACTACGCTAGTATTATGACTGCTGTTAATTACATAGAGCATAAGACCGGTATGGTTCTAGCACTTCATGACGATGTAGATACCGGACTACCTCAACCGTCGTTCGAAATTGAGGTAGATCCTATTTCCTATTTCCTAGACCAAGGGGACTGACGATGAGTAATAAACACCCATTATTGCGAGCATTCATATTCACAAACCTAGTTCAATACCGCATATGTCGTATTGAACGGTGGGCATTTCTGCATACGTCACGATCGTCGTGGCGGTGCAGAGATATAACTAAGTCTAGTTCAATACCATCCATGGGATTCTCATCATTCAATATGATGATGGACTACATAGATGATCAACGTAGATAGGGAGGTTGTATGAACGGTATAACTTATAGATGCCCACCGTACTCACTCGTAGATTTTATGAGTGAGTACGATGTGCCAGATGACGAATTCTTGTATAGAGAATACAAGAAGTATCTCAACATGAACACCGGGGTGCATTGGTACCCTGATGGATCGGCTACCGTGGATGAATGGTTTGCCAGAATTTTAATTGAAGAACTATTAAGCATCAAGCAGGGGAAATAACATGAGAACTATATTAAATTTGACACAACACGTAGCAACGCCTGATCAGGTTAAGGACGGTGTGATTGACGTGAAACCGGTACACACGGCTGTACTGAAAACCGCACTAACATTTAACACCATGCCGGATTACGATGAATATAGCATCAAGGAAAGATGCGATGTTCTTGTGTTCCTTGCTAACAACTACAAAGGAATTAAGAACGTCATGATTGGCGGTGCACCATGGTTGATGTCGCCGCTCGTGTTCGCTATGCACAAGGCGAATGTGAACGTGTTTTATGCTTACTCTGAAAGAGTGAGTGAAGAAACTATGGATCCCGATACTGGGATTGTAGTAAAGACCAATGTGTTTAAACATGTTGGATTAGTAGAAGACTGGGGCAACGCAACGTCCGAGTGGATTGAGCCACCTTACGGCGCATATGTGGGCGAAAATGCCTAATCTTATCAAGACTGGAGAATGACATGAAGAAAGTAAAAGAAGTATCAACTGAAGTAAAAGAAGTATCAAACCAACCAAAAGGAACCGCCATGACAAAACAAAATGAAGTAGTAAATGACACAATCACTGAACTCCAAGGACAGGTTGACGCTGGAACAATGACCGCCGAAGTAATGGATGAGATTGTCGATAACATCGCTACTGAGATTGTAGCGCCTACCGTTGAGGTTGAGCCTGAGCCTGAGATTGATAAAAACTGGGTTCCACAATATACCGTGCGTGATAGGTTTTGCGACCTAGCTATGAATAGAGGTCTGACCATGGCTCAAAATGCCAAGGATTATAGAAAGGTAGCAAGTGTGATTGAACCGTTGATTGAGGCTGACCCGCTAGGATATACCCCAGCACATTGGTTGACAGCATTATCAAATATGGCCGAAAAGGCACCTGATCGAAATTCAGCGTTCACTATTGGACGTTCGATTAACCTCATCATGCGAGGTTTCACACTAACCTTATATGACCGCCTTGCCGGTAAAGGTAAAGGTCAAGGTACAAGCGT
>ENA-OSET01000999-OSET01000999.1-sediment-metagenome-genome-assembly--contig:-NODE-999-length-30490-cov-4.567586_pt1 | contig 30490 bp, 23 predicted proteins | sample MGYA00237882_ERZ534229 | MGnify/ENA primary metagenome ERZ534229 (study PRJEB26408, sample SAMN06266212) | sediment metagenome | isolation source: Hudson Canyon methane seep mesocosm | place: USA:Hudson... | reverse complement strand
TATGCAATGGCGCTGTGGAATCTTTTTGGTCTAGGGCTTGGCATCCTACTATTTCTTATTATATCTACCCTATATTTTGTAAGGTTCGACAAAAATGTACACGAAATCAGCGGCAAAGATGCTTCTTATTTTGAAAAACTATTAGCTTCTGGAAAAGAAGCCACACTAATCAAAAAAATTAAGTGGTACCAGCGCATAGGAAGAAAACAAAAATGGCGCGTAGATACCTATATGGGAAGTTTGACCAAAATTAAAATGGCACGTAGAAGTGACCATTATGATAAGGAACTACTTAAAAAGGTTTTTAAACAAAATCATATTAATGCTTCGTTTTTTGAGATTGCACTAATTGTTTCTTTTATCATCTTGGGGTTATTCAGAGATATCAACTGGGTTATTATACCAGCTGGGGCAAGTATATTTTTAATATTCACCATATTCTTATTACTCTTCAGCGCTTTGTATTCTTGGTTTAAAGGATGGACATTAACGTTAGTGATTGTTGGATTGATGGTATTTAATTATGCATCGAAAAATTACGATATGTTTAATTTCACCAATTATGCTTACGGAATTGATTATCAAACAAAAGCATCCTATTCTTATGATAATTTGAGAAAACTATCAGCAAACAAAAATAATTACAATGAATCCTTTACCCACACAATCCAAATATTGGAAAACTGGAAAAAGAAAAATATGACTCACACTGATAAAAAACCGAAAATGGTAATTTTTAATATTAGTGGAGGTGGTTTACGTGCAGGATTATGGACCATGTCGGTTATAACAAAACTTGACAGTATTACGAATGGCAAATTACTCAAGCAAACGCAACTTATAACGGGTGCTTCTGGTGGAATGATTGGTGCTTCTTATCTAAGAGAGTTGTATTTACAAAGTCTAACAGATAAATCTATTAATTTATCCAACCCTCAATACTTAGACAATATTTGTAAAGATTTATTAAACCCTATGGCCTTTAGCATAGCGACAACTGACTTTTTTATTCGTTCCCAAAAGGTATACAATGGTCCCTATACTTACTCTAAAGATAGAGGTTACTTTTTTGAACAAAAGTTGATTGAGAATTTAGGTGTTTTAAAAAACAAAAAGTTATTCGAGTATTACCTACCTGAAAAAGAGGGTCAAATACCTATGATAATATTCTCTCCATCCATAACTAACGATGGGAGAAGAATGCTCATTTCCCCTCAGCCTATTAGTTATTTAACCTACAATGACACTACTTTTGGAACTTCAACTTATAGCTCTTTAGAGAATATTGAATATTCTAAACTATTAAAAAATAATAATGCAAAGAATTTAGACTTTACAACAGCGATTAGGATGAATGCCACATTTCCCTATGTGCTACCAATGGTCTCATTGCCTACTGAGCCACCAATTGAGTTAATGGACGCTGGATTACGTGACAACTATGGATTAAAAACAAGTTTAGAGTTTATCCGCGCTTTTAAAGATTGGATTACAGAAAATACCAGTGGCATTATAATAGTAGAAATAAGAGATAAGCAAAAGTACTTTGAAGTTGAAAATGTAGAGAATGGATCTATAATGCAGCGTCTTTCAACACCATTTGCTTCTGTTTATGGAAACATTCTTAAAACCCATGATTACAACAATGATCAATTACTTAAGAATGCTGTAGAGTGGTTCCCTGGGAAAATGGATGTGGTTTCATTTTACTTAAATCAGGATGAAGATGAAGAAATATCAATGAGTTTTCATCTAACAGAATTTGACAAGAAGAAAATTATTGCTGCTTTTAACAGTAAGGATAGTCAAAATTCTCTTAAAAAATTATTAGAACTGTTTGAAAGGTAATCCTCTTGTTTCTTGTTCTAAAATGGCTGCTACCCTTTGAATTCAAAAGTGTTTCAATTATTTGAAGAACTCTGAACAATTAAACTATATATAAATAATTATCAGTACTTTCATTTTCCAATTGGTATTTAATGGTAGAAGAAAACAAAGAAGATAAAAGTCAACACAAAGTAGATTATGACCCTACTCGAATTGAACTAGGTAAGGAAGAAATTAAAGACATTCCTAAAAACCTGTTCCATTTCTTTCTTAAAACTATCTCCATTAAGGACGAAGTTAACCGGGCAGCAACTATCACCAATATTAAAGATGGAATTGAATTTTATGGTTCCAACGTTTGGATTCTAATCTGTTCAATTGTTGTAGCTTCTATTGGCTTGAACCTTGAAGAACCAGCGATAATTATAGGAGCCATGCTTATTTCACCATTAATGGGGCCCATTAGAGGATTAGGACTTGCCTTAGCAACTAACGATTTTCAAATACTTATCAAATCATTAATTAACTTTGCCATAATGGTTGGGGCTAGTTTGATAGCGTCCTATTTATACTTTCTTCTAACCCCTTTAAAAGCAGAAACATCAGAACTTCTTGGAAGAACCAAACCTCATGTCTTAATAGTATTGGTAGCGTTTTTTGGTGGATTAGCAGGCGTAATTGCTGCTGCTACTCATAAACTTGGTGCAGCCGGTACAATTATACCAGGTGTAGCAATTGCAACAGCACTAATGCCTCCAATGTGTACTGCAGGGTACGGATTGGCTATAGGTAATTTCAACTACTTCTTTGGAGCAATGTATTTATTTTTATTAAACTCTGTATTCATTGCTTTATCAACAGTTATCGTTTTGCGACTGCTCAACTTCCCCAAAGTGTCATTTGTCAATAAAACAACCGAGAGGAAGGTGAAAATATACATCTTCGCAGCCACCCTTTTAATAATCATTCCAAGTGTTTTTAAATTTGTAACAGTTATCAAAGAGTCCATTTTCGAACAAAATGTTCTAAGCTATATGGAAAAACTGGAAGGCATGAACGAAACTAGAGACATTCGGTTCAAAACAAATTTCAATGATGGAAACCCTGAAATTAAACTTATTGTCAGCGGCGAATATGTGGACAAAAAAGATGAACGTTACTGGATAGAATTACAAAAGGATTTTGACCTTTATGCTGTAAAACTAACAATTAAACAAAATGCCAAACCATCTTATCTAGATACCACTGCATTTGAATTAAGCGTAATCAATAAGCTATATGAAAACCAACTAGACAACCTTAATTCTGTTAGTGAACAAAGAGATTTCTATCGGAATGAATTAGCAAGATTAAAAGTTTCTGAAATAAATTTAATTGCACTTGAAAAAAGAATCAAGGCGCAATTTCCAGAAATAGAACAATTTACATTTTCAAAAGCGTTAGAAAGTAATTTCACGAATGTAATTGACACTATTTACACTGTCAATATTCATTGGGCAGATGGTATTGATACTACATTTAAAGCAGAATCGTTTCTGAAGTTTGAAAAACTTATTAAGGTAGAACTGGAATTGGCTACTAAGAAGAAAATTGACAAAATCAGAGTACTGAATTATTGAAAATGGCAAAAAATAAAAAACGAATAGAAATTTTCTCTTCTAACGATGACGTTGAAAATGAAGAAGAAGCGACACTTGCTCCTAATCAGCAAAAGTTATATGTTTCTCTAGACAGAAAGCAACGAAAAGGAAATGGTGTTACCCTTATAGAGGGTTTTGTTGGCGCTGACGATGATTTAAATGATTTAGGGAAAAAGCTAAAGTCTAAATGTGGTGTTGGCGGCAGTTCTAAGAATGGTGAAATATTAATCCAAGGGGATAATCGAGATAAGGTTATAAAGCTTTTGGAAGCTGATGGGTATTCGGTAAAAAGAAAAGGTGGTTAATTCCCGTTTCTATTTAATAAAAGACAAATTTTACGAATACCATGATCTGTTTCGTACTTTTCCGTTTCAACAAACCCAAACTTCAAATATAAGTTTATCGCTGGTAAATTATCACAACCCGTTTCCACAGTAAAGTTACACTCCAAATTCTTACTCAATACAAAAGCAATCATTTTGCTGGCTAAGCCTTTTCTAAATTGACTAGGCTGCACTACCAAACTTTGAATATGTAGGACCCCATCATTATCTCTTAATTCGATTACAGCATTATAGACATCGTCTTTTACAAAACCATAAAAACGAGTAGAAGTATCTGCAAAATCTTCTACTGTTCTACTTAAGGGAGGGAAATTATTTACCTTAAGAAGCTTTGCTTCTATACTATATGATTCCTGCCAGATTGAAAATAATTTTTCCGCTACAGTAACGGATTTATTGTTTAAACTATGAATCATAAAAACAAATATAAAAATTTATGGAGAACAAGTATTTTGTAGAATTTAACAGTCATGAAATAAATTTTACTTTGTAATTTGAACAATCTATCTTCGCTATACTAATAAACAATCAACTCATGAAGCATTCTAGAACTCTTTTAAAAAGCTACAGGGTGGGTATAGAGTAATTAAGCTAAATTACTCTATTACTTACTGCATTCACATTCTTTGCATGCTTCAAGCGTTTCAAACGGGACTGTTCCATCACACCCTCCCCAGAAAAACTCTTTGCATTTTCCTTCTTCTTTATCGTAATAATACTTTGCAATCATTGCCCTACAATTTCCTTTTTCAGGTTCCAAATCACAATTGCAAACGGAAGTAATGGGTTTAGTTGTAGAACAACTAGTAAATACTATCAATACAAATACAATAAACACGGATTTATTAAATATCATTTGGGACAGATTAATTACACTACCTTTTTAGCACTATAAATTCAAGCTTAATTTATTGCTTTTGTATCCAGTTATAAGTAAAGTCACATTGCCTATAATCGGCATCTATTCTGATATAAATATCATTTAATTTTCGGTTTACCCAACTCTCCGTTTCTTCCGCTTTTTTCTTACTTAATGCAAAGTTCTGAATCATTTGATAATCATCAACCAAATTCGCTTTATGCGGTTCTGTACGTTTCATTAACTTAACAATTCTGTATGCATTTCCATTCATCGTTTCATAATAAATTGGAACAGAAATTTCACCTTCTTTTAAATCATCTATTCCTTTAAACAATTGAGGGTCTATTTCTTTCATATCCCAATACATAGAACCTGTAGATTGATTATAGATTACGCCTCTACTTCCTTTACTATTGTCATCATCAGAATATTTTAATACAGCTTGTTCCCATGTTATATCTCCTGCTTCTATATCTTTTACAATTTGGTTCAGCATATTTTTTGATTTACTCATCTGCGTATCGCTTACTTTAAACTGCAACAATATATGAGCCCCAGAATATTGTTCTCCTCTTCGTTCATTAATTACTAAAATGTGATACCCGAATGGAGATTCAAAAACCTGAGAAACCTCACCTATAGGAATTCTAAATGCAACCGCATCAAACTCAGGAACAAAATCACCTCTAGTTACCCAACCAAAATCACCTTGTTTTTTCTTCGACCCTGGATCTTCAGACTTGTATTCCGCTGCAATTGCAAAAGTCAGTTCCTGGTTAATTATTTGATTACGAATTTCAGTCAATTTCTTCTTAATTAAAAGCTTCTCCTCAGTAGTTACTTCGGGTTCAATTGTAATTTGAGCTACAGATATTTTACTATTTATAAGAGGAATGCTGTCAGTCGGAAATGAATTGAAAAAAGATCTTACATCTTTAGGAGAAACAGATACTTCTGCGGTTATTTCTTCCTGCATTTGTTGTGATTTCATTCGATCTTCAATTTGCGTAAAAAATTCCTCTTTAATCTCTTCAATACTTTTATCGTAAAACTTTTCTAAATCATCTACTCCACCCGGCATCTGACTTGCAAAATATTGGATACGTTGCTCCAATTCGGCCGTCACCATCTCCTCGGTAACCTCAATACTATCGATTTCAGCTTGATGAAGCAACAAACTTTGAAACATCATTTCTTCCATAATTAAACAGCCTGTATTCTCATCAACTTTAACTCCTTGCTGAGTAGCCTGTAATTTTTGTGATTCTATTTCGGATTTTAATATCGCTTTATCTCCAACAACAGCAACTACTTTGTCAATAATTTGCTGGGCATTCACACCGGAAACGGTTGAAACAAATAAAGCTATTACTATAATTTTTCTCATATATTCTTGATTACTACTCAGTAACTGCATTTTTATTTTATTATTACCTCAAGGTATTAATAAGTTTCTATTTGCTGTGCTTTTATTGCATCATTGTATAAGTCTTCTCTCAATTTATTCCTTAAATCGATTGTTCTCAAATTCAATAATATTGTTTTTATTTTTTCTTTCTCAAAACTCAAAGGTGAAATTGCATCCTTCAACATAAAATCTGTAATATTAATAAAGTAAATAAAATTTTCATCTTCAAACATGGTTTTCTTCTTCTTCCTCAGAAATGATTCAGTGTTAATCCCGTCCAAAGGAATTACTTTTAACACGTCTTCAAAAAACAACCATTGTTCAGGATCATAATGAAACTGAACAGCATATAAATCGGCATAATACCGCATTTCATTTACATCAGTTTCTTGTTCCAGTTTGAAATGAAGCTGAGGTTTCTCGATATCAGGAGTACCCTTAGAAATTTTCAAATAGAGTGCCTTTACAATATAATCTTTTAACATAAAGTCATCTTTATGCGCTGCATAATATTCTTCAACCTCAATTGATGAAACTGCGGTGTCTAATCTCTCCTTGATAAATTTCTGTTCGTAAGCGTAGATGATTAATGACTTTCGATAATCTTCTAACCTATCTTTTACATCTTTAGCTTCCTGAGGCAAAACCTCTTCTGCCTTTTGCAAAACGATCTGTTCTTCAATCCAATTACTTACTAGTTGATCAATAAATAGTAAACTATCCTCATTACCTAATCCGCTTTGAATATCCTTAATTAATTCTTCCTGATACAAATGAACTCTTCCTACGCGAGCCACTTTAACCTTTTCTTGAACAACTTTTTCCGTATCGCAAGAAACAAATGGTGTTATCAATATTAATATTAAACCTGTATAAAAATGTTTATTCATTTATATTTAAGCAGCAAATCCTATCTACTTACTGATGATTAGTAATAGAGTAAAGTATTTCTTTATTAATCGTAACTGGATATTTCTTACGTAATTCATCCAGCCAAGTCGTTTCCAGGTAATCTTGATAAGCAGCAGTAATTAATCCTTTTGCTTCTTTCAATTCTTTTACTTGACTTGGTAATTTTTCTTCAATTATAACAAATGAATATTTTCCTTCAAGTTCGTCAATTAACTGAGGCTTATTTAACCCCATAGCCCATGAAAAGTCTTTTATTACCTCTTTTTCACTTTCTACAAAACGACCATTTTCAAACTTAATGTTTAATTGAGATTCCTTATTTAAGTAATTAACAATTGAGTCATGTCCTATTTTACCCTTTTTAACCAATTTATATGCTGTGTTGATAGTCTTCTTATCTGAAGACGTGAAAATTTTCGCATCAACTCTATCCGCCCACATATACTCATTTTTATGCAATTCATAATACTCTTTTAATCCAGTAGTATCCTTAACACCTTTACTCCAAACCTTTTCATCAGTAATCCCAAATAATAAAATTCCATCTCTATACTCTTTCAATAAATCTCTAAATTCTGGATATTTTTTTGAAAGCTGTGTTCTCTCATAAGCAATTAACATGTTAGAAACATACTTGGAGTACTTATTGTCAATAAATTTGATAACATCCTTACTTTTAGATGGCTTTTGAGTAGAAGCAATATAACTTACAAAATCCTGCTGTGAATAACTTCTATCAGCAAAAGAAAATAATTCTCCAGTTAATTTACTAGCAGATTCAGCGTTCCACTTTCCTTTAAAAATAGAGTTGTCAACTACTTTATAAAATTCCTCCTTGCTTTTCGTTACTTCAATATATGCATATTCTTCTTTCAATTTTACAATAAATTTACCTTTAGAAATTTGTGCCCTGACATCTCTTTGAATTTTATTTTTTAATTCGTGACGCATACTTTCAAGATCTCCAACTGGTTTATAATCCGCTCTTTTTATAATATGCCAACCTACTTTTGTTTGCAAGGGAGTTGAATAGTCTCCGTTATTTTTTAAAGAAAAAGCAACTGAATCAAATTTAGGAAAAGCCTCTCCAGGTTTTAACCAAGCTTCCTCCCCCATTTTTAATTTAGACTGACGATCTTCAGAAAATTCCTTGGCTAATTTCACAAATGATTCTCCTTCACCTAGCTTTTCATATATCTCATATATTTTCTTTTTTAAGTTCTCCTTATCTAAATCTGACATATCTTTCTTGATACTCAACATTAAATGAGAAACTTTAACCGCCCCTCTACCCGCTCGACTATCAATAGTATTTACAATGTGGTAACCAAAACGAGACCGAAATGGTTGAGAAATCTCACCAACAGGTGTATTAAATGCTGCTGATTCAAATGAATAAACCATCCTAAAAGCAGTAAAGTAACCTAAATCTCCATTGTTTTGTTTAGCAGATTCATCTTCAGACATTCTTTTAGCAGCTTCTGAAAAAGTTAAATCACCTCTTAATATTTTATCCCTAATATTATTAATTCTATTATATGCTTTTAGGGTATCCTCAGGCGTAGCTGATCCATCCAATTTTATTAATATATGACTAGCTCTAATTTCAGTATTTATTCTATCATAAGCTTCAGTAATCAATTTGTCATTTACCTTTTTATCAACTAAATACGGTTTTTCTAACTGAACTTTATAGCCATCCAGTTCTTTAATAAATGATGCTATGGTATCCATTCCTAAATCTTCTGCTTCTGTTACCTTCAACTTGAATTTGGAAAATAACTCCATGTACTCATCTAAATCTTCTTTGGTGGCAACAGTTTCCTTCTTATTCTTCCAATAAATCTGTTCAAACTCAGCCTTATAAACGGGAACATTATTGACTGTCATTAAAACAGGTCCTTTTTCTTGCCCGTATGTTGGTAATGCAAATCCAATTGCACAAACTATGAATAGTAAATTTCTCATGTTTAGATTAATTTATTTAATATTATAATTAGGAGCCTCTCTAGTAATAGCCACATCATGTGGATGACTTTCAGTAATCCCAGAACTTGTAATTTTTACAAATTTTGCTTCTTTTAAATCAATTGTATTTGCAGCACCGCAGTACCCCATTCCTGCTCTTATACCACCTATCAACTGGTGCATAATCTCTTCTAACTTCCCTTTAAAAGGAACCCTTCCGGAAATACCTTCAGGAACCAATTTCTTTACATCAGATTCATCAGACTGAAAGTATCTATCTTTCGAACCTTTTTGCATTGCTTCTAAAGACCCCATTCCTCTGTAAGACTTAAACTTCCTTCCTTGGTAAATTATTGTTTCGCCAGGTGATTCTTCTGTTCCAGCAAACATTGAACCCATCATAATTGTATTCGCTCCACCTGCAATAGCTTTAACCAAATCTCCTGTAAAACGAATACCTCCATCCGCAATAATTGGCACTCCTGTTCCTTTTAAAGCTTCAGCAACATTCATAACTGCTGTCAATTGTGGAACACCAACACCAGCAATAACTCTCGTAGTACAAATAGACCCTGGTCCAATTCCTACTTTAACTGCATCCGCTCCAGCTTCTACTAACGCCAAAGCAGCCTCACCTGTAGCAATATTTCCAACAACTACTTGTAAATCTGGAAATGCAGTTTTTACTTTCTTTAATACTTCAACCACACCTCTAGAATGACCGTGAGCAGTATCAATAATTATTGCATCTACGCCTGAATTAACCAAAGCTTCAACCCTTTCTAAAACATCTTCTGTAACCCCAACTGCTGCTGCTACTCTTAATCTACCATGTTCATCTTTACATGAATTAGGATGTTCTTTAACTTTAATAATATCTCTAAAAGTTATAAGACCAATTAATTTATCCTCTTCGTCAACAACAGGAAGCTTTTCAATTTTATACTCTTGTAATATTTTTTCCGCTACACTTAATTCAACCTTACCCTTTGCAGTAATAATATTTTCGGTTGTCATTACCAGTTCAATTGATTTGGACATTTCTTTTTCAAATCGCAAATCTCTATTTGTAACAATACCTACCAAAACATTGTTGGCACCTACCACAGGAATCCCTCCAATTTTGTTTTCTGCCATTAATTCTAAAACATCTTTCACTTTTTTGTCTTTCGAAACAGTTATCGGATCTAGAATCATACCACTCTCTGAACGTTTTACCTTTCGCACTTCATCAGCCTGTGCTTCTATGCTCATGTTTTTATGAACTACACCTATACCACCTTGTTGAGCAATAGATATTGCCAAAGCACTTTCCGTTACTGTATCCATTGCAGCTGAAACGATCGGCACATTTAATTGTATTCCTCGTGTAAATTGAGTAGTTAATTTGACTTCGTGCGGTAATACTTCAGAATAAGCCGGAACTAACAATACATCATCGTATGTTAATCCTTCTCCGATAAATTTTGCGGTGTTTTGTGGCATTGACTTGAATTTACAAATTAAGATTCCAAAAATAAATTCGTGCAAATATAGAAATATATCAAAATAAGCTGTTATAAATCAGGTTAAATATGCTTATTAAATTCTAATTTTTGAAACAATACAATATGCATCTAAAAAAATTTAATTTCCAATTGAACTTATAAAGACTTAATGTGTAATCATAACTGATTAAATTGTAATTTTAAAAAAACATATTCCAATGATTGTAAGAAATTTCCTAAAACTCACCCTTTTATCTTTTATTTTAATTTCATTAATGTCTAGTTCATGTGACAATGACCCTGAACCAGAAAAGGCAGCAGTTACTCCAGAAATGGAAATGCTATCATACGATTTTGAAGGTAATTTTCAGGATATGTGGAAAAAGGTTGATTCCCTACAACGAATTGGACTTTATAAATCAGCCCTAAACATTGTTGATGTAATTTTTGATTCTGCCAGTGTCGCTAAAAACTCACCCCAAGTAGTCAAGTCGGTTATACATAAAATGAAATACAACTCTTACATGACTGAAGATGAGTATATAGTAGCGTTGAATGAGTTGAATAAGATATCTGAAGAATCGGCCTTTCCTTTAAAACAAATCATTCACTCAGTTACTGCAGAAACCTATTGGGGGTATTATCAAATTAATCGTTGGAAATTTATCAATAGAACACAAACTATCAATTTCGACAACGAAGATATTCGCACTTGGGACTTAACCAATTTAGTGGACAAAGTCTACAAACATCATCAGCTAGCTATTTCCAATAAAGATAGTTTACAACATACAGATATCAAAGACTTTGATGAAATGCTTACGAGCTACACTGATGACAATGAACAACGGCCTAGTCTTTATGACTTCTTAGCTCATAGAGCTTTAGATTTTTTTCAAAATCCAGAAAGAAACTTAACCCGGCCTGCCGATCAATTTAAATTGAATGGAAAGAAATATTTTGGTTCAGCCGAAGTGTTTTCAATGTTGTCAACAGATTCTAACGACTCACTGTCCAACGAATTATACGAAGTTAGAATTTTACAAGAGTTAACCAAATTTCATTTAACTGATGAAAAACCAACTGCATTAATTGATTTGGAATTAAGACGTTTGAAATTTGCCAGAACCAACTCCACCGAAACGAATAAAGAAGAGTTATACTTTTTAGCATTAAATCAACTATCACAAAAGTATAGCGAATCAGAATCCAATGATGAAATTCAATTTTTTATAGCAGACTACCTGAATGAAAAAGGAAATAAATACAACGCTGAAACAAAAGAAAATCAATGGGAGAAAAAGAAAGCACATGAAATATGTTCTGCTGTTATCATTAAAAACCCTAATTCCTATGGAGCCGGGCTATGCAAAAGCCTATTGAAACAAATTGAAAACAAAAGGATTTCTTTTTCTATGGAGCCAGTTTACCAGCCAAACACCATTGGAAAATTTTCTTTATCCACTAAAAATGTTGACTCACTTTATTTTAGAATTATCAAAATTGATTGGAATTACTTTTTAACTAAGAACATGTACGGTGAAGATTTAATGAATTCCTTCCTGCAGGAAAAAATAGTTAAATCATGGAGTAAGCAGATTAAAAACTTTGGAGACTTTCAATTGCATTCAACCGAATTAAAACTAGAAGGTCTTCCAAAAGGACAGTATGTTATTCTTGCATCACCAGATAAAAACTTTACAATTAAGAACAATGCAATTGCCTACGGATCTTTTTGGAGTAGTAACTTAAGTTATATCTACCGTAAAAATGATGACGAAACTTTTGATGTTACTGTTTTAGATAGAGAAACGGGAACACCTATTAAAGGAGCTGAAGTCCAATTATATATTCGAAAATACAATTACACAACCCGTAAATATGACATTAAAAAAGAAGAAAATTATATCACAAACGAAAATGGACGTTTAAATATTAAAAGTGCTAAACAATACAGGTATTTATATTTAGATGTAACGTATAAGGATGATAGATATAACACAACTAGTCAATTATATCAATACAAGCCTTACGACAGAAGTCCAAGAGCTCATACTACTACCCATTTCTTTACTGATAGAGCAATTTATAGGCCTGGGCAAACTGTTTACTTTAAAGGTATTAAAATTTACCATGACGACGATAAACATACACTTGTAAAAGGTAAATCTTCTACAGTGGAATTTATGGATGTTAATTACCAAAAAATAGAAGATTTAAAATTAACTACAAATGAATATGGAACTTTTAGTGGTTCGTTTACAGCTCCTATAGGAATGTTAAATGGACAGATGCATATTCGAGATGCACATGGAAATAAATATTTTAGAGTTGAAGAATACAAACGTCCAAAATTTGAAGTTCACTTTGAACCGATTGAAGGAATTTACAAGATTGGGCAAGAAATTAAAGTGACTGGGACTGCTAAAGCTTACGCAGGCTCTAACATTGATGGTGCTGAAGTACAATATAGAGTTACTCGTTCGGCTTCATTCCCATCTTGGAGTTGGTACAAATGGGGATACTACCCTAATTCTCAAGCAATAGAAATAACGAATGGAATTGCTAAAACTGACGAAAATGGAGAATTTATTATTTCTTTTAATGCAGCTGAAGATAAATCCATTGAAAAGAAATATTATCCAACATACAGTTATACGATAAACGCAGATGTAACAGATATTAATGGAGAAACGCACAGTAACTCTCATTACGTAATGGTTGGCTATAATGCAATGAATTTATCGATTGGTATATCGAACCAGTTTGATAGAAAATCACGAAATAAATTCAAGGTCAACACCAAGAATCTTAATGGAGAGAAAATTAAAGCGAAAGGAAAGATTGTCGTTCACAAATTAGAAGAACCATCTAAGATTTTCAGAACATCACTTTGGGGTCGTCCTGACAATCAAGAATTCACAAAGAAGGAATATTACAAATTATTCCCTAACGATTTGTATGAGAAGGAAAACGATGTTACCACATTCAAAAAGGGAAAAGAAGTATTAAACATTCTCTTTAATACTGAAACAAGTGACTCTGCAGAATTTAACGGAATGAAAAGCTGGACTTCTGGAAGATATGTTTTAGAAGCATCTAGTATTGATGCTTTTGGAGAAGAAGTTAAAGACATCCAATACTTTACTCTTTACGACAACAATTCTACTAAAAACCCAACTAACGAAATATGGTGGTTTACTCCAGTTAAAAGCTATGTTGAACCCGGTGAAAATGCAGTATTTTTAATCGCGACAGGCGATGAAAACCTAAAGGTATTGTATGAAATAGAACACAAAGGTAAAATCGTGCAGAAAGAATGGTTTAATTTATCGAAGGAACAAAAGAAGATAACAATTCCTGTACTTGAAAAACACAGAGGGAACTTTACAATTCACTTTAGTTTAGTTAAACATGGGAGAGTATTTACCAGAAGTGAAACGATAACGGTTCCATATTCAAATAAAACTTTGGATATAGAATTTGAAACTTTTAGGAACAAATTACTTCCAGGACAAAAAGAGGAATGGAAATTGAAAATAAAAGGCCCTAAAGGAGAAAAAGTAGCAGCTGAAATGCTAGCTACCATGTATGATGCTTCTTTAGACGCTTTTGCTTCCAATGGTTTTTACATGAACATCTATAATTCTTATTACTCTAACAAACACTGGACAAATAACAGTTTCTCCGCAAAAAACTCTCAATTATGGGATCATCATTGGAATGAATATTCTCAAATGTATTTTAGAAATTATGATAAAATAAATTGGTTTGGTTATTCCGTTAACTATTATGGTTATAGATATAAAAACCTTTCAGGTTCGACTGCAAGAGAAGGCGACATGGTATTAGACTATGCTGACGCTGAAGTTGCGGTTGAAGAAATGGAAGATGAAGTAGGTGGAGCTATCATGGAAAGTATTAGCATGAACGCGAATCAATTACCAACCGTAGTCGATCAAAAAAATGAAAAATTAAGGAAAGATGGAGAAACTTATAAAGGGTCAACTAACACCAGAGATCAAAATGGTTTAGGAAACATAAAAGCCAGAACCAACCTAAATGAAACAGCATTCTTTTTCCCACAGCTAGAAACGAATGAAGCGGGAGAAATAATTGTAAAATTCACTATTCCCGAAGCATTAACTAAGTGGAAGTTTATGGCAATGGCCCACACCAAAGATTTAAAAATTGGCTACATCACAGAAGAGGTAGTTACACAAAAGAAACTGATGGTAATGCCAAATGCCCCTCGATTTATGAGAGAAGGAGATAAAATGACATTTACAGCTAAAGTGTCTAACCTGGCCGAAAAAGATTTATCAGGAAATGCGCAATTACTATTATTTAATGCAATAACAATGAAGCCGATTGATGCATTATTTAAAAATGACAAAGCCATTATACCTTTTACTACCAAAAAAGGACAAAGCGCTAGATTAGCATGGGACATTGTTATTCCAGAAGGAGTTGGAGCGGTAACATACAGAGTTGTTGCAAAAGCGGAAAACTTTACGGATGGAGAAGAAATGGCACTACCAATTTTAACAAACAGAATGCTAGTTACGGAATCAATGCCTCTTCCAAGTAAAGGGGTTGGAACAAAAGATTTCAAGTTTACCAAATTGATTAACTCCAATAGTTCCTCAACTTTAAAACAGCATAAACTAACATTAGAGTACACGTCTAATCCTGCTTGGTATGCTATACAAGCAATGCCGTACATGATGGAGTATCCTTATGAATGTGCTGAACAAACGTTTACACGATACTATTCTAATTCATTGGCAAGCAGCATTGTTAATTCAAGCCCAAAAATAAAAGCAGTATTTGACAATTGGAAACAACAAAGCCCTGAAGCCTTTATGTCCAATCTGGAAAAAAATCAAGAGTTAAAGTCATTGCTACTGCAAGAAACCCCTTGGGTATTAAACTCTCAAGATGAAGGGGAACGTAAGAAACGAATTGCATTATTGTTTGACCTAAACAAAATGGACAATGAGCTTACCAAAGCTATGCGCAAATTACAGAAAGCACAAGTATCGAATGGCGGATGGCCTTGGTTTCCAGGAATGCCAGAGAGCCGTTACATTACGCAACATATTATTACAGGAATGGGTCATTTGGACAATCTAGGAGTTAAAAATGTTCGAGAAAATGCAGATGTATGGAAAATGATCAAAAAAGGTGTTGGATATCTAGATGCTAGAATTGTTGAGGATTATGAATGGACTAAGAAGCACTATCCGAACTACATGAATGAGCAACATATTGGACAATTACAAATTCAATATTTGTATGCAAGAAGTTATTTTAAGGACCTCCCAATGAATAGTAAGTTAAAAGAAGCTGTTGATTATTACCAAGAGCAAACCAAAAAATACTGGATGAAATTTAGTATTTATACCGAAGGAATGATTGCTCTAGAGGCACACCGATTTGGCGTTGAAAAATTACCACAACAAGTGTTAGCTTCAATTAAAGAACGTTCAATCTTACACGAAGAATTAGGAATGTATTGGAAGGATAACGTTGGTGGTTATTATTGGTATCAAGCTCCAATTGAAACACAAGCATTGTTAATTGAAGCTTTTGATGAGGTAAATAATGATGAAACCGCTGTTGAGGATATGAAAGTTTGGTTACTGAAGCAGAAACAAACAACAGATTGGAAAACAACAAAAGCAACTGCTGAAGCCTGTTACGCCCTCTTATTAAGAGGAACAGAACTACTTACCAATGATGAAATGGTTGAAATAAAAGTTGCTGGAAAAGTAATTGATCCGATAGCATTGGGTGCTAAAGTTGAAGCTGGAACCGGTTACTTTAAAACATCTTGGGGTGCTGCTGACATCAAACCTGAAATGGGAAATATATCTGTAACTAGAAACACAAAAGGGGTGAGTTGGGGAGCAATGTACTGGCAGTATTTTGAAGATTTGGATAAAATCACTCCGCATGAAACGCCTTTAAAATTGGACAAGAAACTATTCTTGGTTAAGAACACAGATTCGGGGCCAGTAATGACCCCAATAACGGAGAGCACGAAGTTAAAACCTGGAGATAAAGTTCGTGTTCGCGTTGAATTACGTACAGATAGAGATTTGGAATATGTACATATGAAAGATATGCGCGCTTCCAGTTTTGAACCTGTTAATGTGATTTCTAGATATAGATACCAAGATGGATTAGGATATTACGAAAGCACTAAAGACGCTTCTACAAATTTCTTTATGGATATGGTGCGAAAAGGAACATATGTATTCGAATACGACTTAAGAGTATCACACTATGGAGACTTTTCAAATGGCATTACTACAATTCAATGTATGTATGCTCCGGAGTTTACATCACACAGTGAAGGGATTAGAGTTAAAATTGAGAAATAACCCTCTTCCCTATCTCACAATGCCCATTCACTAAGTCATGCTTTTAGCGTGACTTAGTTTTTTATATCCTTGTTTAAACTTAAAAACAAACGATATGAAAACATTCTTTGCAATTCTCGTAATACCCTTCCTTTTCTCATGTGGAGAGGAAACCACAGTAAACCTAACTTCAGAAAAACTACCGGAAATATTTGTTGATTTACCAGTGGAGAAACCTGTTGTGGAAGGCCCTATAATAGAATTGGTTTTTTGCTTGGACGCTACTGGAAGTATGAGTGGACTAATATCTACCGCAAAGGAAAAAATTTGGAGCATTGTTTCTGAACTTTCACAGACTCAACCAGCTCCAACGATAAAATTGGGAATGGTCTTTTACAGAGATCGAGGTGATGCGTATATTACTAAGGTAGTTCCAATGACTTTTGACATTGATAGTGTTTACACTGAATTGTTAGCCATTCAGGCAGGTGGTGGTGGCGATAGTCCAGAAAGTGTTAACCAAGCGCTACACGAAGCGGTTTCTCAAATGAATTGGACACGAGGTAAGAACGTTTACAAAACCGTTTTTCTAGTTGGTGATTGCGCTCCGCATATGGATTATAAAAATGATGTGAAATATCAAGTAACTTGTAAACTAGCATCAGAAAAAGGAATAACATTGAATACGATTAAACTGGGAACGCAATGTACGGATGCTATTCCTCATTTTAAGGCTATTGCAGAATGTTCTAATGGAGAATACCAACAACTAGGTCAACATGCTGAAGATCTTGTCATTAAAACACCTTATGATGATAGCATCAATTATTATTCAAAACAAATAGATGCCTCTAAAATGTATTATGGTAGTAGTTCAGAACAGTCATTTAATTATAGTAGAAAGAGTAAGGCAATGAAGATTTATAGTGAATCATCCTCCTCTGCAAGCACAGACCGTGCTAAATACAACATGAGCGAATCTGGACGTGACAATTGGTTTGGCAAAAAGGAATTAATAAATGATCTTATTGCTAACAAAATATGTCTAGATTCTATTTCTGAGGATGAACTACCGACTGAAATAAAGAAAGTAAAAAAGGAAAATCGAGAACAATATGTACTTGACCAAAAAAATAATAGAGATAATAACCTAATTCAATTGAAAGGTTTAAACGTAAAGAAAGCAGAATATATTAAAACTGAAATGGCTAAAAACCCTGCAGCTATCTCTTTTAGCGGTGAAATTATTATCACAATGAAAGAGCAAGCCAAAGATAACGGAGTAATAATTGGAAAATAAAAGTAAACGCGTGTTTTAAGTATAAAGGTTGTCTTGTATTCCGAATGCTATCGGAAGGGGGCAGCCTTTTATTTTACCCATGTATGGTTTCTTGTTTTCCATACTTTTTGATGATTTCCCCCTCAAATTCTATTAAGGATTTCCACTGCTTGTCCACATCTATACCCTCGCCATACTCGCGAGCATAACCTAAAAAAAGTGTGTAATGACCCGCTTCACAGACCATTAAATCATGGTAAAACTTAGCGAGTTTTTCATCTTTTATATTTTCAGAAAGTATTTTGAATCGTTCGCAGCTTCTAGCCTCAATCATTGCGGATATCAAAAGCCTATCAATTAAACTTTGCTGGCGGTTCCCTCCTTTCATTTTGAATTTAAATAACTCATTAACATAGCTGTCCTTGCGTTCACGCCCCAATTTAAACCCTCTTTCTTTAATGATTTCGTGCACCATTTTAAAATGAGAAAGTTCTTCTTGCGCTAAAGCTAACAAACCGGTAACGAGGTCTTCCTTATCGGAATTTAAAGAAATTATGGTAATTGCATTGGTGGCAGCTTTTTGCTCGCACCAAGCGTGGTCTGTCAAGATTTCCTCAATGTTAGATTCTACGATATTAACCCACCTCGGGTCTGTTTCTAATTTTAATCCCAGCATAAGTACTTACTTTAAATAATAAAATTAATGTTTAAATTGCTAATGCGCATTATTGAATTAAAAAATTATAACCAACTACAATTACACCTAAAAAGCCACTCATTAACAGGTCCAAATAGCTTGTTGGATGCAATTTCGAATTTGTTAGCAAAAGTAATTGCGTTCGTTTAGTTATTACATTCTTCCCAAATGTCATTTCCATTTTGTAGCCAAGGTCCTGGTTCAATTCCTCTTCCCTGCGCAACAGCTTTCCAACATTTTCCATCATAAGAAACCAAGTCATTTTTAACATATGTCAAACTTGAGTCCCATGATTGGCTGCAATCACATTTTTTTTCGCAAGATGTAATGAATATGCTAATTACTAGGGATAATATAAATAATACTTTTCTCATTTTTTTAAGGTTATACAATTAACGAATTTTTCGCCAATTTATTTTCGTTAACTCTCCGATAAACAACATAACATAATAAATTTAATGTAACTTAGTCTTATACATGATAGAGCCCCATACTCATAACAGATATAAATCAGCGATGATTCCCGCCCTTTTGACGGGAATCTTCACCAATATATACATATCCAGTATTTTTGTTTATATCGGAGCACACAGTGCTATTATTTGTCCAGTTGCCGGGCTTTTTGTATTTGTAATTTGTTTTCTCCTTTTAAAGTCAGACAAATTAACACCTAAACATTCCTTTTTAATTGGGGGCTATGTGGTGGCAATAGAAGTTTTTATACATACTTATTTTATAGGATGGGACACTGGATTTTTCTATTTTCTATTTCTATTACCCACCGTATTTTTATTAAACAGTAATTGGAAAATTTGGATAACCATCGTTTTTAACGGCTCTATAATTACCATATTTTTGTTGCTCAGATACATTTTCAAAAACGGTGATCCATTATATCCTATAGATTCAAATACTGAGACTATTATCAATCTTATGAATATAACAAGTACAGGGTTAATTATTATTGTAGTAATGGTATATTTTAGCAGAACTATTAATAAAAAAGATGAAGCTTTAGTGATAGCAAATCAATTTTTGGAAAAACAAAACAAAGAAATTTTTTCGCAGCATCAATACCAACAAATACTTATAAAAGAAATTCATCATAGAGTAAAAAATAATTTGCAAATAATTTCGTCATTACTGTCACTTCAACAGAAGGCAATAGATAACAAAGATGTTTCTTACGTACTAGATGAAAGCAGAAGAAGAATTGAAGCCATTGCCTTGATTCATCAAAAACTCTATCAAGAAAATAAAATGGACCGAGTAGATTTTAAATCCTACTTATTGGAAATTATGAGTTCTCAGCAAAAAGTCAACCCCAACCTAAAATGTGAAGTTACTTCAAATGAAGTGTCTTTTAAATTGGACATTGCAGTTCCTCTTGGCTTAATTATATCTGAAATGATTGTAAACTCGGTAAAACATGCATTCAAAGAAATTGAACATCCTGAATTAAAAGTACACTTAATAAGAAATAACCAAACCGTTGAGTTAATCGTTCAAGATAATGGAATTGGGCTTCCAGAAAATTTCAGCCTCGAACAACCAGTTTCCTTAGGCTCAGAAATTATCCAAGCGCTAACAGATCAAATTGAGGCGGAAATCAAGTACGAAAATGATAATGGGGCCAAGTTTACAATTGTATTTCAAGAATAACATTTTGCAGCTAAGTCTATATAGGAACTAAAGGTTATATCAATAAACTCCACTTAAACCGCTATGAGTCATTAACTTGACACATAATCTCTCACTTCCATCACACCATCAATATAATCGAAAATAATATGATTAGTAGTGATACCGTAGTCTCTTGTCCATTCTAATTCTATCGGAGTAATTTCGTCATTATAGGTGTAGATTTCCATATATATTTCAGGCAGTCCATCATTATCAAAATCCCTTATTTGAAAATGATCAGGACTATTATCATCAACTCCTAACATGTAACCACCATCCATTTCAAAAGGATATGATATTAAACTATCTTTTGAGGATAATTCGAGGCTCATATAATAACAGCAATGTGCTCCTCCTGTAAATTCAAAATATATTTCATCATCAATACCGTCACCATCTAAATCTCTATTTTGCCTATAAGCTATACTAGCAGCAGCTATTGAATCAAATTCAAGTAAATCAACACCTTCTTCGACTTCAGCTTTTATTTGAACTTTATTATTTACCTCTTCCATATTGCAAGCCGTTGCAAATAGAATAACTAAGAACATGTATATACTAAATTTCATTCTTTTTTCTTAAAGTACAGAAATATAAAGGTAAGCTAATTTCTACTTCCTATTTACTTAAAATTTTGAATACATTTGACAACCAAAAGAAAACGGATGAGTAAGAGTACAACGGAAATAAAAATAAGAGGCTATCATTTAGATGCCTACCAACATGTTAATAACGCTAGGTATCTAGAACTTTTAGAAGAAGCTCGATGGTGTCATTACGAGGATTATCCACCTGCATATTTTCAAGAAAAAGGTTGGGGTTTTATTATCGTTAATATCAATATCAACTTTAAAGGTTCAGCTGTATTAGGAGACACTTTAGTGATACATTCTGAATTAGTTAAAATTGGTAACACAAGTCTTACTATTCATCAAGAAGCTTTTATTAAAGGATCGGAAAGGAAATCAATTGAAGCAGATATCACATTTGTTATGATGGATTTACGAACGCAAAAGTTACTACCTATCGAAGGAGAGTTAAAAAGTTTATTAACAAGGACAGCTAAGGTTTCGTAAACTATTCAACCATTATTTAAGGTTGGTCCTTTTTCTTTTTACGTTTACCTAAATCATAAGAAAGACTTATCCCTACTATATTTTGAGTTTCTACATTCGCGTAATTGACTTCACGTTGGTAGCGATAATAAATGCTCCCTTTAAATTTCTTTCCAAACTTCTCAGATAGCCCCACCGTTATTCTGTATTTCTCAAAACCTCTAAAAAAGGTATAATACGATTCTCCAGCCAAAAATGGTTCAATTGACGTTTTAGGAAGATTATAAGCAATTTTGAATTGATTTCTAATTGTGTTAGAAGTCTTCTCTTTTGAAGTTTGGTGTTGATACCTCAAACGGTATTTAAATTTTATTCTATCCAGCTTGCAACTGTACTTGAAATCTGCAAACAGTCGATGTCCTAATGATTTCTCTCCTATGTACAATTGAACAAATCGATAACCTCCAGTTATTCTCATTTTCTTTGGAAGGTCATAATTCACTTTAAATTCCGTAAAGGTTTTCCCGACCAACAAGGAATTATGAGCTGTACGGAGATTCTGCTCTAGTGCAAAAGAAAGTTTTTTATTCCATTTATAATTCACCTCAACACCCGACCAAATTTGAAAATCTTGATCCTGACTAAAGCCAATAAACGGAATTAGGATAACTACGACCCCAATTACTATTCTATTTATAAACAACGATATCATCTAGCGTATAATCGGTTCCATTTTTAGTTACTTCTATTGTACTAAATAGCGGTACATTTTTATTTGAATTTGGGTAATCATCTGAATAAACAAAAACGGTGTATGTTCCTTTTCTTAAGTATTCAAATTTATAAGTACCATTCCAGGAAGTTTCGAATGAATCATCGTAGGGTTTTATAGTATCTGTACCATAAAGTAAAAATACATCTTCACCTGCTGCATATGTTGTATCTACCGGATTACCGACTACTATATCCACAACCATAACTGTTCCAGATATTGAGGAAGACCCTCCTACACCAGGGTCTTTACTGCACGCTATAACTGCAAGTAGAATTAAAAATAAGAATAGCTTTTTCATATTAATCAATAATTAGTTTTTTTGTTGTTGCTCCTACCTGAACTAAGTAAATTCCTTTGTTCCAATCACTCACATCGATGCTTGTTGATTCGTTAAAACTTTCGTTTGAGTAAACCATTTCCCCAATCAAATTATATACGAATAAAGGAGCTTTTATATTCGCTTTAATATTAACAATGCTTTTAGCTGGATTTGGATAAACAGAAACTTCAATTTTTACAGATAAACCTTCTTCGATTGAAGTAGCTCCTGACAATTTAGAAACTCCAGTACTTGTTGCAATCCAAACGTTGTCTTGACCATCAACTATTAATTTTCTAATTACTGGACCAACTAGCCCGTCTGTCATATCGTAATCTGTCCAAGAAGTTCCGTTATACATTGCAATACCCCCAACAGTAACTAAATAATCAACATAAATACCAGCCCAAATATGCCCCTGTGAGTCCATAGCAAGGTCCTCAACAGGATTTAATGTGTCCGGTGCTGGCATAATATACATCATGGTATGGTTTGCCGCCCATTGATTGGCATTATCTAAAACAGTAATTCCTTTTGTTGTCGCAACCCATTTGTTATCTTGATTATCTACAAATACTGAACGAATACCATTAGCAAGTAAATCATTAGTAGTTGTATATGCAGTAAATGTTGTTCCATCATAATGAATGGTTCCTCCTAAATCCGTAGAAAACCATTTGTCACCATTTAAATCAAAATCAGTATGAACTACACCTCCAAATGGCAAGCCATCTGCTGTCGTATAAGAAGTCCACGTTGTTCCATCAAATTTTGTAACACCGTCGTAATCTCCAAACCAAATGGTTCCAGTAGCGTCTTGTGCTATATGATTTACTCTATTATCTCCAAGTCCTTCAGTTGTAGTATATGTGGACCATGAAGTTCCATCATATTTGGAAGCTCCATAATCAGAACCTATCCATATATCTCCATTTGAAACAACACAAATTGCAGAAATGGTGTTATGCACCAATCCAGCATCTGTAGATGTTGTATGTACAGTCCAATTGCTGCCATCAAAAAAGCTTACACCTTCTTGTGTGCCAAACCAAATGTTATTACTTGCATCTGCTGCGAGGCAAGTAACGTTATTGTGCGACAGACCTTCTAGTGTCGTATAATTAGTAAATGTTTGTGCGTTGGAAACCAGTCCTGAAAAGACGAGTCCAACTGTAATTGTTTTTAAAATTGGTTTCATACCATTTATTTATTGATTACAAATTTCTTCGTTAATAACTGATCACTTTGATTCAGTTGGATTACATAAAATCCATTAGCAAATTCACTAACATCTAAGGTTATTTTTTTGTTAATGTATTGCCTATCAATAGACAATACTGATCTTCCGTTTATGTCACTAATTTCTATAATAAAAACCCCATTTTCAGCTAAGCGAATATGTATTTCATCTGACGCTGGATTGGGATAAATTTCAAATGAATTGTTTAAGCCTTCTTCTATTGACGTTACATAGTCGTTGTTTCCATTAAAAGTTGGAAGAATGTCTGCAAATGGTCCTGTGCCATTTGGGTACCGTCCATAAGAAATATCTGCATCCATTGAAGGGTAGTCTACCCAATTAATAAAGTCACTGGTTCCATCTGTTAACATTAGCTCACCACTACCCGATTCCAACTTGAAATTAGTATGTAATAATGATTCATCGGGCTCCTCATCTGCCCAAATAATCATATAACCATTTGATTTAATAACCTTATCTGGCATTGCCCATTTGTCTAATGTCCAGTATTCATTTGTCAAATACAATCCCTTTGTCGAGATATCGTAAGGTGTAGGATTAAATATTTCAATCCAATCGTTATAGTCTGCATGCTCGTCCATTGCTGTATTTTCGTTATCAGACATTAACTCGTTTATCACCAATTGATTTGGCTCTATACTAGCACCTTCAATGGAATAATATTCATAAGCTGCTCTTTTCGGAGAAAACACTCCTGCTGAATCATTTTCAGCATAAATATAATATTGAACATTGTTTCCTATTCCGGAAAGCATTATCCCATATAAACTATCGCCCGCAGCACCATCATTTTGTGTTCCATCATCTAACATATAGATCTTTTCAAACACAGCATTTGTTCCATAACGGTATGCCAAAATTACTGTATCAGCACTATCTACTTGAGCTGTTATATACGTATCATCACCAAGAGTAATTGCTGTTAAACTTGTATTTACTGAGTTTATAACTGGTTCATAATTCATACCTGGATAAGAGCCTAAATAAGTTGAACGAGCATCCATTAGCTCAGTAATTCCTGGATAATCAACAAAATCTGAAACAGTAGTACTTAAGTTATTCTGAAAATCATTGTATGAATAAAATTTATTAGTATCGGCCGCTACATCTGCATCAATTAAAGTTTGCATTTCTTGGGCTCTTAAAGCATAATCTCCATTGTCAAAATTTTCTGCCATTATGGTTCTTATATGTGCTAAATATTGTTTTCTGTATCTATCGTTGCTAAATAGATTTCGCATCAAAGGACGAGGGTAAACAGATATATTATTATGATGCAGCAAAGGATCCATTTCCATTGCTTCTTGAATGGTAAAACCATTATAATGAATAGAGGCATCTGCTAATCTATAACTAGCAAAAGACATATTTAAATCCCAAAGAATGGGATTGAATTGACCATTATCATCTTCGTATAAATAGTAATTCTGTGCATATCCCACGTAACTATCAAAATTTATCATTGAATAATTCAACGCGTGCATCCATAGAGTTCTGTCAACATTTAAAACACTTTCAATGTTATCAGAATTGTTATTAAGTGTGTCAATCAGATTGTACAATTTATCCCATCCAGAAGTAGATTTTAATACATATAAAGAATCATAATCGGCAACATTAGTCCCAGGACTATTTCCTAGATTAGCATTCTCACCGGTCAAATCTAAATCCACTGGATTCCCTTTTACAAACGTATAATCATTCGAACCAAAATGGTTCAATAAAAAATCATCTTCTACAGATTCTACATTTGTATAAATACCTATTAAAACATTATTAATGTAGACGTTTGCATAATTTGCTTTTGACGCAGGCATATATTTTCTAGCCACCTCATAAGTGAGTGTTTCTCTAACAAATGAAGGATCTTGTATGACATTGCTTAACTTAATTTTTTCAACTCCATTGTAGTTTTGCCCTTCAATTAGGTAATCTAGTTTTATATTAAAAGGGTTTTTAACGCGCGTCACACTTGCTGAACTATAACCTTTGTAGCGTATGCCTACACTATCAAAAACAACTCCATCAATTTCTACAGATCCGATTAAACGTTCACTTTGCCCTGCGGTATAAAAAGCATCTAATTGAGCATCCCAATCCGTTTGTGTAAACGTTATCTTAATCTCTCGAACCGTATTAATATCATAGAAATCTGTTTGTGAAAACAGACTTCCATAAGCATTAACTAAACTAAAAACTAATATAAATAACCTAAGCCTCATTATATTACTTCAACAAGGAGATTCTTTTAGTAGTAGACTTAAATCCTTCTAGTGCAATGGTTATAATGTAAATACCATTTGCTTGATTTGATAAATCAACTTGATTTGTATTCGAAACTGTTTTAATTACTTTTCCATAAATATCCACTACTGTAATTGTAGCATTATCGACATTTTCGATATTGAATATTCCTGCGGAAGGATTAGGATAAACTTTTGCATTTATCTCACTAAATTCAGAAACACTTAATAATCCACAATGGTCAGCACCTAAAATCACTTCTAATCCAGGATGATCACATTCGTAACGGAATGCTTTTGTTGGCCCAGCATTGTATTGCCATACTACATTATCACTTGCGTCTACTTCGTACATATATTGGTTCGAAACATTAACAAACGTATTTCCATTCGTCATTCTATTCTGTGCAGATTGCCCAGAAGAATTTGCTAAACAATCGTGTCTCCAGTCGTAAGTTGATGGGCCATAAGAAGTCCCTGTCATTGTATAGTTGTAACCATTTAACGGAGGATTTATTGCATCTACTGCGGAGTTTCCACCAGAACCACCTTCGTTGTTAAAAAACTGGATGTAACCAGCATTTGGTCTACCATCTTCAATCCATCTTGGATCATGAACTGCTGCAGCAATTTGTTGCGCATCATTAGAACCATAATTAGCAGGATTTCCCCATCTAAATAGAAAATCTCCTCCCATTCCTGCATTACCTCCAGTATGACCAGCTGCTTCTGCAGTATTAGTACTATGGTCTATAATATAAATCTCATTTGTAAACCTAGAACTAAAAACAATTTGATCTAAAGTTTCATTATAATCAACACCATTTACGTGAAACCAATCTCCCCCAGGTGGAGGTCCAGGTCCTCCACCTCCCCCACTTGAGACAGAAATTAAATTAATATCCATTAATTCAGGATGATCTGCTATAACGCCATAATTATCTTTAGACGCATCAAAGTCTTGTATAAAGTGATCCCATATATGCCATTCCCAGACTACTTGTCCTCCTGTTCCATTTTGTTGCACTTCAATAATTGATGTTGGCCATTGCTCCGCAGTAGCACCATCAACTCCAGCTTGTGTACATTCAGCTATAGATTTTACATTCCATGCTGTCATCAATACATTTCCATTGTCCATTAAAGAGATATCATGATGAGAAACATAATTAGCCGTAGAGTGAATATATTCCCATACAACACTTCCATTTGGAGCAATTTCTTGAACCATTCCGCCAACTGCTGCACCCTGTAATTGATTGGAAGAGTATACCCCACCACGAACGATGTTACCATTTTCTTTTAATAGTACGGAATAGTTACAAGATTCATTACAAGACCAAGAATGAGCAATGTCTCCATTTTCATCTATTAAGTATGTGGTATTATTGTTTTGCAAATTATACAATGCATATCCATCAAATGATTGAGCTATACTAGCTCCACCAATTAAGGTTGTCATTAATAATAAAGAAATTTGTAGCCTAAGTTTTTTCATATTTTTATTTATTTTTTTGTTTTTTCAGCTCAAATTTTATTTTCTACAAAACAAATGTAAAAAACTAGTTGGTTAAGCGGTGTCTTAGACTTATAAAATAGTGAAAGGTTTAAAAAGGAAAAAATGTTGGGTTGAAAATGGTAATGAAATAGAATTTAAACAACGAAACAACAACTCAATACGTAATCCCTTATTCCAAAAATAATCAGGGTTTTTTAATACCCAGTAAGTTCTATACAAGAAAGGAATTATTTTCCAGATGTTTGAAAAACAGCTGTATATTCTTTCTTTTTCTTTTTGAAAGTAATTTTTAAATGGTACTCCTCACCACTTTTCAAATGTGTTGAAAAAGCATTCAATCCATAATATTTTACCGTTTGAGGCTCGTCATCTGCATCAGTTCGTTGAACCACTGCTGAACAAGTTATTTTTTCTCTGTCCACAGGTTTCCCGTCGGCTTTAATTAAATAAAAAACAGTGTTATTGTTACTCAACATCCAATTTACGACTACTTCAATATAGTATTTTCCTGCTTCCTTAACTACACCTTTATGCGGAGGTGAATCTAAAGGAGTAACACTTTCTGAATAGCCTCCATTAGGAGTATTCATTGTGCTATTCAAAACACTGTTCTGCCCTGGTTGGTTTATTTGAGCAATTAAGACCTGACCAAAAAGAAAAAATAGTAAAAAGGCAGTTAAATTATATTTAATCATGTGCGGTTAGTTTTGATTTTACAAAAATACAAAAAGCAATCCAAGAATATGCTTTTTGTTTTTTATGTGAGTTCTAATATATTTTTGGTTTATTTGCAGTCTCCAAATAGGAGAATCTAATTTTAGAGGAGTGGCCGAGTGGCTTAAGGCGCACGCTTGGAAAGTGTGTATACCTCACAAGGGTATCGGGGGTTCGAATCCCTTCTCCTCTGCAAAGTAAATGGTCGCGATTAGCGGCCATTTTTGTTTTCTTCGAATTTGCGTTCAAAATTCATTTTGATAAGTGAAGTTGAAGAAAACAAAAAATAGGCTTTAAAAAAGCCATTGCTTTGTATGCTAAGTTACAGTAATTAGGGATCATATTGTAATCCCTTCTCCTCTGCAAAGTAAAAGCCGCGATAAGCGGCTTTTCTATTTTCTGAGAACCTGCTCGAAATATATTTCGATACAGGTTTGAAAGAAATGGAAAATAAATTTCCAAGAAAAGATTTACTTTGTATACCAAATCACCACATTTATGCATTCATACGTCATAATAGCTGAAAGAGAGTTTCACATGCACAATAACTTGGAGCAATCGACTGTCATGGCTGCCTACCTTAAAAACAAATTTAAGTTGTTGGGGATTAAAACACCGGAAAGAAAATTAATTCAAAAGCAAATAATTGATAAGCATGGTTACCCTGCATTGGAAGAAATAGAAATTGTAGTAAAAGAATTGTGGAACCTCCCCTTTCGTGAGTTTCATTATTTAGCTATTGACTTAATAGTTAAATACAAGAATCAAGTACCAGAAACAACTATTGAATTGTACCATTATATGATAATAAATAATTCTTGGTGGGACACTGTAGACCTGATAGCCACAAATTCTGTAGGAACGCTTGTATCAAGATTTCCTTCTTTGATTGAATCTCATATAAACCAATGGAGTTTGGACAAAAACATTTGGTTGCAACGAACCGCTATCATCCATCAATTAAAATTTAAAGATAAAGTCAACACAGTTTTGCTTACTCAATACATTGAACAAAGCATGGGAACTAAGGAGTTCTTTCTGAACAAAGCTATTGGATGGTCTTTAAGACAGCACAGTAGAGTTGATCCCCAATGGGTAATGAACTTCGTAAATAATCATCCAGGCCTCTCTAATCTGAGTCAAAAAGAAGCTTTAAGATTGATTTTGAAATAATAACTTATTTTCCAAATTCTACTCCAAGTGTAAATAAAAATCGGTGAAACCAAACATCAAACTCAACATCAGATAGAATATCTGGTGAAACTATATTAGCAACACCTGCAGCGTGAGATGTATATTGGGAAAACTCAAAGTAAAACCTTGATCTCAGTCTAGATGGAAACAGCACTCCTATTCCACCTTCCATCACCAAACCGTTATTAATACTTATAATATTTGCGGTTTCAGCATTATTCGTCATACCTACCTTAGCCTTTAAATAAAATAGTCGACGTTTGCAATACAAGTTGTATTTCCCTTGAATATATAACGGGACCCCAACTATATTTACAAAATGAAAATCATTTATTGTGTGAAAGTAGAAGGCATTGTGATCCATTCCAGTTCCTATTCCTATATCGAAGTGTTTATTTATTCTAAAGCCATACACAAAGTCTAAATTCACATGATCTCTTGAAACGCCCATTGAAAAGTTTTTTATCTTTCCGCTAGCATAATGATAACGACCATTTTTATACACCCTTATTTGTTCCGGTAAATAATACTTTCGAGCAGAATCTATAGGAAAAGACACTGTATCACCTGAAACAGTTTCGATGTTTTGAATATTGTAATCATTCTGTAACAATGTTCCATAAACCATGTTGTGCTTATACCAATGTCTTTTAAACTTAAAAACAGCCCCATTTTCAATAAGCTGATCATGCTGCGAATGCGAAATTACTGGAGCGCAAAATATCAAACCAATCAGAAATAAGAAAGGTGTTATTGATGTTATGAGAATTTTAGGCATATAGAATTAATAAGCAATCTCGCTTAAGAATATGGTCTCCATTGTTACAGCATTTACTTCGTATTGAGAAAGACCAAAATCACTCGTTGTAAGAATACGATTCGGAATAGAAGGATGCTCAATAACATCATAGGCCACAATAGATGTGTTGGAATTA
>ENA-OSET01000998-OSET01000998.1-sediment-metagenome-genome-assembly--contig:-NODE-998-length-30503-cov-8.323079_pt1 | contig 30503 bp, 25 predicted proteins | sample MGYA00237882_ERZ534229 | MGnify/ENA primary metagenome ERZ534229 (study PRJEB26408, sample SAMN06266212) | sediment metagenome | isolation source: Hudson Canyon methane seep mesocosm | place: USA:Hudson... | reverse complement strand
GACTTGTGAATTACACGAGCGAATATATAACTGAGGAGCCGGATGCGGTAGTTCCGCACGTCCGGATCTGTGTGGGGGCGGTTCAGGTAACTGGCCGTTCTACCATGACATGCGAGGTTGAAAATTGGAAGAAAATTCTCAAGGCTTAGACATAATCGAACTTTTTGAAATGCTTGCTGGTTTTTCGATAGAAGAGTCTGTATTGATTCTCCTTACGCTACTCGTTTGGATCTCAGTATATCTTTATGTGATGATTCAATCTAAAAAGGGTATCGTTTTAGGGGTAGTAGGCTCAGATAAGATATATAAAGGACTACTTTTTTCTATTCTGGTAGCTCTTGTATCTGTAGTCACACTTTTTACTATACAAGAAAGCATGGATGAGAAAACATCTAATCTTGTAACCTATGGATTTGAATTAGTATCGTTAGCTTTTTGGGCTTATGCGGCAGCTGGATTTAAAGAAATGATTAGTTATTTTCACGATAAAATGCATTAACAAGGCATTGGTGAAAATCCCTTCGGGATTCGGACGCTTACGCGCCCCACAATATTGGCGTTATGAATTAAAGGAGTAAAAGTGTTGCAAGGTATTCTTATTTTTGGTTTGGCCTTACTTTTCTTGCCAATGCTAATGCTTACATACTTGGCTTTTAAGCATAGTTTTTTGTGGGGGATGTCATGTTTCTTTATTTCTCCCATTCCATTTTCTATCGTGTATTGGAGAGATAATTTAAAGTATGTTTGGGCTATGATTATTGGTCTTATCTTAACAATAACTACTGCATATTTAGGCACATTCAAACCCGATGAAAGAGAAATTCAAACTGCTGTAAATGCAGTGTATAAGGTATTGAATTCTCAGATAGATTCTGGAAAATTAGATAAATATAACGCAGAAATTGGATATTTTATGGAGTGCGATGAAAGTTCTGATATTAGTTACTCTGTAGGTTTTGCGAAAGATTATCCTATCGAATGGACTGGAGAAGTAAATTGCCAATTTACTAAATCTGAAATTTTGATAGAGGTTTTATTAAAACAAAGCGGTATTGACTCTTGGGAGCATTTAGATTCAATTATCAATATTAAATAACGAGTGCTTAATGAACCAATTTCATAACAAAGCCTTGCTTGGGATAAACCCAAGAAGGCGGCGTTATGTTTCCGTGTTACCCACGAAAAGTAGACACCTACTATAGTTAGATTGGACTTCCCACGGTAATGTGGAGTTAAGTCTTTTCCTTTAGTTCTTTGCTATTAATTCAATAATAATGTCGCACATTTCATCCACACTTTCTTTATAGTCATTTTTTGCCCACTGACTGACTACAGCTTGAAAGCCCGCAAAATTAAAGGTGACTTTGTACGGCTTAGAAAAATCGAGTATGTGACTGAAATTCTGCAATCTTTCTGGCGATACGGTTTTTAGAATATTTTTAATATCGGGGTGGTCTTCAATATCTATTAGGTGCCTAAGGTCGCGGGCAATTTCAAGTCTCCAGCGTATCAAATCTTTTAGCGTGGGCGACTCAAGCTCAGAAAGTTTATCAAGGCCGTCTTGTATAAACGAGTCGGACGTATATTCAACAATAGATTCAAGTGAATCGAAATGACGGTAGAACGTAGCGCGTGAAATACCGGCTTCGGCCGCTATCTGCGAAATGGTTATCTTATTAAAGTCGTATTTTTGCACCAGTTTGAAAAAGGCTTCACTGATTGTTTTTTTAGAAAAATCAATTTGTGTCTTTCGTGTCATTTAGAGATTGCCTGATGGGAGTGAGCCAGCGATATAACCGCAGTCGAACGGTGGAATACCCATGATACATGCTATGAGCACAGATAAACGATACTGATATAGAGCAATCTGTACAAGTTAAAAGGCGGTGGGTTTTGGCTTTCTAAGATAACTGATTTAATGAGGCTAACTTTAAAGTTTATGGGCTGATTAGCCTCTAGTTGCATCATCGGAGATCAGAAAAATGAAGCGGTATTTCTACCTATTTGGCACGCTGGCTGTATTGCTTATATCCGGTGCATTACTACTACAAACCCCGGCTGTTCAAGATACATTAGTGCAAAGAGAAATTAACCAAAGAATGTCTAACACCCCAGAGGATTTGTTTAGTGATGATGCATTACGGGTAACACTGTGTGGCAGTGCGGCACCTATGCCAATTAAAGGTCGGGCGGCTGCTTGCGTTATGGTGATGGCCGGTGGGAAGTTTTACATTATTGATACGGGTAACCGTAGCACGAATAATCTTGGCCTCTGGAGGATTCCCGCTGCTCGCGTAGGTGCAGTTTTCCTGACGCATTTTCATTCGGATCACATGGGGGATTTGGGCGAGTTCAATATGATGACTTGGGCACAGGGGCGTAAGGCGCCACTGGATGTATACGGGCCTGTGGGCGTTAAACAAGTAGTGGATGGTTTTACATTAGCATACGCTTTGGATAGCGCTTATCGCACAGCGCACCATGGTGAGGAGTATTTAAACCCAGCCATTGGACAGATGATTGCTAAAGAAATTGCTTTGCAGGGAGATTCTGCAACGGTTTTAGATGATGGGAATTTGAAGGTTACTATGTTTGCCGTGAATCATGCGCCGATACACCCAGCCGTAGGTTACCGTTTTGATTATAAAGGGCGTTCTATCGTCATCAGTGGTGATACCACAAAAGTTGAAACAACCATTACATACTCAAAAGATGCCGATATTTTATTTCATGAAGGCTTATCTCGGAATATTGTAAAGCAAATGGAAGTTGAGTCTGGCAACACAGGTAATGATCAGCTAAAAAAAATCATGTTTGATATTCAAGATTATCATGCCTCACCTATTGAGGCCGCGGAAGTGGCCAATGAGGCTAATGTCAAAGAGTTAGTGCTTTATCACCTGGTTCCTGCGCCACCGAATAAAGTTGCAGAGTGGGTGTTTATGCGAGGTGTTGATAGCGTTCGCTCAAGCGGGGTGACGGTTGGTTATGATGGACTGACGTATGTTTTACCGATCGACTCAAAAGAAATGTATCAAGAAGATTTGAATGATCGATAGCTGATTTATGTTTTCAGTTTGGAAAGTGTTGAGGGCAAAATATGAAAGCGCAAAATAACAAAACCCAAAAACTGGGTTATCTCGTATTACTGTTTTTGTTTGTTGCGATAAAAGCGGGGGCAAGCCAGCCTAATATTGTTCTGATTGTGGGGGATGATGTGGGGTTTAGTGATCTAGGGTCATTCGGTGGGGAAATTGATACTCCGCACCTTGATGCTTTAGCGATGCAAGGTACCCGCTTTTCTAACTTTCACGTTACAGCATCCTGCTCGCCCACACGTTCAATGCTAATGACAGGGGTTGATAACCATCTTAATGGACTGGGTAATATGGATATTACGATGCCGTTTGAGCATAAAGGGAAACCTGGCTATGAAGGTGTACTTAATGATCAGGTTGTTACGATTGCTGAAATGCTGAGGGATAATGATTATCACACTTATCAAATTGGAAAATGGCACCTTGGTAATGCACCAGAACAAAGGCCTTATAATCGAGGGTTCGAACGTACCATTGCATTGGGCGATACGGGCGCAGATAATTGGCAACAGAAAAGTTATTTACCTACGTACGATAAGGCGCACTGGTATGCAGATGGCAAAGAGCACCAGCTGCCCGATGACTTTTATTCATCGAAATACTTTATTGATAAAACCATAGAATTTATTGACTCAAACCAGACAAGCAGCAAACCATTTTTTGCTTATATTGGTTTTCAGGCCGTGCATATTCCTCTTCAGGCGCCGAGAGAATTCGTTGAAAAATACCATGACAGGTATGGGGTTGGTTGGGAGGCTGTGCGCAAGCAACGTCTAGAGAGAGCCATTCAACTAGGTTTGATTCCTGAAAATACTCAGCTTACGGATATGCCTACCACAGAGGGGTGGCAGTCTTTATCAGAAGAAGACAAGGCTTACAACGCGAGAAAAATGGCGGTTTACGCGGGTATGTTGGATGCGATGGATTTTCATGTAGGGCGCTTAATTACACATTTAAAAGAGATCGGTGAGTTTGAAAATACCCTTTTTATATTTTTATCAGATAACGGCCCAGAACCCTCAGATCCCTTACAGATCGTATCGGTTTCGCCGTGGGTGAAATTTAACTACTCCACTGACATTGAAGACCTTGGCGCAAAAGGCTCTTATACCGCTATTGGGCCAAACTGGGCGAATGCGGCAGCAAGCCCAGGAACATTTTACAAATTCTATGCTGGTGAAGGAGGGGTACGAGTGCCTTTGATCGTTTCTGGGCCAAGTATTCAAAAGAATATCATCGAGAATGGCTTTGCTCATATTAAAGATATTGTTCCAACCATTCTTCAACTTTCCAGTACGCAAGATCATGATGGGTATTATAAAGGTAAGCCGGTCATGCCTATTACCGGATCAAGTCTTGTGTCTGTATTACAAGGTCAGCAAGACACCATACATGAAAAAGAAAAGTACATAGGTTATGAACTTTCTGGCAATGCTGCGCTGTATAAAGGGGATTTCAAATTGCTTAGGAACCTGCCTCCATTAGGCGATGGGGAGTGGCATTTATACAACATTGTTGTAGATCCAGGTGAGTATCAGGATTTACGGGACGAAATGCCTGAGCTGTATTTTCAGATGATTGCTCACTACCAAGAGTATGCAGAAGAGCACGGAGTACAGAATATGCCCGAGGGCTATAACTACATTAAACAGGCGACCTTCTATTCCGCAAAATTGATTTTGATGCGCAATGGGCCTTATTTTATCGGCGGCTTGCTGTTTGTTTTTCTGGTGTATTTCTATTTCCGCCGTAGGGCAAAGCATGAATGTTAAGGCTATTTTAAAGCTTAAATTCGATAGTAATCGCAAAGCCGGATTCATCTAATAGCTGTAGACGGCCTTTTAATACCTGTGTGACTAGGTTGTAAATTCGGTATAAACCAAGGCCAGAATGCTCGGTATTACCTCGGTTGCTGGTGACGAAGGGGTTGAATATTGTGTCTTTTAATTTTTGTTCAACGCCTTTTCCGTTGTCTCGGTATTGCATGATAATGCTTTGCTGTTCAATTAAGAGGTTTAAGTCTATTTTACCTTTCGTTTCTTCTTTTCCTATGTCTTTTCCCTTGCTTCCAAAGCCGTGCATTAAACTATTTTCAATGAGCTGGGTAAGGATGATGTTAAATAAATCTGGAAATATGTGCACATTTTCTTCTGCTTGAATGTTCAGTTCAAATGACACATGGGGATAGTCGTTTAGCATGCCTTCAAATATTGAATGAATATAATCATTAATCTTGATGTTCTGCTTTTCAGGTTTGATATGTTTAAACGATACTTGTTTGAAGCGGTTGATTAACGATGAAATTTTATTAAGGCTTGTTTCCATTAAATTAAAGGCTTGGTCGGACTCACTTATATATTCTTCCATCTTAGCTTTGTTTAGATTGTCTGTTAAAAACAGTTTGTTTAAATTATTTAATTCATCTTTAGAAAAACTAATGGTGGTTAAATTGATGCCTAGCGGTGTGTTTATTTCATGGGCAACTCCTATCACTAACTCTTCAAGCGATGCCATGCGTTCTTCTTCTACCGCTTGTAGAATACTTTGCATGTGCTTACGTTCGCTGATGTCGGTAATATAGCCTTCAAATGTACTTTCTCCAGCGGCTTTTTGTTTTATCAGTGTGATTGAGCAGTGCTTAGTATTGCCCTTGTGTGTGATTATGGTTGTTTCGTGATCAATTATTTTGCCGGTATTTATTACCTTTTCTGCTATCTGATCTCGGGTTGAAAATTGATTGTTAAAGGATTCTTTAAGCTCAAGCGCTTGCTCTTGATTGTCAAAGTCTAATAAATGGCAGCCTTTGGGGTTGATGCTGGTTATTCTGCCTAAGGCATTTAGAGTCACAATACTAATGGGAGCTCGATCGAAGAGCATTTTGAAATTTTTCTTTTGGCGGTTAGCTTCAAGTTGAGAGTTGCTGGCATTTTCTAAGGCGGTGTATTTTTCCTGGCGATCATTATGAATACGTTTAGCTAAGGCAATGGATAAAAGCACTTGTTCTATGATGCCTCCTACCGCGCCCCCATTAAGTGTGAAAACATTCATCTCTATAACATTTGCTGCCGCTAAGCCGACAATGGTTGCCCCGACTAAATAAAACGACCATGCGAAGGTGTAAATACCTGCAACCGGTACGCGCCGGTAAACCAGATATAAACCGGTTAACAGTAGTATGGGGCTAAACAAGGCACTGATGGCTACCGCGATACGCATGCTGGTATCGTAAGGAAGGAATAGAACACAGGCTGCAAAAAATAGTTCTATGGTTCCTAAAAAATAAAATAAGTATTTGGCTTTGGGTAAATATTTGCCCAGTTTTAATAAATACCAAGGGAATAAAATAATAAAGAAAACATATAGGACTCCAAAGGCTTGAATGGCGTATTTGTTAAATTCTGCGTAGTCGGACCATAAATAATAGCGGCCATCACCATTGATGCTCATAATAAAGAAACAAAAAAACGTCACTTGGCAGGCATATAAAATATAAGCTGAGTCTCTGACAAAAATACCAATGATTAAATTGTATAGCGCCATGGCGAGCATGATGCCGTAAATGGCACCAAAGATTAGGCGGCTCCAATGGATGGATTCCAGCATGGCACTAAGAGGAATCACCTCGGTTTTTAGCATCTTGCTATTTATGCCTTCAATGCGTATCAAAACGTGCTGTTCGGCTTTGGCGCCCAGCTCGATAGGAATAGCGAAATTTTTATCAGCAAAGAGCCAACCTGGATTTTTGAGGGTATCTCCCATCGACCAGTGTTTTATGACGTTCAGTGAGTCGTTTTTTGGCTCTTGTAATGGATTTTGGTCAAATAAATAGAAATCAACGATGTCGTGTAAGGCATATAGGTTGCGCACGATCAGGGCTTGGCTTTCAGGTAGGTTAGAGCGAATACTTAGGTGGAGCCAATAAATACCTTTGTCGTAACCGTGTACGCCAAAGTCTTGTACGGTTTGCCAGTTTTGATTGTTACGAGCGGCCTTTAAGTCAGTAGACTCAGCGGTATCAATGCGCAGTAGGCGCCGTTCTACCTCATAGCTTTCTGCCATAGATTGGTTTGGCAATAAAGCACTGGTCAGCAAGCATGTAATAAATAGAAAACGCAAAAACATAGACAAATAGCCGCATAAGTACCCTTTAATATTAGCAAAGAATACTTGTATCACCTTGAGGTAAGCAAAAGAAACGCCATTAATGTATGCGATACACATGGCTTAGAATGTCTTATTACTTACATCACCTCACAGCAGGTTACGTAAAATCAACAGGAGTTACATAGTGTTGTTTTAGCTTACTTAGTTTAACGCGCCTGTAATTGAATAATAATTGATCAGGACTATAATCTGCAAAAATTAAAATGTGTGATTCCTAAACGACATGAGCAATATAGTCCGCCTTAATGAGGCCATTAGCCTAGAGGGTCCTCAAGATAACCTCACTCCTGAAGAATATAAGTCACAGTTGTCTTCAATTGCATCGGTAGAAACGTCTGATGTATATGCATTGCAAGAGCAGAACGCTAATTTGATTAAGCTTCTTGAAAATACCCATTATATGCATGAGAAAAATTGGACGGAATTATTACAGGTTAGAGAGCAGGTGGCTGATTTAAGATTAGATCTTGAAGATGAAAGAGACGAAAGCAACTTATTAAGAGAGAAGCTATTTGCTACGTCTAAGAATTCAACGTCAGAGGAATTAGAAGGTCATCGCGTTAGGCATGTTAGTGCAGTATCAAAACGAGATGAGCAGAATAAACAACTTGAGATACGTTTATTAGATGCAGAAAAAAAATACGCTCATGCTCGAGTCATTTGGGCCGAAGATAAGGAAAAACTGCTGAATCAGATAGAAGGGCTAAAAGCTGATAGAAGTCGAGTTGAAAGTGCTATTACAAAAGAGCGTCAATCTGACAGCTGTGGTTGGAAAAAAGTAGCGCAGGCGCTACCTGAAAAATCGGGTATCTATTTACTAACGGATGGTAGTCGACAGTGCGTTGGGTATTTTAATGCTAACCTCGAGCAGTTTTCATCAACAACTTATTTCTCAGTGCCGAGCCACTGGATGGAGCGTCCTCCGCTCCCTTAGTGCTTCTTAGAGTACCGCTAAAGTAAGGCTAATACCTATTGGTCGTACCAATAATAAGCCTGCGCCCCTATTGGATAGCGTTATCGATAGCTTTTAGAAGAAATATCCTGACTTCTCTAAAATTTCCTGAGTTTATATTGTACTGACGTTTCGATACTGCTTTAATCTGATGTAAGTACAAATTCTGTACTAATAATAAAAATAATACCGCTGTCAGGTGAAATATGAAATATCCCCACGTCAAAACAATTGCGTCAGCGATTGGCTCTAGCGCTATGGTAGGCCTAATCTCTGGATTACTGGCTTTCTCACCCGTTTCCAATGCTCATAACGATGCGGCTTATAGCCATGATTATCGTGCTGTGGCCTCAAACCCGAGCTGGATGGCCGGTGTTGATGGTAGCAAGCGAGTGAGCGAATTATCGCTGCCGGGTACTCACGATACGATGTCTATTCGTGCTGGTGATGCTTGGCAAAACCAAACGATGACCCTGATGCAGCAGCTGAATTCGGGTATTCGAGTATTTGATATGCGAACTCGCCATATCAATAATGGCTTACGTATGCATCACGGGATTATTGCCCAAGATACCTATTTCAATAATGTATTGAACGATATCGATGGTTTCTTAGCGGCTAACCCTTCAGAAACTGTTTTATTCCGTTTGCGTACTGAACACACGTCTGAGAATAATACTGAAAGTTATACTCAAACCTTGAATAAATATTTAGCGGCGAATGGTTCTAAGCGCTGGACTCCGACTAATTCAAACCCTACGTTAGATGAAATTCGCGGTAAGTTTGTGATCTTACAAGAATTCTCTGGTTATGCGCCTGATGGCAAACCATATGGACTTTCTTATGGTGCGATTGATAAGCAAGACGACTATGCAATGTCTACCAATTGGGCACTGTATGACAAGTGGACAGCGGTTAAAAATCATTTGAACAAATCAAAGAACGGCAACCGTAATACGATTTACATGAACTACTTAAGTGGTGCGAACGGTTCGTTCCCATACTTTGTTGTTAGTGGTCACTCTAGCCCAGGCACTTCAGCACCGCGTTTGGCGACGGGTCTTACGACTCCGGGTTGGAACAGTTCTTACCCAGACTTCCCTCGGGTTAGCTGCTTCATTGGTATTTGTACCATTGCCTTTGAAGGAACGAATACGCTAACGGCTGACTATGTGGCTAATTCATCTTATAGCAATGGTGTTGCGGGCATGGTCATGACAGATTTTCCGGGTAAGCGTTTTATTGAAAACTTGATCAAGCTGAACAATGTTAATGATTACCGTGAGCTGCGTGATGCACGCACGGGCAAGTGTTTAGACTTTGAAGGGGTTACACCGGCTAACGGCAAGAAAGCCATTTTGTGGGACTGTGCTGGGGTTGCTTGGCAGAAGTGGTCTTATGATGCGAGCACTGGGTTATTACGCAATAAAGCGAATCCTGCTTACTGCCTAGATAATATGGGTCAGCCATATTCAGGTGGTGGTATTCACATGTGGCAGTGTAATGCGTCGAATGTGAATCAGCAGTGGAATTTCGTCGGTAATGCCTTGCGTCCTAAGGCGAATGGCTACATTTCTGTAGATGCTTATGGCCGCGATAATGGTTCTAAAGTAGGTCTGTGGTCGAACCACGGTGGTTCTAACCAACAGTGGAATTGGGGTAACTAAACCGCGATGACATTAATCGATAAAATATCGGTTAATGTCATCTTCGGACAATGAATTTATCATAGTGGGACGATAGTATTGTTTTGTACGACTATCGTCCTCACCGCAGGAAGCATCTGAGGCGTATCAATAAAAATAATAACGTTCTTAAACGAGATGCAAAACATGATTAAAAACCCCACCAAGCTTATTTTTGCGGCTGGCGCCTTATTGATGTCTGCGGCAACTTGGGCTGAAAGCTATATTTATCTGACCAACAATACGCTACAGACATTGGATTTAACCATTAACCAGCGTGGTTCCTCGCTAGTAAAAGGTGAACATTGGAAGCAGCATGCCACATCGGTGCCGCCATTAGGCACGGTTCGTTATTTAGAAACTAATCGAGATACGGGCATTAAATGGGGCAAAGATTATTACTTTGATACCACGGTGACCGCTGAAGATGGCAGCACAGCCATGCTGCAGCAGAAGTTAACCGGTACTTGGAATTTCAGTGAGATCTGGCACGGTACTCAGCAATCCCCTTGGTATGATGATCGTAATATCCATTCTGTAAAACAAAGCTTCGGTGGTGTGGATTCGACGATTGCTTTTAAAGCTGAAAGTGCTCGGGTGAATGGTGATGATTATTATTATGTGATCCATCCAAAAGAAGAAACGGTTACGCGCGGGTTAAATAATAATTTCAATGTATTGGCTTATAATGTTTGGGCGTTATTACCGGGCTTGGTTTCTAAAAGCGTGAGTGAGCGTTTGAATTTATTGAAAGATAAATTGAATGGATATGATGCTATTGTCTTTTCGGAGCTGTTTGATAATAGCCGTCGTAGTACTTTCTTGAATGCCCTGAAAACAGAATATCCTTATCAAACTCGGGTTGTTGATCGTTCAGGTTCTATCGAAGATGGTGGCGTATTAATTGTTAGTCGCTATCCGATTGAAACTGAATCTCAAATTGCTTTCTCTGATTGTGATGCAGAAGACTGTATGTCGGCGAAAGGGGTGATTTACGCGAAAATTAATAAGGGCGGAAATCCTTACCATGTTTTTGGTAGCCATACCCAAGCTTGGAATGCAGAAAAAAATCAGGCGACACGTTTAAACCAATTTCAGCAAATGCGTGATTTCATCGATAGCCGCTCGATCAGTACCAGTGAACCGGTGATTATTGCGGGAGATTTAAACGTCGATAAAATCAATTTTCAGCAGGAATACAATACCATGCTGAATGTATTGAATGCTGAAGAAGCCCCTCGAAATGGTGGTTATGCGTCTTCGTATAATGGCAATGTGAATGCTTGGACAGACGGGGCCCCTGAAGATTTAGATTATGTTTTATATTCTACGGCTCACTTACAGCCAACGTCTTCGAACTCTAAAGTATTAACGCCTCGCAGTATTCATGCGGATGTTTTTACTAAGTATGATTTGTCTGACCATTTTGCGGTTGCCGGTAATTTAACCTTTGATACTCCTGAAGGCGAAGTAGACGTTTCTTTAGTTTATAAAGAGCTTCGTGATGGTCGTTCGAATAAGTGTTTAGATTTCGAAGGGGCGAGTCCTTCAAATGGCAAGCAAGCCTTGTTATGGGATTGTGCGAATGTGGCTTGGCAAAAATGGGCTCATGATCAAGCGACAGGACTATTACGCAATAAAGCCAATCCTGATTACTGCCTAGATAATATGGGGCAGCCTTATTCGGGCGGTGGTATTCATATGTGGCAGTGTGATGAAAATAATATTAATCAGCAGTGGAATTTTGTCGGTGACCAGTTAGTTCCGCGTTCCAATACTGCAATTGCTGCTGATGCTTATGGTACCGATAATGGATCGCAAGTTGCTCTTTGGTCCACCCATGGTGGTGCTAATCAGAAATGGACTTGGGGTAATCAATAAAGCAGTCAGTGAAAATTGTCGTGGGGAGGCATTAAACTGTCACCTTGCGACAATGTGATAGAACAGAGGTTGGGGTATTTTAGTGGATAAAATACCACCTCACCGCAGGATGCACTCGGGGGATATTGAAAAGCAAATAATAAAAATAACACCTAAAAACGAGATGCAAACCATGCAAAAACTTATTTCTAAGCGAGCTTCAAAGAAAGCCTCAAAGAAAGCTTCTAAGCTTGCCGGTACGGCGGCTACGGTTTTATTCAGTACGGCTGCCGCTTTAACCAGTGCCAGTGCTTGGGCTGAAAGCTATATCTATCTAACCAATAATACCGATCAAACCCTCGATCTAACCATCAATCAGCGCGGCTCCTCATTAACTAAAGGTGATCACTGGAAGCAGCATGCATCCTCTGTCCCTCCTTACGGCACTGTGCGTTATTTAGAAACCAATCGTGATAGCGGCATTAAGTGGGGTAAGGATTATTATTTTGATACCACGGTAACTGCTGAAGACGGTAGTACGGCAATGCTGCAACAGAAGCTAACCGGTACTTGGAATTTCAGTGATATTTGGCATGGAACTCAACAGTCTCCTTGGTATGACGATCGTAATATCCATTCTGTCACGCAAGATTTTGTTGGGGCTAATAGTACGATTGCTTTTAAGGCAGAGTCAGCACGGGCTAATGGTGATGATTATTATTATGTCATTCATCCGCAAGCAGAAACGGCAACTCGTGGTCTGAATAATAATTTCAATGTTTTGGCTTATAACGTATGGGCTTTACTACCGGGCATTGTATCGAAGGATGTGAGTGAGCGTTTAAACTTATTGAAAGATAAAGTGAAGGGGTATGATGCCATCGTATTCTCTGAACTGTTTGATAATAGCCGTCGCGAGACATTTTTAAATGGGCTTAAAACTGAATACCCTTATCAGACTCGCGTTGTCGATCGCTCGGGTTCGGTTGAAGATGGTGGGGTATTAATCGTTAGTCGTTATCCTATCGATTCTGAATCTCAAATTGCTTTTAACGCCTGTGATGCGGAAGATTGTATGTCGGCAAAAGGGGTGATGTACGCGAAGATTAATAAAGGTGGAAATCCATACCACGTATTCGGTAGCCATACCCAAGCTTGGACATCGGCTGAAAATCAGGCGACGCGTTTAAGCCAGTTCCAGCAAATACGTGATTTTATCGATGGCCGTAACATCAGTACAAATGAACCTGTGATCATTGCCGGTGATTTGAATGTTGATAAAGAAAACTTCCCGCAAGAATACAATACTATGTTGAATGTTTTGAACGCGGAAGAAGTGCCTCGTAACGGGGGTTATAAATTTACCGCCGATGGGCGTATTAATAACTGGACTGATGGTACGCCAGAAATCCTGGATTATGTTTTGTATTCCACCGCTCACCTGACCCCTGTTTCTTCTTCTGCCAAGGTGCTTATTCCTCGTAGTATTCATGCGGACGTATTTACTAAGTACGACCTGTCTGATCACTTTCCAATTGCCGGTAACTTAACTTTTGATACGGCTGCTGGTTCTGCTGAACCTGCGCCTTTTGTGGGAACTATTAATGGAAGCTGGAGCAATTCAGGCGGTCGTGATCGTTCATCGAGCAATAACCCTAGCTACATATTAACGGTTGCCGAAGGTTCTAATGTGACGATTGATTTGATGTCTAGCATCGATACTTATTTGTATGTTGAAGAAATCACAACTAACTGGCAGTCGGATAATGATGATGGTGGAGACGGTTATAACTCGCGTCTGAATTTTGATACCTATGCCGGTGATGGTGTGGATTATTACAAAATTACTGCGGCGACTTATTCTTCAGGTCAGACAGGTGACTTCACGATTAAAGCTAGCAGCGGTATTAGCCTTGTGCCAGAAAGTGAGTTTGCAGGGGTTAAATAATCTTTAATTTTTTTAATTTGTTTGATGGCGCTTTATGACAATGAAGTGTCATCAAACAGAATTGTTCTATATGTATGTTACGTGAGTAAATGGTTCTGTTGATTGTTGCAGGATCCCGATTCAATCAATCTGTCTTATCATCTATTCTCTAGCATTAGAATTAGGTGTCTCATACGTTTTGTTTTGCGTATTAAGGCTTGTCTTGAAGTGCAAATACAAGTGCAAGCCTCTTTTTAATTCTTTAATTCAATACGTAATTTCTATAAACGCCGACTGAAGCGTGTGCGGTATTCCGTTGGAGTGACGCCAGTTTTCTTTTTAAATAATCGACGAAAAGAGCTTGAGTCTTCGTAACCCACCTTGTTCATTACCGTGTCCACATTGTAATCACTTTCTTCTAGCATCTTGCGGGCGCGTTCGATGCGCACTGATTGCAGGTAGGTATTCGGAGGCACGCCTAAGGCGTTATTGAAGCGGCGAATAAGGGTGCGTTGGGAAACGTTATTTTGTATTGCGAGTTCATCGATGCTTAATGATATTGTGCAGTCTTGTTCGATCATTTCTTGAATTTTATGCACCAGTTCATCTTGGTGAGGTTTAGCAATTCGCATTAAGGAATACGACAGTTGACTATCTCGGCGGTAATCAATAACAAAGGCTTTGGCAGTTTGCATGGCCGTTTCAAAATCGACGCTACGCTCGATAATGTGTAATCCTAAATCAAACCAGGCTATGCCTCCGCCTGCGCAAAAGATGTTTTCATCTCGGGTAATGAGTTGCTCCGCTTGTAAGTTTATTTGCGGGTAGCGTTGCTTAAATTCAGTTTCGAAGCCCCAGTGGGTTGTTGCCGTTTTGTTATCAAGAATCCCTGCTTGTGCTAATAGAAAGTTCCCTGTGCAGTTACCTGCAATGGTCCAGCCTGCCTGGTCTGCTTTGCGCAATAATTGGATCAATTCATTATTGTTATCGAGAGCCTGCTGAATGGGGCCTCCGATAGTAGGTACGATGAGGATATTGGAATGGCCGCCTGGGGTAGCGTATTGATCTTTTAAACTGCTTTTTAATTGAGCCTCTATATCGCTAAAACTGCAATGTGAGGCCAGCTGTAAACTATTGATGCAATGAATGTTACGGCCTTGCTCGCTGGCCAGCCGGACGTTAAACGCACTCGCGGTTTCTTGTTGTTGGATTCGGTTCCAAGTGACACCGGCTAAGGCAAATAGATCAATAACCCCTGTAATGGCGGATGCCAATGCTTGATCAAAGCCAAGAATATAAATATTTATCATGGTGTTTAATTACTTAATCGATGAATGGTGTTGTTGGCACTTTTGACCTTATATGTGTCTATATTGACAATTCAAAGCTTCGGATGCAAGTCGGATACTAGCGCTAGGATTTCTACTTAGGGTGATGATGATGTCGAATTTAATCAGTAGTAAAGATTTAGAGTTTTTGTTGTATGACGTATTTCAAGCGCAGCAGCTAACTGAGCTGCCTTTTTACCAAGACCATGACAGAGCGACGTTTGACGGCGTGATCTCTACCGCGGCCAAAATTGCGACGGATCATTTTCTACCTCATAACGCGAAGGCGGATGCTAATGAGCCCCAGTTTGATGGTGAATCGGTTACGACTATTGATGAAGTAAAAGTTGCTTGGGGGCATTATGCGCAATCAGGTTTGCTAGCGGCTCGTCATAGTTATGATGATGGCGGGATGCAATTACCGGCCATCATCAATACGGCATGTGTCAGTTATTTTATGTCGGCTAATCCATCGACTTCCGGTTATCCCTTTCTAACCAGTGCCGCAGCGAATTTGATTAATGCCTTCGCGGCCGATGAGCATAAAAAGAAATACTTACCGGCCATGTTTGATGGCCGCTTCTCGGGCACCATGGCAATGACTGAGCCAGATGTGGGTTCTTCTTTGGGGGATCTAACCACTAAGGCGGTTCCACAAGAAGACGGCAGTTATCGAATTAAAGGCCAGAAGATGTTTATTTCCGGCGGTGACCAAGACATCACGGAAAACATTATTCATCTGGTATTGGCGAGGGTAGAAGGCGCTCCACAAGGGGCGAAAGGCATTTCATTATTCATCGTACCCAAAATCCTGACCGCAGAAGACGGATCATTAGCACAGGCTAACGACGTTAAGCTGGTGGGCTTATTACATAAGATGGGTTATCGCGGGACGACCAGTACCGTACTTCAGTTTGGTGAAAATGAACAATGCCAGGGATTTCTGATTGGTGAAGAAAATCAGGGATTGAAGTACATGTTCAAGATGATGAACGAAGCTCGTATCGGAGTGGGTACAGGCGCCGCTATGATTGGCTATCGTGGTTATCTGGAGTCATTGGATTATGCTAAGAACCGTCCGCAAGGTCGAGCGGTGAGCAGTAAAGATCCGATGAGCAAACCGCTCAATATCATCGAACATACCGATGTGAAGCGTATGTTGTTGGCGCAAAAATGTTTTGTCGAAGGATCGTTGGCTTTGTGTTTATTGGCTGCGCGCTTGGTGGATGAATCGGAAGTCGGTGGGGATGCGGACAGTGGCTTGCTATTGGATTTATTAACTCCCGTGGTTAAATCTTTCCCTTCTTATTATGGCCCTAAGGCGAATGATTTAGCGATTCAGGTGTTAGCGGGTGCTGGCTATACCAAAGATTATCCAGTTGAGCAGTGCTATCGCGATAATCGATTGAACCCGATTCATGAAGGCACCCACGGTATTCAATCGTTGGACTTATTAGGGCGAAAACTGTGGCAGAAAAACGGTAAGGGCCAGCAGCTTCTATTACAGAAAATACAAAAGACATTGCAGTCGGCGAAAGCCAAATCTGAGCTGACTGACATGGTTGCTGAATATCAAAAGTTTCTCGATGTGTTCATTAAAACCACTATGTCCCTTGGCGGAGCCTTACAAAAAGGCGATGTCGATAAGGGCTTGGCAAATTCTGCGGTTTACCTCGATATGATGGGCAAGATGGTGGTGGCTTGGTTATGGGTTGAGATGGCAGATAAAGCCATTGAGCGCTTTGCTGATTCGACTTTAATTGAGGATGAGCAGTTCCTCGCTGGCAAGCTGCAAGCAGCACAATATTTTATGCGTTGGGAATTACCCAAGGTTCAACATCAAGCTAATTTGTTACAAGGCTTTGATGATACCTGCATGGCGATGCAGGCGGATTGGTTTTGAATATAAGAATTAATGGGGATAAAGAGTATGAGTGAAAAGTTAATTATTGAGATCAGTGATCACATTATGACGATTACTTTTAATCGTCCTGATATGTATAACCCATTAGATCCAGAAAGCTATTTCTTATTAGCCAAAGCGATGTATCGCTTACAGCATGATAGTGAGTTAAGGGTGGCGGTGGTGCAGGCCAATGGTAAGCATTTTAGTTCGGGTTTGGAGTTGGATAAGTGGGCTCCTATATTTGCTAATGGCGAATATCCGGAATTGCCTCCTGAGCACCTAGATCCTTATGGCAATAAAGGTGAGGTATTAACTAAGCCAGTAATTATGGCGGTGCAGGGGATTTGTTATACCTCGGGTCTGGAGCTGTTATTGAATACCGATATCCGCATCGCGACCCCTGGAGCGCGCTTTGCTCAATTGGAAGTTCAACGTGGTATCTATCCCTGTGGTGGTGGCACTGTGCGTTTGCCTAGAGAGATTGGCTGGAGTAATGCGCAACGTTATATTTTAACCGGGGATGAATTCAGTGCTGAGCAAGCGTTGGCTTGGGGCATGGTGCAGGAGTTGGTTGAGCTGGACCAATTACATGACCATGCACGTTCGATCGCCAAGAAGATAGCAAAAGCGGCGCCGCTTGGTGTGCAGGCTGCTTTACGGTCAGCCAAAACGTGTCGAGTTCATGGGCAGGATGCGGCTTTGAAAACTCTTTTTTCAGATTTGCCGAAGGTGATGCAAAGTAACGATGCCCAAGAAGGTATTAACTCGTTTCTGCAAAGGCGCGAGGCGATTTTCACCGGCAGTTAATCTGCTTTTAGCTATTTAGATAAAATAAAGCTCGGATAAATGAAACAATTGGGGGCGAAAATACCTAAAGGTAGGTTAGTCGTAACTTAACTCGGTGTGACAGGAGCTGATTTATTGCTGATTTGTTAAACAGCCCCCAAGCTTATTATTGAATAAAATGACATAGAGCATTTTATTTAGACGAACAGATGTTCGCCGAGATAAAATCAGTTATCATGTATCAATAATTTGCATGCTGGTAAGATAGGGCATGAACTCATTGAGAGCTTTTACGATTGGGTAGTTTATGAGCAGTAAAGATACAGAGCAAAAGCCACCGATTAACTGGATACCAGTAATCATGTTTGCGACCAGTACATTAGCCTTGCTAACGCTGGTGCCGTGGTATGGGATTCAATATGGCTACAATACTTCGGCTATTGTTGCCTTCGTGGCCATCACTTGGTTAACGGGGATGTCGATAACCGGTGGTTACCACCGTTTATGGTCTCATAATGCCTATGATGCTCACCCAGTATTACGCGTTTGGTATGCCTTGTGGGGTGCCACAGCCATGCAGAATACTATTTTGGACTGGTGCTCTGGTCACCGTGTTCATCACCGTCATTGCGATGATATCGATTTAGACCCTTATTCGGCAAAACGCGGGTTATGGTTCTCTCACATGGGTTGGATGTTGCGTAAATACCCAAGTGGCCAGGTTAATTTTGATAATGTTAAAAATTTGATGAATGACCCTATTGTGATGTGGCAGTACAAGTACTACACCCCAATTACTTTAGGTATGAACTTTGGTATACCGATTATTTTAGGTCTGATCTTTGGTGATGTTCTGGGTATGTTGCTATTAGCTGGTATTGCTCGTCTAGTGGTGGCTCATCATATTACCTTTTTCATTAACTCGATTGCTCATAAGTGGGGTTCGCAGCCTTACACCGATGAAAATACCGCCCGTGATAATACATTTTTTGCCTTCTTAACTCATGGTGAAGGCTATCATAATTATCATCATATCTTCCAAACAGACTATCGTAATGGCATTCGTTGGTTCCATTGGGATCCGACTAAGTGGTTTATTAAAGCTTGTTCGTGGGTTGGTTTGACGAAAAATTTGAAGAAAGTGCCCGATTTCAAAATTCGCCGCGCTATGGTGAAGATGCAATTTAAGCGTGCCAATGAGCAGCTCGATAAAGCAACAAATGCAGGCTTATTAGCGGACAATATTGAGCAGCTAAAGCTAACGTTAGAAAAAGAGTATGAAGACTTTAAAGTGCTGCTTAACGAGTGGACTGAACTGCAGACGGGTAAATACCAACAAACCCGTAAATCACTGCAAGAGAAGTGGCAGGGTGCTGCGATTCATGCACGTTTTACGGAGTTAGAGAATGGTTTGAAGCTGCAGCATGAACGTTTACGAGTTTTCAATGCCCAGTTTGCTTTTGCTAAAGCTTAATTGGTTTCAGTATTACTGATGTAAGAATGCGTTGTAAATGAAAGCCTCTTTTGAGGCTTTTTTTATGCTTGTTAATTACGTTAAGGTGAGGGAGAAAGAGGAACGAGCCTTGGTTCAGCATGGGGACTAAGATCATTATCAATTAATAGCTGCTTTATTATACTCTGGTGATGTAACTCTAAGAAACGCTTATCAAAATGTTGTTTAAGCGTGCTGCATTTTTCTGATGAGCAAAAACCCAAGTAGGCATGTTCAACTAATACACTTTGCTGGATTTCTAGTTCATTTTCTAAGCCCTCCTGCAGTAAAACGGGAGCTATTTCTCTTTGGTAGCCTAATAGTACGTCTGCTCGCTTAACCTGTATCATTTTGAGCATTCGAGATAATTCAACGTGTTCTTCGTAACTTGATGGGTTATTAAGTAACTCATCAAAACCATACCCTGTTTGTGCCAGCACTCTGAGTTGATCAAATGCTTCCGGTTTCGAAAGAAAGGTGTGCCCCTGTCGAACAACTGCATCAAGTATGTCCGTCTCTATGGGAAAACTTGATAGTTGCTTATTAGGATGTTCATTAGCCCAAATGCCTAATACGATATCGGCATTATTATGCTGCACCTTGTATAAGGCTCGCGTGTAGGGATATATAGAAATATTGAGATTATATTTGGGGGCAGGGAAAACCAAGCGCAATAGATCTAAATAATAGCCTGTGCCGTCTTGAGTAACGAAACCTTGCCATTCATCAGATACGACATCAATTTGAATGGGCTCTTCCGCTAGGCTGATGGACGGTATAATTGAGCTAATGATTGCGCAAAACAGACATAAGCGGATGACGGTATTTTCTACCATAAATAGCCCTAAATCAGTGATTGCTACTTAATCAGCTTAGCCGTTAGCGTTGAAAAATACAGTGTTTTTAGCCTTAATCAAAGGTACAGTACTGTCATATTTATTAGGGCACAGCCACGGAAATACATGATATGAATACTAAAGCTAAAAGCCCTAGTTACAAAGCCGCCTTATTATCCGGTTTTGTATTCCCTGGAATTGGCTACTTATCACTAAAAATGTACTCTCGGGCTGCACTCATCATCATACCGGCCTTGGTTTGTTTTGTTGGGTTAGTGGAGTTGAGCGTAGTTAAGTCTCAGATATTAATGGATCGATTGCTAGCGGGAAAAGTCGCCCCTGATATTATCTCCATGCTGGAGGAGTTAAAGCATATTTCTGAGCTATCTGCGGGCTGGCAAGACTATGCGGGATATGGCTTCATGTTTCTTTGGGCAATAAGTGTTTTTGACGCTTTTCGTATTGCTAAAAAGTGAGAGTATTCTTAGCTGTCATTTAATCGCAAATAACATAGATTGAACTATACCTAAATAAAGTTCCTCAAAAGAGCCTAGTGATGGCTATTTCGATAAAGTCTGGTGGTATACAGCTTCGCTATTTCTTATTATTGATTCTGATAATAGTAGCGATTATTCCCAGTGAAAGGGCTATATCAGCAGAGCCGTTAAAGGCGATAACCATCGTTCGAGGCATCGGAAATTACCCCCCTTTAGAAATGGTTGAAAAAGGCGAGCTAACCGGACTCCACATCGAGATGATTCGTTATGTGGCGAGTCAATTAAATATTAACGTGAGCTTTATATCTTTGCCTTGGGGTAGGGCGCTTAAAGATTTTTCTGATGGTAAGTTTCATGCGATTTCATATTTTGGCTACACAAAACAGCGTGAACGTCATTCCTTTTATCATCGCGATAATATTCTTTCTAATACGCGCTGGGTTTTTTTAGCGTTAGAAGAAAGGAAAAACGAGTTTAAATTTGATCGCAGTTTGAAAGGGTTAGAAGACTTGGTCATTGGTGTGCAACACGGCTATAGCCACGGGCTATATTTCGATAGTATGGATCATCTTATTCGAGATGTCGTTTTTACCGAATTTGACCTAGAGCGCATGTTGAAAAATAAACGCCATGATTTAGCAATGATGAGCCACCAAGAGTTTTTAGGCTTTAAAAAGAGGGGCGACTTTAAAGGTATTGTCGCGCTTTCTCCTTCAATCGACATGGATCCACAATATATAGCGTTCTCTCGTAAAAATAATGATGAGGGTGCTGTAGAGCAGTTATCCGAGGATTTTGCTTCGGCATTCAAACAATTTAAAGAGAGTAACGCATACCAAGATCTACTTCGCTCTTATCGCTTCCAAGATTATCGTTAATAATATTTATTATAATGAATTATTTTAGCGCATTGGCTTTTCTGTACTGACCTTGATAATCAAAAAGTCTTTCTTTGATTCGCCAATAATATTTTTGCTTGCGGGCAATAACAAAATCAGGGAATGGAAAGTAGCTGGCCGTTGCTAATGCCTGTTCTATATTGGATATTTCGATAATTTCTGAGGTATTCAAATTCACCGCCAAGCGCTTAGAAAATAACTGATTAAATCTTTTCCGTGGATTGTTTTTTGATAGATCAAAACTTTCACTGAGTTCAGCACCTTCTTCATCATGGTAAGTGACTTTTAGCTTTCCTTGGTTTTCTTCTAAGCTAATCCCCGAGCAGCGCAGCACTTTAGCGTCTTTCAATTGCAATGCTTTTTTAAGCATGTCATCAGGATCAACGAGTATTGTTAAGCAGTGAATGCATTTACGGGCAGCAATGTCATTTTCCCCTCCGCACTCGGGGCATTCTTTAAAGACAAATCGGAAACTACACTGTTGATTATCGACTAAGCCTTGGCAGCGTCGGCCATAATGCTCAACGAGGTGACCATCATCGTCATTGATTCCCCAGAATATATTGGGAAAGTCACAGCTTGGGCACTTCACTTGAACGGGTACGCTTTGACTATTAGGCTTCTTTTCTCCGACCTCCGGCTGGTATAGATCAAAGTCATTGCCGGTATAATCAATAACTAAGCAGTCTTCTTTACCTTCGCTTAAGCGTAAACCTCGGCCGATGATCTGTTGATATAAACTGACGGATTGGGTAGGGCGTAAAATTGCGATTAAGTCGACATGAGGGGCATCAAAACCGGTTGTTAGTACAGATACATTCACTAAATATTTTAATTTTTTCGATTTGAAATCATTAATTAATTGGTCGCGTTGTTTATTCTCTGTCGCTCCTGTAATTAAGGCACTGGTCTGCAGTGGTAAATAGTTAAAAATCTCTTCGGCATGCTCCACCGTTGCTGCAAATATCATCACCCCTTGTCTTTCAGTCGATAACTCTACAACCTGCTCAATAATGCCTTGGGTGATACGATGATTCTTGCTAAAGAGCTGATTCAAATCTGAACGGTTGTATTCACCAACGGTATTCGGCAGAAGGCTTGAGAAGTCATAATGTTCAATGGTTGCATCGACTAACTTGGGTGGAGTTAAGAATTTACGCTTTATGAGGTGACGCAATGGCAGTTCGTAAATGCAATGCTCAAACGGACGTGGGCTCTCACTGCGAACAATACCGCGGTAATGCTTACAGTAAATCCAACCCATTCCTAAACGATAAGGCGTTGCGGTTAGGCCCAGTAATTTAATGTCGGGGTTAACTGACTTTAATTGACTAATGACTTGTTGATATTGGTTGCTGCTTTCTTCATCTGGGTTGTTGAGATTAACTCGATGGCATTCATCGATGATGATTAGGGAGTAGTCATGTTGGAAACGATCTAAATTACGGGCAACAGATTGAATGCTGGCAAAGGTCACTTGGTATTGAGTATTCTTTTGTTTTAAACCTGCCGAATAGATACCTGCAGTGAGTCCATAGCTTTGATATTTTTGCTGGTTTTGCTCTACCAGCTCTTTAACGTGAGTTAATACGAGTATTTTTCTTTTAGCTAGTCGCGCAAGTTCAGCAATGACCAAGCTTTTCCCTGACCCTGTAGGGAGAACGATAACTGCAGATTCATTGGTTTTTCTGAAGTGCTTGAGTGTCGCTGCAACCGCTTCGCTTTGATAGTCTCTTAATTTGAAGCTCGCCACGGGCCGTGAACACCTTAAAAAGGGAGTGAATAGGGGTTATGAGTGGAGTATAAGGTATGTTGCTGGCTGGTTTAACAAAATAAATAGAATTAAATGTAGGAGAGATGCGCTTGGATCGACCAAAAGGTGACCCAAGCTATGAGTTTGTTCTCGTTGTTATTTCCCTTGATAGACGGTTGTCTTATTCCGACCATTTTCCTTGGCGTGATAAAGCGCTTTGTCAGCGGCTTCAATCCACTGTGTATGTTTAGTAAAACCGGCCGAGAATTCTGCAACTCCGGAACTGATGGTGAAATTGATTTCGTGATCATCGGTTTTAACCGTGATTGCGGCAATTTTCTTGCGTAATCGTTCCGCGAATTGAGCCGCCGCTGCCGCATCGGTATCGACTAACAAGATGGTGAATTCTTCCCCACCGTAACGACCACATATATCGGTTTGTCGTGCAGTTTGACGTACAACAGACGCAACCGTGCGAATGACTTCATCCCCGGCTTGGTGGCCATAGGTATCGTTTACCTTTTTAAAATGGTCGATATCAAACATGACTAAGGAACTTGGGTTATGTGAACGAATGCAGCGTTTATGTTCACGTTGAAATTCTTCTTCCCAAAAACCTCGGTTAAACAGTTCGGTTAGGCTATCTGTTTGGCTAAGATAGGCTAGGTTGCCATTGGCTTTGGTCAAGTCTTCTTGGTTAACCGCGATATCGGTTACATCGTAGATGATAAGGCAGATATGCTTAACGCTACCATCGATGGATTCTAGCGGAATCATGCTGCTGTTTTGATACATAGTAGAAGCTCGACCTGTAATAGGGCGATAGTTTTTGAATTTAAACAAATAGGGACGCTGTTCCCAGATGGTGAAGGTCCGGGTTTTTAACTCAAATACTGGCTCCGCCTTTTGACGAAACCAGGTTTCAGGAATATCGCGAAAAGATTCAAATAACGGTTTATCATGGACCTCATCAGGGCGTAGACCACTGTGGTTTTCCATAAAACCGTTCCAAAGTTGAATCTTGTAGTCTCGGTCTAAGATGACTAGGCCTACGTCGATACTTTGCAGTACATCCATCAACCAGTGCATTTCGGCAAATTCAAAGCTAGATTTTGTCATGTAAGTATCAATACCTTAATCTAATAAATAGTCGACTTGCTGGTTAATCTTGGCAACAGAGTCTTCAGTGAAAAGTAGTAATAAGTCACAGCTGATGTTTACGTTTTCAATTTCATAATGAATTTCAATCGCTAAGGTTTGTGACCATTGATGATTACCTGATTTCACTAAATCATCGACATGGCAATGTTGCCCTAGAACCACGGGGTGACCTTGATTAAATGAAATCTCGAGCTGTTCCCCAATACCATGAATGCAGGCGCCAATTAATACTGAGCTCACATCCATGAGCAGTTCTAGCTCACCATGTCGGTCTAAAGGACCCTTATAATTCATTAGGCTTGCGAGATCAGAAAAACTGGCATCATTGAATACTAGTAATGCTTCTCCTGCGATGCCTGAACCAATAAAACCTTGGCATACAGCAGACACGTCATCATTTACTGTGGTATCGGCTAATGCCATATGAAGCTCACTGGCGCTGATCATATTGACTTTAGGGATGGGAAGGATCACATAAACATCAAGCAAACGGGCTAAGCGATCAGCCGCTTGGCCCATGGCAACATTGGTTATCTCTTGATAACAGTCGCGCTGGTCTTCAGATATTGCAGTCATTGCAGTAGCTCCCATTATTCAGCCTCCGACAAAATGCCAAATTCAGTTAATATCTGAGTGGCCTTTTCCTTGTCGATGGGTTTCTTAATGAAGGCCATAGCACCGAGTTTTTTCACTCGTTCTTGCGCATCGGGTTGAATGTCGCCAGAAACCACAATCACCATCGCGGGTAAGTCTTCTTTACGGATCATTTCTAAAACGCCATAACCGTCCATCTCTGGCATTGTTAGGTCGAGAAATACAACTTCGCCTTTGCCTTGGCGAATGGCTTCTACGCCTTCAACTCCATTGCAGGCGAAGGTTAAATCTATCTCCCAGCCATCGGGTAAAGCGCGTTTCATTTGTTTGCGTGCGAAACTGGAGTCGTCGCAGATAAGAACCGGTAAAGCCATGATTTTTGGTCGCTATTAAAGTAGATTACTCTAAGTAATAGTTGGGAAAGTGTGATTTCTCAAGCGTTTAGCTGAATTTCAGGGGATATTACTGCTTTACTTTTTCTGCACCAGAATTGAATGCCCATTCAAAGAAATCATTTAAATTTCGTTTTATTAATCCATCTTTACAAGTGCCATTACGTTCTAGCCAGTGCAAAGTATTGCCGATAGCGACAATGGAGCCAGAAACGATGAAAGTCGAGGCTGGGATGACAATGAATACCGCACAAGAATTTCCAGAGCAAGAGCCATCTTGGGTGATTTGAACTGTTTCCAGCTCTAATTCTCGAGTTAACATTTGGCAGCCTTCTTCTTCGATGAGTATCGGCTTACGGCTAGGCACAAAAGCACAGGAGGAGAGAATAAGAGTAAAGGTTGTTAATAATGTCCAGCTAGAAGCTTTCATCGTGATCTGGGCTCATTTAATAGGGGGCAGTAATATGTGTATTGTTAGAATTGTAGTGAATCGTTCAATAAATATGCAATATAAGCTGTCGTTGGGGTGACTATTATTAAATATCAGTTAAAATGCGCCACCTGAAATACTGACTATAAAATGAGTTTCTCTTTATGATTCGTGAAATACTGCGCTCTGTTGTATTAAATAAGCGTAACAAGCTACAAAAGAACTTTCAGCAGAAGCCCTTTATGTCTGTAGTTAAGCGAAAATTTCGTGTTGGATTCGCTGATATAGATTTCAATATGCACATTAATAATGCGCGCTATATGGTCTTTATGGAACGTGCGCGTTGGGATCATCCAGTACAAACCAATACTTGGGATATTATGTTCAAGGAGAAATTGAACTTTATCGTCGCAGGTATTGAAATGGGTTATATTCGTGAGCTGCGCTTTGGTAAGGCATTTGAAGTTGAGACTCGTTACCTAGGTTGGGATGAGAAATATCTTTATCTGGAGCAGCGTTTTGTCGCTGACGGTAAAATCCATGCGTATGGTTTGGTTAAAGCGGTGTTTTTACAGAAGGGGAAGCTTGCTGATCCTTCGAATGTTGCATCGCTTTTAGAGATTGAAACGGCGCCCGATGCATTACCTGAGCATATGGAGCTCTGGAAATCGTTGGCCACGGCTAAGCGTAATTATTCCGATGCAAGTATTGCAACGGTAAAAGAAGTTGAAAAAGAAGCGGCTTAAATATTAGCGGCTTAACAAGGAAAGCCGCGACAATTATAAGCAGTCTTAGTTGCCGTTATTGATATAACGGCAATAGGCTTTTCTCATCGGTCTGTTTCTCAGGATGCCTTTTCTTAATCGCTTGAGTTAGGCTGTTCCATAGGATTTGACCATTAAATGCTGAATTATTGGTGCTTTGATATAAGTAACTATCCAGTTCTTTAATCGCATTGGTAAGCACAATGTTATTCAACTTCTCGCTTAACTCATCCAGGCTCGAAATATTTAATTCTTCCTGTGACCATAGCTTTAGATTCTTGCGAATACTTTCTGGGTCATTCTTCTGGCAGGCTCTTTTTAATTCTTTCAAATACTGTTTGCTCGAAGGCAGGTCCATCTTCTGCGGCTTTTCATTTTTACTCATGCTTGATCGCCATAATAAAAAGGCGGTGATGGCATTGCTTAATAATAAAAATAGCGTCGCAAAGATCCAATAACCTGGAGCACTTTGCGTACTTTGCAAAGATTGAGCTGTCGTAGAATTCTGGCTGGTCTCTTGGCTTTGGCTGCTGGCGATCATCGACGCATTTTTTGCTGCGGCAACATTGATCGTTTGCGCGGGTAAAATGGCATATTCAAGTTTGTTCTTTTCAATATTCCACCAAGGAACCCTCATTTCAGGAACGGTGATACGGCCACTTTTGGTCGGCACAATAGCAAGTGATTGTTGATATAACCCTTGAATGCCCAAGCTATCGGTTTTGTCATTATGTTCGGATTGATCGGGGTAATACTTCAGACCCTCAACTACAGGCAGTGCGATACTCGGCAGCTGGCTACCAGAAAGTCCTTTCGCATTGATGGTTATGTTACGAGTGACGGGTTCGCCAACTTGCCATTCGCTATAAGGCTTGCTCCAACGATCACTGATGCTTATCTGAGGACTCGGTAGCCAAGGCGCTTGCGGATAGCTTGTCGGAGTCGCTTTAATTTCAATTCTAATGGGCTTAGCAACGACTGAAACTGGACGTCCACGGCTCCAACGATTATAGGAATTGACAACGCTAGCGGTGAACTTCTGACCAGGAATAACCATCTCACCACTTTCTTCGGCAAAGATGGCATAGCGACGCTCATAGACTCCCATGCGTTGGCCATTGATGCTGGTATTGTATTGACGAACTTCCCCTAGAGGAATGACATGGGCATCGGTGACTTTTAAATCTGATAGTGTCGCTTCTTCATGATTGACGCTGTAATACAATTTTTCAGTATAGAGAACTTGGGCTTGTACGTAAGATGAAACTCGATCAACTTCGATGTCAAAAAAGAACTCTTTAGCAATCTGTTCTTTAACCGATTGCGGTAGCTCACTGACGGTGACTTCAATAGCAGGACTTGATTGACCATCAAAGCGGATGCTAGGAATAACCAACTCCCCGGTACGAATAGGAGAGAGCACTAAGGTCCATTCGGTAAAGGATACGGTTTTACCATTCATTGAACGAAATTGATTAGCTCGTTGTTGATTGATAATGCGGAAGTCTTTCTTTAATACAGTTAAATCTGGTTGGCCGTATCCTACTTGCTCGTCATAGCGTAGAAATAATCGAAAGCTGTCATTTTCGGTTATTTGTTTACGATCAACATTTGCCGTTAGCGTGCCTGCGAAAGCGTTGCTGGTTAAAGATAGTAATCCCAGTGCTGTAACTATCGAAAATAATAATGATGTGAGTGCTCTTTTTATTACGAGACGTTTTTTTACGGGACTGGTTACCATGAGACTTATCCTTCGTCTTGATGTTCGCGTTGCTTGTACTGATATAAAAATTTACGTTTTAACAAACCGCCAGGATCGTCGGGAATGCGGTTAAGCCATTGTTCTAATGCTTGCTTCTCTTCATCAGATAATTCATCCGCTGGGTTCGCAGCGCCAGGGCCTTGCTGACCTTCTTCTGCTGCATCTTCCTCAGCTTTAGCGGCTTCGGCTTCTTTTTCTTCATCAGATTGTTTATCGGATTCGTTTTCGTCTGCTTCTTGCTCATCTGAATCTTTTTCATCAGAGCTTTGACCATCAGAGTCTTGTTCTGATTGATTTTGCTGATCAGAACTATCCTCTTGCTCAGATTCACTGTCTTTTGATTCGTTATCTTTTGACTCGCTGTCTTGCGATTCGTCACTTTTTGAATCGTCGTCTGACTTTTCATCTTCTGAATCTTGGTCTTGGTCTTGGTCTTGGTCTTGATCCTGATTTTGTTGGTCTTGCTCTTCTTGCTGCTCTAATAATTTTTCAGCTAAGGCTTTATTGGCGTGTGCGTCATCAAATTTTATATTTAACTCCAGCGCTTTTTCATAATCTTTAATCGCTTTTTCAAGTTCGCCACTTTGCGCAAGAGCATTGCCGCGATTAAAATGACTGACCGCTTGTTGCTCTGGAGAATCTTCAGGGTTGATAATGAAGTTCTCTGCAGCTTGTTTATAGTCTTGAGTGACGCCTTGACCTTCATAATACCGCACGCCTAAAAGGGATTGAGCCTCTGCAAATCCTTGCTCGGCGGCTTTTCGATACCATTGAGTGGCTCGCTTGTAATCTTGAGTGACAACTTGTCCTTTGTAATATATCGTGCCTAAACTGGTTTGAGCCCTTACATGTCCTTGCTCGGCAGCTTTTTGAAACCAGTAGATAACTTGTTTGCCGTCTTGAGTGACACCTTGTCCTTTGTAATACATCGATCCTAAAATGAATTGAGCGACTGCAAATCCTTGCTTGGCGGATTTTTGATACCATTGAGCGGCTTGCTTATAGTCTTGAGTGACACCGAGTCCTTTGATATACAATAAGCCTAAATAGTTTTGAGCCTCTGCATGTCCTTGCTCGGCGGCTTTTTGATGCCATTGAGCGGCTTGCTTATAGTCTTGAGTGACACCTTCTCCTGAGCCATACAATAAGCCTAAATAGTTTTGAGCTTCTGCATCTCCTTGCTCAGCGGCTTTTAGATACCATTTAGCGGCTTGATTATAGTTTTGAGGGACATCTTTACCTGTGTAATACATCTTGCCTAAAATAGTTTGTTCCTCTGCATTTCCTTGCTCGGCGCCTTGGATGACTTCGCGTATTGCGGTGTACCTCATGTCTAAAAGGACCTCGTCCAGTGCATTTCTTTTACAGCTTGTAAGGTTATCTTTATCTGATAATTTTGAGTTATCGCAATCAGCTAAAACGCTATTATTAAACGTGAGTAATGCTAATATTAATATACTGTATTTCATCTTACCGCTTCGCCACCCAATATCCATATCCGCATTACTCTAAATAGTTTTTATTGAAGGATGGTATCACGCTTTAATTGGTTTTAAATCGAAAATTCAATAGATGTGAGGAGATTATTTGACTCTATTTTTCCTGAGTCTTGACTAAAAGGAGCCTGATATTTTCAACACCTTTGTCGAGCGACTTGTATCAGAAATGGTGGGTCCTTTTTATGTTATTGCAGCGTATATTGTTCTGCCCATTCACGAGCGAGTTTCTGAGCTTCTGCAATTTGAGACTTAGTCATTTTCTTAGATGTCTTATCTCTTTCCTTTTCCGCTTCCTCATTCCCGCCGGCAGCGGCAATATTGAAAAACATATGGGCAGTCACAATATCTTTGATAGTGCCTTCTCCCATCAAATATGTCCAACCAAGGAAAAATTGAGCGGTATTCCCTCCGAGCTCAGCAGATTTTGTATACCATTTAACTGCAGTCTTGTCGTCTTTTATCTGCCCTTTCCCTGTGCGATAGATCCATCCTAAATTGTGTGCTGCTCTAGCCTCACCATTTTCAGCCGCTTTCTCGGCCAACATATCACCTAACAATGCATTTCGCATCGAGCCACCACCATCAACCACCATCACTTTCCCATTGCCCGGAAGCCCGACTTGCTCTTTGACAATTGAGTTATCTTCAAAGCATTTCACCGTTACAATTTCACCCCCAAATGCATCAACACCGCCATAGGTATTCAACATAGGTTCTA
>ENA-OSET01000995-OSET01000995.1-sediment-metagenome-genome-assembly--contig:-NODE-995-length-30567-cov-42.904165_pt1 | contig 30567 bp, 28 predicted proteins | sample MGYA00237882_ERZ534229 | MGnify/ENA primary metagenome ERZ534229 (study PRJEB26408, sample SAMN06266212) | sediment metagenome | isolation source: Hudson Canyon methane seep mesocosm | place... | reverse complement strand
CAAGATTTCCCCCGCTTAGAAGATCCATCGATTATTATTCGTGAAGCGGTGATTTCAGCGCAATACCCAGGTATGCCGCCGGAACGAATCGAAAGATTGATTACTCGACAAATTGAGGAGAAAGTTAGAACCATCGGTGAAGTCGATGAAATCAAACGTTCACGCTCAAAATTTGGCGAAATGTTAACCCATATAACTATTAGGGATGAAGTCCCAGCTGCGGATCTGCCAGCAGTCTGGAAGTTAATACGTAATCGTATGGATGATTTAAAACCGCATTTACCTGCGGGAACAATTGGTCCTATTGTCAATGATGAATTTGGCGATACTGCTGTGGCAACTATTGCATTGTGGAGCGATGGCTTCAGTATGTCGGAAATGCACGAGGTTGCCCGTAACGCTCGCCAAGTGTTGTCTACTTTACCTGGAACTAAGAAAATCACCTTGCGTGGGGTTCAAGACGAACGCATTTTCCTCAATGTTACCATTGCTAAAATGGCGCAATTCAATGTCGAACCCAGTACTATTACTGAAGCGCTGACCTCCCAAAATGTTATTTTACCGTCGGGAAAAGTCAATGTTGACGGCGTTGAATTTATCATCGAGCCTAGTGGTCGGTTTCAAGATGTCCAAGAAATTGGCGAGGTATTGATTACTGTAGGTGATGGTAAAGTAGTGGCTCTGGAAGACATTGCAACAATTGAAAGAGGCTATGTTGACCCGCCTAGCAAGCCGGTTTATTTTAATGGTAAACAAGCCATCATATTAAGTGTATTTTTACTAGAACAAGTTAATGCCGTTTCTTATGGTGAACGCTTAACGACTAAACTCGATGATATAGAAAAAGCACTACCTTGGGGTTATGATTTTGAATATGCCACTTATCAACCCGATTTGATCCAAACATCAGTAGATAGCATGGTAATGAATGTTGTCGAAACTGTGATTATAGTACTGGTTGTTGTGGTTGCCTTTTTAGGTTTACGAACTGGTTTGATCGTGGGTTCTTTTGTACCGTTGGTTATGCTGTTCGGTGTGGTGATGATGTCGGTCTTTGGAATCGAAATGCAAAGAATGTCGTTGGCGACGATGATTATTGCTTTGGGCATGTTAGTCGACAACGGTATTGTCACGGCTGAAGATATCAGAACCCGGATGGAAAATGGAACACCCCGGCGAGATGCGGTTTTACAAGGCGGTGAAACTTTAATGATCCCTTTGTTAACCAGTACTTTGACCACTGTATTTGCTTTTCTACCGATGATTCTTATGGAAGGTAGTACCGGTGATTACACCAAGTCACTTGGTCAGGTTGTCGCGATCTTGTTATTAGGTTCGTGGTTTTTCTCAATGTTTGTAACCCCTGTCAGCTGTTTCTGGTTTATGAAGGTGGAAACAAAAAATCAGGCCGACGAAAGCACACCAGCTGATCCTTACCAGTCCCGGTTTTACCAAATTTATCGAACGTTATTGCAAACTGCCTTACGTCATCGTTTGATGATTTTAGTTGGTGCTTTTTCGGCGTTGGCGCTGTCCTTTTATGCTTTTACTTTTGTACCCCAAACTTTTTTTCCGGGGGGGGATCGTAATCAGTATTTGATTTATATGGATATGCCTGCAGGCACACGTATTGAACAAAATGACGCAGTAGTTAAAGACATTAGCCTGTGGTTAAGTAATGAGCAAGCTAACCCCGAAATAACGAGTTCAGTGGCTTTTGTTGGCGATGGTGGCCCGCGATTTTTTCTATCGTTATCACCGGAAGACCCAGAGCCCTATAATAGTTTTTTTATTATTAATACTGAAAATGGAGATCAAGTAGAGACACTGGTTAATCGCACTCGACAGTATCTGTTAACTGAGTTTCCAGAAGTGCGTGGTCGTGTTAAATCTATGTGGTTGGGTTCCAGCGAACCAGGTTTTTTTGAAATAAGGTTTAGCGGTCCGAATATGGCAGTTTTGCAAGACCACGCTGAACAGCTGATACAAACTTTAAGGCAGCTTCCTGGCACTTTAGATATTAAGCAGGATTGGGATAATCCCGTTATTAAAATGAATGTTGAAGTTGACCAGGCACGTGCCCGACGTGCGGGTGTATCGTCGCAAGAAGTTGCCAGTATTTTAGAGACATTTTTATATGGTAAAAGCTTGACCGATTTTTGGGCAGGTGACACTGAAGTACCTGTTGTTATCCGTGGAATAGAGGAAGAACGTACCTGGTTATCGGGATTGTATAGTCTTAATATTTTTTCTAAGCAAAACCCTAAAGGCGTACCATTATCTCAAGTAGCTGATATTAATGCTGTTGGCGAATACATTAAAATTATGCGCCATAACCAGGACAGAACCGTAAGCGTCAACACTAAAAGCACCTTGATGACCTCTAAGGAAGTTTTGGCAGAAGTTACTCCAATGCTGGATGGCATTGAATACCCTGAATTTCATAGTTGGGGGTTGGGCGGTGAATTGTATGATTCTGCCAAGGCGCAAAAGAAGTTGATCAAGTGGTTTCCTTTTTGTTTCTTGATGATTATCGTGTTATTAGTCTGGCAATTTAACTCGTTCCGACGTGCAGGGATAGTATTGATTACCATACCACTAATTTTTATCGGCGCTGTTATCGGTTTACTGGTCATGCAAGCTGATTTTGGCTTTATGGTGATATTAGGATTACTCAGCTTGGCAGGGACGATAATCAATAACGGTATTGTTATGATTGACCGTATTGAAACGCTCCGTGAAGAGGGGAATAGCCCTTACGATTCTGTTATCGGTTCGGCCATTTCCCGCTTTAGGCCTATTCTGTTATCAGTAACAACAACTGTGCTGGGATTGTTTCCGCTGATTCTGTCACAAGATCCGTTGTTCTACGGCATGGCTTGCGTCATGGCATTTGGGCTGATAGTCGGTACCGTTTTTACACTAGGCGTAGTTCCGATCCTTTATACCTTGTTCTTTAGGATTGAAATTCCTATTTTAGAAAACTAGTGGTTTAGCAATTTCCAGCACACTAATTTTATTAGGGAGCTGGAAATTAATAATCATGATTATGAACTTACCACAGGTTAACCAGTGGAATGATTCAACTGGCAGTTTTTACTTGGAAGTGAAGCGTTAGAGACTGTGAAAGTATTCTATTTTTGGCCTCCCTCTTTGTAAAAGGGGGATAGAGGGGGATTTTATAAAAATGCAACATATTGATATTAAAAGCCTTTTTTATAATAAAATCTTCCCCAGCCCCTGCTTCCCAAAGAGGGGCGCTAAAAGCTAATGCCTTCACAGTCTCTTTAGCCTCACATGAGCTGGACGAGGGTAAATCCTCGCCTCCAACAATCAACCTGTGGTTTGATAAGAGCCATGCAAATAACAAACTAAAGTATAGGTTCTGATAGATGAATGAAACAGATAAAGATAAAGGAATAATTCTAGCATTGATGGAACGGTTTAATACGCAGCGATTACCCCTTGCTCAGGCACTTAAGACAAAAGTGGATTCTGGTGAATTACTTGATGAAAGCGAACATCAACAATTATATCAAGTTGAAGAAGACCTAAATAAAGTGAGGGCACTTATTGAACGAAACCCTGAATATAAAGACCTAGCTGCCAAAATATTAAATCTTTGGGCTGAAATTACCTACAAAGAAATAGAAAACCAGAAAAAACAAAACAACTAAATTTAGCAATCGATTCGCCAGGTTTACGAATCGATTGTGGTGATATGGCGTTGGCGTCCCAAAATCAAAATTGAGAGTGTAGTGGTGCTATCGTTGATTATTATTTTGATAGCTTACTTTCTCTACTAGTAGGTCTGATGCATATTTACTAATCACCTGATCATAACTGCCATCTTGTTTCATTTCGTTGATCGCCTGATTAAAGTCTTCAATGATTTTTTTAGCATTTTTATTTGATTTGCTAACGGCCAGATACAGACCTTTAATGGCTAAAGGTGGTGTGACAAACTCAAGTGCGGCTGGATTTCCAACTGAGTACTGATGCAAGGTATAGTTAATGGCTTGTTCATCACCCAGGGTAATATCAATGTTACCTTCGCTCAGTTTAAGTAAATTTTGTATGATATGGTTTTCTGGGATTTTTATCAGATCTTTAGCTTGGGTAAATTCATCGTTATAAGCATAATCACGCACAATACCAATTACAAAACCTTGTAAGTCACTTAGTTTCCTGTAATTGAGTTCGGTTTCTTTTTTTTTAATAAAACTGATTTTATTAGTCAAATAAGGCTGGCTAAAGAGTAAGTCTTTTTCGCGTTCAGGCGTTTTCCAAATCGCACAAGTAGCATCAAATACACCAATTTGGACGCCTTCTAGTGCACGTTGCCAACTGTCAATATAAGTATTGGTTTGATAACCTTTTCGATTAAGTGCTATTGAAACTAGTTCAACCCCCAAACCTTTTTCTGGGTTGTTGTTATCAACATAGGGAGGCCATTGACTGGTGACCAGTCTAACTGACTGACCTAGACATAGTTGAGGGTTTATTAAAAGTAACAATGAAAAAACTAATAATGTAAGGCGAGTAAGCATAGTAATAGTATTTTATAATGTAATTAAGTTTATTTGATGGTTTTTATTGGGCTCATTTTAATATAATCTCCGGGCCGATATTGACGTAGTTTTTCAAAATTGAGACCTCGGCCGCGAAGCCTGGAGGTATTATTTAAATTAAACCCTTGTGCCTGAATAAATTGAAGCGAAACTTTGAAGGTTCTATGGTTCTAGCTTGTGCCTTCTTGTGGTGACCTTTGTAAAATGTCAACAACCCCTAAATATAATAGTTCAACTATTAAGAATGGGCAAAGCAAGCATTTTGAGGTAACTGTTCACTTCCCCCTTTGAAAAAGGGGGATTTATTTAATAAAATATCCCCGCCCCCCTATTTTCCAAAGAGGGGGGGGACTAAACGCTTACTTTTTGGGGCATGGTTCGCCTGTGCTCTATTAGATTTTATATTATTTTAAGTTAACTAGATTTACACTCCGAGGCTTTAGTAAAGATGTTAAAAGAACAATTATTACAAAACAGACAAAATAACTTTTTCTTTTTATTAGCAGCATTGTTATTTTTATTAATTATTTTGCCTGTTATTACTGATATCTATGGAGAAAAAAATTGGCTGATTGGGCATTTAACATTTTCAGTGACGTTAATTTTTTCAGTCTTGAGTCTAAGTAAAGCTAAAAAGTGGAGGAATACAGGGATAATACTTGTACTTTTAGGTATTGTATTCAGCGCGCTGGCTTTTTATCATAAAAATAACTTTTTTTTGTGTTTGTCACTTATTGCAGATTTTTTATTTATTTTGTTGATTATCAGCATGGCATTACAGCAGGTTATTTTTTCTGACCGGGTAAATTTGCACAATATTGCTGGTGCTGCATGCGTTTATTTATTGTTGGGAATCATTTGGGCACTGGTTTATTATTTTATCAGTATTATTATGCCGGGTGCTTTTAAAGGAAATATATCGGTAGATATTCAATTGCAAACGAATGATTTTGTTTACTACAGCTTTGTTACTTTATCAACGTTAGGCTATGGAGATATTTTGCCAGTGGCTGCAACGGCAAAGTCGTTAGCTTATATAGAAGCTATTTTTGGCCAGTTTTATCTTGCGATTCTTGTTGCTGGTTTGGTTTCAATCCATATTTCTACCAGACTTAAAGAATCTCAATAAACAACCACCCGCTAAAAGCAGGCTAAAGCCAGCGCCCCAAAATAACAGGGCTACTTGCCCTGTATCCTGACTTTCAGTCACCAAACTCTCTAACCCACCCGTCTTTTAGCGGGTGGTTGTTTATTTCGCCCTGAGTTTTTTGTTTTATACATAGCGTTATCTGCAAGCTTTATCAAACTGGAAAACTCATTGTTATCGCTGGAATACAGCACAATGCTGATGCAGCTCTACCATGAATTTTGAGTTATTGCTATAATACAAAAACAGTTTACCTTTGATTTGCGGGAACTATTAATACCTAAATCCCTTATCCCTTCAATTTATAAAAACAACTACTTATGTCTAGAAATTATTTTTTGATTATCTTTATCATGATATGCTTTTGGTTGATGGCGGAGTATTAAACCCAGTGCCGATTGCACCTACATTTAGTGATAATACTGAGTTAAAAATAGCGGTGAATCTTGGTGGCGCAGTTGTAAAAACATTAAACAAAGTTGAGCCTTTGCATAAAGATAATAACGAGTCATCTTTTTTACACAGTAAAGTCCGTCAGTTCATTGATAAATTAAGCAAAGAATCAGTGAAAGCACTCGGTATTGATTGGAATATTTACGATGTCGCCAATCAGTCTTTTGATGCCATGCAAAGTACCATTGCACGGCAAAAATTAGCTGCTTACCCTCCTGATGTGGTTTTCGAAATACCACGTAATGCATGTGGAACATTAGAGTTTGATCGAGCTGATGAAATGATTGCCATGGGATGCAAAGAAGTTCTGAAATGGCTAGAAAGTAAGGGTGAGGACTAACTCTATGTCACTTTAAATCAGCCACCTCTCGGTGGGAATGTTTTAATGTGTCGGAAAAACAAAGTTTTGAATATTTTTCTTGTCTTTATCTAAAAAAAGCATAACATTAGAATATTAGGATGTTTATTTTTATCTGGAGTATGGCGTTAGCGGATTTAATCTCACTACATCTAACTTTTTCCATACAGTTAATAGACTGAAGGTTGAAGCCTGTGGATTATTTAAAAAAACCTTGACTTTGTAAGGTGAATTCCTATCCTTTGGCTCGAGTTACTTGTAGCGAGATCTATTTTATATTTTATAACCAAATTGAGATCAGCATGAACAATGCTTTTAAAAAAATCATTCTAGCACTTACAATTGCTTGGTCAACGACCTCTCAGGCTGGCGGGCTGTATTTGTTCGAGATTGGATCATCTGACCTTGGTTTTTCCGGTGCTGGCACAGTCGCACGTCCAGAAGATGCATCAACCATCTACGCTAATCCATCAGGTATGACGCGCCTAGCAGGTAACCAAGTTACTATCGGTGCGCAGATATTATATGGTAGAGCGGTATGAAGTTGATAACAATGCTCTGCTACAAGATGGAGATCCAGGTAACAGCATAGGCTGGATTCTTGGTGGTAGCTATGACAACCCATATATGGTCTTTATGTTTGCACACTACGCCTATCGGTTTTAAATTTCAATGTAACCAATCATACAGTAAGGGAGCTGGAAATAAATAATCATCCAGTATTGGGCAGGATTTTTGTTTGTCTTCAGTCGTGTAGAAAGAGGCGCATAGCAGGCTACGCAACTTTTCTACACGGCTGAAGGCGGACAAAAAGACCAGTAAGGCTGGATGATTATTTGTTTCCATCTCCCTAAGTATCAACGGCCGAGACTCAAGAACACTACTGAGTCAGTTGACCGAAAGAGTCAGGGAGAGACATGCGTGTACCCGAAATAAGTCGTGCGGTATGTCTCAGGACAAGCGTAAAGTTAAGCAAGATAGTCGTCAGGGCGTTCGGAGTATCAGGAGGGACTGATACTCGATGGCAGAAGGATCATATATTTTGATGTTGTTTGGGCATATTAAAAGGCATTGTCCTTAAAGCATAAACGGTGACACGTTAAAAATAGTAACAACAATAACTGAAGGGAGAAAATAAATGAAAGTAATTATCGTTGGTGGTGTGGCAGGTGGTGCCTCGTGTGCAGCACGTCTGCGTAGATTGGATGAACAGGCCGAAATCATCATGGTTGAGAAAGGTCCGTATGTTTCATATGCAAACTGCGGATTACCTTACTATGTCGGTGGTCTGATTGAAAAAGAATCGAGCCTGTTAGTGGCGACAGAGCAGACGTTTCGTGTTATGTTTGAGGTCGATGTTCGAATGAACTGTGAGGCGATTTCGATTTCAGCTAAAGATAAAACAATAGACTTACGCAATGTCACAACCGGTGAAGTCATCACTGAGTCTTATGACAAACTCGTGCTTTCTCCTGGTGCGCCTTCGGTGCATCCATCATTACCAGGGATTGACTTACCTGGCATCTTTCAAGTACGTACAGTGCCGGATGTAAGAAAGATCACGGAGTGGATTAATGGTGGCACAACGTTCTTAACGGGAATGTCTAATTATTCGGGAATTCAAATGGTGAAACCTGCCAGACGCGCTGTTGTGGTGGGTGGTGGTTTCATCGGTTTAGAAATGGCTGAGAATCTGATTCATCTTGGCTTCGAAGTAACGCTCTTTCAAAAGCCACCTCAAGTGCTTGGTCCGCTGGATCCGGAAGTGGCGAGTTTGGTGGCTGGTCATCTAGTAAAGCATGGTGTAAAGCTTGAGCTCAATGACGGTGCGGCTGAATTTAAAAAACTAGAAGATGGCACGATTGAGGTCAAATCAATATCCGGAATAACTCACTCGGCAGAAGTTGTTATCCTAGCGATTGGCGTCCGACCAGAAACTTCTTTGGCAAAAACAGCCGACCTGGAAATAGGTGAACGCGGAGGTATCCGAGTAGACGATCAGATGCGTACTAGCGATACTAATATTTTTGCCGTTGGTGATGCTATTGAAGTTAGAGACTTTGGAACTGACGAATGGAGTCTGGTCCCTTTGGCTGGACCTGCTAATCGACAAGGTCGAATTGCCGCTGACGTGATTGCTGGGCGTGAATCTAGCTACCGTGGCACCCAAGGCACATCGATCATTGGCCTGTTTGGTGGTGCTGCCGCCTGGACAGGAGTGAGTGAAAAAACCCTTAAAGGGCAGGGTGATACCGACTACGAAAAAATCTATTTATTTCCAAATTCGCACGCTGGCTATTACCCTGGCGCGAAGATGATCGGTTTAAAGTTCATCTTCCGAAAATCTGATGGAAAAGTCCTTGGCGCACAAGCACTGGGTGAGGATGGGCCAGCGGTAGACAAGCGAATCAGCGCCTTGGCCATGGCCATCCAGATGGGTGCGACAGTTTACGATCTAGAAGAATCTGAACTTTGTTACTCGCCTCAATTCGGCAGTGCGAAGGATGCAGTCAACTTTGCGGGCATGGTCGCTGCAAATAGTTTGCGAGGTGATATGTCTATCAGTCACTGGGATTCATTGGACGGTGGCTTCCTGCTTGATGTTCGCGAGCCTGTTGAACTGGCTATTGATAATGTGCCGGGCGCACTCAATATCCCAATGGGGCAGCTCCGCTCACGATTGAAAGAACTTCCAATCGACCGCGAAATCCACATCATTTGTCGTTCAGCCCAACGCGCCTATTATGCCGCTCGGATCCTTATGCAACACGGATTCAAGGCAAGTATTGTTTCGGGTGGCACGCTGTCACGCGTGATGTATTCACTAGCCAAAGTAAATTAGCATAAGGTATTTATGCGAACCGTTTTAACAACAATAATCAACAACACGGAAAGAAATAGATGATGAACACGGCCATACAATTTATTCAGACTACATTTCCTCTAATAGTATTACTCTTCACCGTGTCAAATTTGGCAGCTATGGGCCTACAAGTTAAGATGTCCGATGTTGTTGTGGCGTTGCGGAGGAAGAAGTCCATAGCATTGATCTTCGTGTGGGGCTGGATAATCGGGCCGGCGCTCGCCTACCTAATCACCCTGATCATTCCACTGGCGGAGCCGTATGTAATAGTCATGCTTCTCGCGAGTTTAGCTCCCTGTGCTCCCTTCCTCCAACAGATGGTGGTAAAAGCCGGTGGAGACATGGGTTTTGCTGGTGCTTTCACTCCGCTAGTGGTAATCGGAACGGTGATATTGATGCCATTGATGGCACCGCTATTGATTAAAGGGCTAACGATCGACACCTGGTCACTCGCGAAACCACTTCTTCTAACCATTCTTCTGCCACTGATAATCGGAGCCGCGATCCAGCATTACGCTACCACGGTGTCAACTAAGATTTTTCCAGTAGTCAAGGGGTTCGCTTCACTCACAACATTAACAACCATCATAATGTGCCTTGTGTTGTATGGGCCATCGATGCTCAATACTGCAGGCGAATTCGCTCTCCTTGCTATGACATTGTTTATGGTCGGGATGGCATTTATAACCAATCATTTTGGCTTTGGCATGACACTGGCACAGAGAAGCGTTATGTCGCTGGGGATGGGTACACGGAACATTGCTGCGGTATTGGCGGCAGCTCTTGCCATTCCAAATGCCGATCCTCGCATCGTGACGATGGTCATTATGTGGACTTTGTGGTCGATTGTTCTTGCTTCCATTGGCGCTAAAATATTTGTCAAACTAGCCGCCAAAGCTACTGAGGAAAGTGAGGCGTGAATACCACAACTAACACCATGAACCTACTTCGTCGTTATCTTCCGATCCTGACTTGGGGAGCGGAATACTCCTGCCGTACATTCACCAATGACTTGGTGGTGGCATGTATCGTCACGGTTATGTTGATCCCGCAATCACTAGCTTATGCGATGTTGGCAGGCCTACCACCAGAGATCGGCTTGTATGCCTCAATGGCACCACTGATCCTCTATGCAATTTTTGGAACATCGCGCACGCTGGCGGTTGGTCCTGTCGCGGTGGCCAGTCTGATGACTGCCGCCGCTGTGGGGCAGGTCGCATCACAGGGGACCCCCGAATATTATGGAGCAGCTATTGCCCTTGCCATGGTATCGGGCTTGTTATTACTTGCCATGGGGTTGTTACGCTTGGGATTTCTGGCTAACTTTCTTAGCCACCCCGTGATCTCGGGCTTTATCACCGCCTCCGGCATTCAGATCGCGGCAGGTCAGTTTGCCCCCGTTCTTGGTATCAAAGCGCATGGTGAAACATTTTTTGACTTGATACAATCTATAGTCCCCAACCTTATCAACATTAACCCTTATACCGCCGCGATCGGTTTGACTTCACTGGTCTTTCTTTTCTGGGTGCGCAGCGGATTTAAGCCGCTCTTACTCAAATTGGGCTTCAGCGAACGTCCTGCCGGTCTATTGGCAAAGGCAGGCCCCGCTTTAGCTATCGTGGTGACAACCGTAACAGTCTGGGGTTTAGGGCTGGTTGATCATGGCGTTAAAATCGTCGGAACGGTTCCTCAAGGTTTGCCTAGCCTAGCCTTGCCGCCCCTAGATGTCGCGCTCTGGATGACAATCCTTGTGCCAGCACTACTGATTTCTGTCGTGGGCTATGTAGAATCAATTTCAGTTGCTTTAACGCTCGCTGCCAAACGCCGCCAACGGGTTGATCCAGATCAGGAATTGATCGCGCTCGGCATGTCTAATGTTGGCTCAGCTATCTCGGGTGGATTTCCGGTCACAGGTGGGTTCTCACGATCTGTAGTAAACTTTGATGCAGGTGCTGAGACACCTGCCGCCGGAGCATTTACGGCGATCGGGATTGCAATCGCCACATTGTTTCTGACACCGCTACTTTATTTTTTGCCTAGTGCGACATTGGCAGCCACAATCATCGTTGCAGTTCTATCACTGGTCGATATTGGCGCGATCAAGCGCACCTATTCGTATTCTAAAACCGATTTTGCAGCAATGGCTGCCACGATCTTGCTCACCTTAGCTGAAGGCGTAGAAATAGGGCTAATAGCAGGTGTAAGTCTGTCGATTTTTCTTCACCTCTATCGTACCTCTAAGCCGCATATCGCAACCGTGGGACAGTTACCAGGAACGATGAATTTTCGTAATGAAAGCCGACATACGGTGGTGACTGATCCTGAAATTCTGTCACTCCGAATAGATGCCAGTCTCTATTTCCCTAACGCGCGTTTTGTCGAAGATTATATTAACAATGCAGTTGCAGCTAAACCATTGGTTCGCCACGTTATTCTTGAATGCCCAGCGGTCAATACCATTGATGCTTCAGCATTGGAAAGTCTTGAAGCTATCAATCATCGGCTTAAAGACGGTGGCATTATGCTCCACTTATCCGAGGTGAAAGGACCTGTTATGGACAGCCTGAAACGGTCACATTTTTTACATGAGCTAACGGGCAAGGTTCATCTTACCCAATACGATGCAATAGCCAGCATCAACCCAGACTTGGCACAAACTACACTTGAAACAGCCCGAGTAAGCAGTTCCATCCACACCTGATTTAAGGACTAACACATGATGATCTTGCTTAAAGAAGTCCGTCACAATCAATGGACGTTCGGCGTGGTTCGTTGGAGTGTTATTGCTGATGGTCTATCTGCTCTTTGCCACGACGCTTTATCTGATGCCGCCACAATTACAAGTCATGAATTTATAAATAATGCAACTAAATGAAAAGTAATAAATAACTGATCTGTATCATTGCTTTTTAATGTTGGCTATATCATTATTAATGATAGTAAAAATGTTAGAGCATATTTAGGAAGTTTAGAATCATCTGTAAATAAAGTATTTAATTTAAACACATAAGGAATATTAGATTATGACAAATGAAACACCGAAAATTAAAGTGACAACGTTTGAAAATACAGAGTTGAGTACCGTTCCACTTGATTGGAACGAGGTGTACTACACCAATTGCCCGCTGATCTCTGCTAGCAATGTTGACCAAGAGCTAGGCTGGACCAAATCGGAATACAAGAAGATGGGGGTCAACTATCAGTATCTTCGCGCACGCGAAGAAAACGATTGGTACCCTCACTATATTCATAACATGGACAACCTGATCCGTTTTGGCGGTTTGTTTCCGCCAGTCAATGTTCATGCGGATATCCGCCGAACTCGCCTTTTGGGTGTGACGCAAGTTTACGAAGGCGGCGTTATGATGGTGCGTTCCAGAGATGATGTTTACCGTATGTCTGAGCTTAAAGGCAAGAAGATTGGTATCTCGAAGAGCATGAACCAGATCAAGACCGACTGGTGGCGTATTCAGGAACATCAGGGCATCGACCTCATGCTTCGGATGAATGGCATGACTCGCGACGATGTCGAAATAGTTGAATTCCCCTATGCAGATGACTGGTACAACGATCCTGTCATGGTCGGTCCAACGATGGAAAACCCATCTGAATTATGGCTAAAACGCGACCACAAACGCGATTTGGCTTTCCGTCCGCTAGAAAAAGCACTTGAAGCGGGTGTTATCGATGCTATGTATTCGCAAAGTAAAGTGTTGAGCAGTCTTTCAGAGGAGACAGGCAAGTTCAAAGCAATTGAAGACCTTTCTAACTATCCAGACTGGACCTTGCAAGTAGCTAATGTTCCTGCTGCTATCACCTGTTCAGATGTCATGGCTGAAGAGCATCCGGAACTGGTTATCGCCTTTATGAAAGGTATGATTAAAGTGGGACGATGGGCCAACGAGCACAAGCGTGCCGCAGCTGCGATCCTCGATAAACAGACTTTCTACATAGATGCAGATGATACATACGAAGGTATTAGGCTTGTTGATATGGTGCCTAATTTATCACCAAAGAATCTAGTTTCTGTTGAAATTGGTAAGGACTTTATGTTGAGCCAGGGTTACATCAAAAATAACTTTGATGTGCATGAATGGGCTGCACCTGAATTCCTCGAACAGGCTGCTAGAGAGCTATTGGAAGAAGAATGGAAGAAAAGAACGACTTCCAAGCTTCCTGAAGCAGCAGCACCACTTGCGTCTGAACAAAAGCTAGGCTAGTCGAGCAAGCTGTATCAAACAGCACCCGTAGAATTGCGGGTGCTAACTAATTAGGCAAGTGAAGGTAATATATGACAAACAATGACAATACTGAAAAACCAATGTGTTGTGCTCCTGGCGATTTGATGGCGGCGGGTGCGTTCATGACCAGCAATAAAGATGCGGATATGGCTCAGCGCCATGAGAACCTTCCAAAAGAAAAACAAACGGCGTTGGGACTGTATGTGACGGCTAAACAAGCCTGCAAAATGTGGGAGTCTGATCCCGAAAGTGTGAAAGTTCTCGATGTTCGCACGTTAGAGGAATATCTCTTTGTTGGTCATCCTACTATGGCGTGGAAAATTCCTCTCGCTGTCCAGAGCTATGAATGGGATGCCGATAAGAAAAAGTACCCGATGAAACCGTTAGCCGATTTTGTCGAGCGTGTTCAGAGCGTGGCCAACGTTGATGACGTAATTTTAATTACCTGCCGATCTGGCGGACGCAGTGCCATGGCGATCAACATGCTTGCTCAAGCAGGCTTCAAAAATCTTTACAACATCATTGATGGTATGGAAGGGGATTTAGTCGCTGATCCTAATAGTGTCTTCAATGAGCAACGAATGATCAATGGCTGGAAGAATTCAGGCTGTCCATGGACATATGATTTGACACAAGAACGAATGGTGCTTCCCAACGCCTAGGAGCAAGCGAGTCAAATTTTAATTATAGAGAAACGCTTGCGTTTTCGTTTTGAGGGTCATGCAAATCCATGCCCTTTGGGTGGATATTGATTTTTTCATTTCACACTGAGTGGGTGAAATTTATAACAGCTCTGTTTTGTCATTTATATCCTTATAAATCAGTCTTATAAAATGTATTTATCACTTTAAAGTCACTGATTCAGGTTGAATTCAATGCTTTATGTTCAGTATTCATTTAAACCTGTGTTGACTAAGGGAGCTGGAAATAAATAATCATCCATTATTAGGCAGGATTTTTGTTTGTCCTCAGCCGTGTAGAAAAAGGCGCATAGCAAACTACGCAACTGTTCTACACGGCTGAAGGCGGACAAAAAGACCTGTAAGAGATGATTATTTGTTTCCATCTCCCTAAAGATAAGTATTCAGTCCCCCTCTTTGGAAAAGGGGGTTAGGGGAAATTTTATTAAAAAAATGGCATCGATCATATCCTACCCTACCCAAAGTAGTTTACACTTTTCTATTTCATGCTCTCACGAAATTGGAAGTGCTCTATAGCCTCGCATGACATGATGCAAAGCTGAGCGACGAACTTAACACGTGACATCCAGTAATTTCAGTGGGTTAGAAATCACTCGCTCTCGCCCCATTTTATCGTTCCTCACGCTCTAGCGTGGGAATGCCGTTTGTGACGCTCCAGCATCACGGAACGCTGGAGCGTTCTGGGCTGAATTACCACGCTGGAGCATGGGAGCTATAAAAATAGGAGTCGTTGTGTCTTGCACGTTACCCTATGATGTACCGTGTTAAAGAGATAACCTAAAGCTGGGCCAAAAATCCACTTCCGAAAAAGTGTAAACCGAGTAATGAGAGATGCCACTCCCCCTTTTTTTCAAAGGGGGAGTTGAACAGTTATGACTAAGGTGTTGAATGGTTTGTATGTAATTTGAGATAATAGGTTAAAGATAAGAATGACGATGTTGCTTTTTTTAGGTTTTCTTTATTAGGTTTTTATATGACTAGGGTTTAATTGGCATGACATTTGATAAGTTAAAAGGGTTATTTAGTTATCTTCCAATTATTGTTTTTTTAATAATTGTATTACACCATTGCTATTGGATTTTTCAAGCAAACCTCAGTCCATGGTTAGGGGGCGGATACGGTATGTTTTCTACCACTGATTATGGCCCTTCAAGGTATATTATGGTTTATGGCTTAGAAGATAATATTATCAAAGAACAAATCGAAATACCTGAGAGCTTTTCAAACGTTGCAAGAAAGCTTAGAAGTCTTCCCAATATTAATAATTTACAAGAGTTAGCGTTAGAGATGGAAAATTATCTAAGATTGTCTCAATATGGCTTTCCGCATTTTCGTATTGAAGTTTGGAGTACGCGTTATCATAAAAAAACGCTGATACCCTCCTTTTATCTTCTAAATAAGTTAGATCACAAACTTGTTAGGTGATTTGATATGGTTAAGGCAATTCATAATTATCTACACAAAGATGCTTTTGAAATCTCTGCTCACTTCACACTGGTTTCATTGTTATTTAACCAGGTAGGTAACAGTTTTTCGCGTCCTTTCATCCTGTGTATTTCTGCATTGGCTTTATTATTAGCCAATGGCTTTAAACAGCGTCTGATATGGCTAATGTTGACCTTTTTTACAAGTTTTAGAGTGATACATGAGTGGCCAATGGCTGATAACCATGCCTATCTACTCGCATTATGGTGTTTGACCCTGTTCATTGCGAGTTGTAACCCAGCAAAGGCTCGGATGATAATAGGTGATAATGGAAGAGTTGTAATAGGGCTGGTTTTTTTACTGGCGAGTGTGCAAAAATTGATGTCTGCAGATTATCTGGACGGAACATTTTTTCAGTATTTGTTTTTAACAGATAATCGTTTTGAAGATTTTACTGTTTTATTCGGTAATGTTAGTTTTCAGCAAATTTACCAAGCTCAGGATTTATTAAATCAGTATCAATTCTCATCATTTTCTACTGATAAAAACATTGTTCCAAGTTCTTTAGAGTTTCATTTGTTGGTAACAATTTCTACTTGGTGGAATTTAATTGATCAACTGGCTGTCGCTTGTTGTTTTCTGGCTCCCGTCGGTAGCTATTTGCATAGAAAAAGAGACTTTTCACTCATGCTGTTTTGTATTACCACCTACGCTGTTGCACCTGTAGCAGGGTTTGGTTGGTTATTAGTCTCTATGGGTTTGGCTCAATGTGAACACAATACTAAAATCCGTATTGCATATATGAGTTTGTTTTTTATCATTCTCTTCTATTATGAAGTTCATATTTGGAGAATCTTAGTTGATTTTATACATTGAAATATAAATCCCCATTTTTTGATAATTTATTGTAACGAGATAATGTTTTATGAAGTTAGTTGTACTTTTAACCTATCTTCGTGACTTATATTTTCAATTGTCTACAATAACAACAAGTTAAAAATTTTATAACATCTCGGTTGGCACTACATATTTTGTAAGTATTCAGTCCCCCTCCTCTTTGGGAAAGAGGGGTTTAGGGGAAGTTTTATTAGACAAATCCCCCTTTTCAAAGGGGGAGGTGAACAGTTATTAAAAAGAAATTAAGGTTTATTTACTACAATAAATACAGTTGATCCATTTTGGTAGACAGGTTGATAATAAGCGCCCCCATGCATGTAATAGGTTGCGCCGCCATATACATAGTTTGTATAGCCAACTGGAAGAACAGTAACCGTTGAACCTACTACAACAGTTGAAGCAGCTGCTGCACCTACGGCCGCACCAACAACTGCCGCACCAACGACTGCGGCACCACTATATCCTCCATAGCCATGACCATATCTTCCTCCATAATAATTGTCTTCAGCGAATTCATGCCGCTCACTCTGTTTGTTATTTCCATAATCCTGCCGACTATCCTGTCTGTCTTCTCCATGTTGCTGCCAGTCTTCTCTATTTTCATTTTGATGGTTTTGTCGATCGTTTCTACTACTCTCACTTTGACTCTGGCGTTGGCCTTGGTTTGCCTGACTTTGACTCTGGCGTTGGTCTTGGTTTGTCTTACTTTGGCTCTGACCGGTGGTTGGTCTACTATGACTTTGACTGGTGGTTGGTCTACTTTGACTTTGACCAGTACTTGGTCTACTTGGTCTACTTTGGCTCTGACCAGATCTACTGCTGCCTCCAGAGTATCGTAGATTACCCGATCCACTACGGCTACCCCCGCTAAAACTTCTACCGCCACCACCACTGCCGCCAAAACTTCTACCGCCGCCGGAACTTCTACCTCGTGCAGATGCTTCCTCGATAGAAATTACAAAAACAATACTGGAAACAAACAAGGAGACTAAGAAAATACTAGCTCTGGATGAGAAAGCAATTGATTTGAAACTTGAAAATGTGTTCATTATATTAACTCCACAAGTTATTGTTTGTTTTTAGAATAAAACTCAATTTTTACAGCATCTTTAGGCTGTATAAAGCTAAACTCATTGGGCTTAAATTGTGGTGATAAATTCCAGTCTTTAAAGAAAGCAACAAATTGTGGAGTGCTGGTTTTGTCATTGTAGGTGATCACAAATTTTCTTGGAACGGGTTTGCCTTCGGCATCTATCCATATTTGCCAATCTAAATTGTTTTGATGAAAGGCTAAATGATGCGTTTTTACACTATTAATTTCCGTTTGAGCAACATAAAAACCAGACAATACGTTTTCCGTTAAATTTTTATAAAGGTCTTTAAAAACAAAGTCTGCTAGAGGCATGCTGACTTGGTATTTTTCCATAATAAAATCAAGCGTATCCTCGGTATTATCAGGTGTTTTTGTCGTAGCATAAAAATTCTTTGCTTTGTCTAGTAGTGTCAGCTGAGTATTTTGATACCACAAAGTTTTCTTTTTTACACCACTGATTTCATTAACAAACAAAGCATTGGGTCGCTGCATTTTTACAGATATTGCTGAGTCATATTGTAATTTTTGGCCTGAAGGCAGGACTTGTTCTTTTATGGTGAGTGCATTAAAACTATATGCAGGTGACGTCGATAATGCATCAGTCATCTGTTTAAGCACTTGTTGAGCTTTCTTCTCTATCAATGAAGTTGAATCAGATGAACTTAAAGTTTGCTGAGAAACCTTACTGTCTTCAGACGTATTTGCTGATTGCTTTGTTCCAGTAGTCGTACAGCTGGCAAGAGTGCATATTATAGTAGGAATAACCAAATAGGTTTTGATCGTCAAAGTCCATCTCCTCAGTACGGGTAAGTATTTGTTATATTCGGGGTGTGAACAATATTCTGAGTCGGTTGCATCCCTAATGATACGGATAAAATAAAAAAAGAACACTGTCTCTGTTAGTTATAATACACAAGAAGAGGCTGCAGTAAAAATAAATTTCAATAAATTAACAGATGGCTCAAAATGATAAGAAACTTATATTATAAAAAGGTACTATCAGAAAGTTAAAATTCTGGATACTGTTTGTCTTAACAGTTTTTATTGAAAAATACTTTTTGAAATTCAACGATGAAAGCAATATATAGTTTGATTAAAAGGCTATGTCACCGTTAAGTGTGGAATTTTCAAATATTCAATTTTTTCAATTACTTACCAGCGGCATGGAATATTGCCTAAAGGCAGGTATATCAAGTGTTAAAGTAATTGCTTGTTTTTTCCACACTTAACGGTGACATAGCCTATTAAAACGTCTATTATGTATGTTGTACCCGATAATCGTATTAATTTTATTAGATACTTCAATACCTGACACAATTAACTGTTTATCTCAGCTTGGTTTGGAAGCAGATGAAATATATCAAAATAAGTTTAATCAATGATATATTATTCAGAATATTTAATATTTAGAAAACAACTTGATAATAATAATTATTATTAACTATAAGTTTTTCAACTTTTTACAAAAGAGATATTTTAACAAATGACAAAATCAAGCATTAATAAACTTGCAGTTATTGGCCTTGCTATTCTAGCCACATCTTGCTCTTCTACTTCTCATAAAAGTGATGAAGGCGGCGCTTTAAATCATGTTAAGCAGCTAGGACAAACAATACCACTTCCTGCTGGACCATTTGAACAACCACGAGCATTTTCTACATCTAGATTATTGCCTGCAAGAATGCTATCGGGGGCTAACTATACAGTTGATTCGCGTTTCTATAATGATGGTTTCTTAAATACTTATACCATTAACTCGTCATATGGAAAAATTAAAGCGGTGTCTACAGCCACACTTTATAAGCGTCTTCATGAAATGAATGTCATTAATGAAATCACAAAGATGAGCAAAGGGAAAGAGTTCGTCGGTGGGGTTGCTGAAAAAGGAAAAGATGTTGTCAAGGGTGCGGCAAATGTTGTGTTACATCCCATAGATACAATTACTGGTACTGTTAGTGGTGTAGGGAAGATATTCGGCCGTGTTGCTGAGAATGTTGGCGAGCGTGCTAGAAGTGATCAGGAAAATCGCTTTAAAAGCATTATTGGATATTCAAAAACAAAACGTGATTATGCAAATCAACTAAAAGTTGATGTATATTCAAGAAACCCTCTATTACAGGCTGAGCTTGATAGTATTACAGCATCTGGATATGCAGGTAATATGTTGGCTGCACTAGCGATTAGTTCTTTTACTGGTCCTATTCTTACGGCAACAGGCACATCTAACCTTTTAAATAAGGTGGTAAAGGATATGGCGCCTCAAGATTTACGGATTATGAACAGGGGTAAGCTTGAAAAGATGGGGGTTTTTGGATCAACTGCCGATGCATTTATAAAAAACAGTTCTTATACCCCCAGAGAGCAAACAGTTTTAGTTAACGCTTTGTTTGAAATGAGAAATACTAGAGGCCGAGATAAATTCATTAAGTTTGCAACACGTGCTGATCATTATGACGTGACCTACTTTAGACAGCTGCAAGCAGAAATGTATGCCAGTCATAATAGAACTGTTGCACCTATAAAGCAGTTTCTAAATTTAGGCCAGTTTACAGTAGCGGTTACTGGAAATAATGTGGTTAACGTGTGCTTTCCTATGGATTATTTGTTGTGGACAGCTGAAATGGCTAAAGTAGCTACATCACTGACTAATCAAATAAATGCACTTAATGGTGTTACACAAAAACATATGTATATGACAGGGACTTTAAGTCAGTTAGCACATGAAAAATTGACTAAAATGGGCTGGAAAATTACTGATAGAACATCAGCCTTAAATTAGTTTTTTTCTTTGTCATAAATATAGCTGTTTAAGGTGATTATTAATGTTGCTTTGAACAGTTTTATATGTTATTCAAGTTTTAATATACTGTTTTTGACCACTGTTCAAAGCAGGCAATAATAAATGTACTGGTTTCAAATGAAACGCCGAAATTAATGGTGAGCAACCCTGTCATCACATTTAAAATGCCGAAGGGTGAAAGTTTAGGTTTAATTCCCATATCATGATCATCTGCTTGCACGGCTTTTTTACATCTTGATGTGCCTCCTCAAGATGAATCACACAAATCCACTTTGGCTTTCGTATTGATGAATCTTCTCGTTTATCTGATTCACTATTAACCTTGGAAAGCTTGTCAAATAAAGCTTTCTAATGGACGTTTTTTAACAATGATATCTTTGATAAAAACAAAGGGGAATAGAATATGATGAAATTGATTTCAGTTGTTTTTTTATCTTTAGTATTAACGGGGTGTTCAAGTTTTGGTAAAGGTGTTGTAGAAGCCTTTTTAGAAAAACAAGAGGAAAAAGATACTAAGGTATGTGAAGTTTTTGGTAAAAGCTTTACTGGAATTGAACCTTCTTTGGTTGATGAGGATAGAGTAAGTAAGGTATTAAAAATACATGGTGTTGGTCACCATGTGCCAGGTCATAGTGCTGAGTTTTTGGAAAAGTTAGCAAAAGAGTTAAATATGCCTGTTAGAGATAGTCATTATAAAGAAATCAGACTTACTCACCCTCAGTTTCCAGATAAAAAGTTAGGCATTCTTCGTGTTGAAAGATTATTAAATGAAAGTGAAACCAAGGAGCTTTTATACTACGAATTGACATGGTCTGAGATCACTGCACCTAAAAAGGCTGAGTTAGAGTACGATACTTATGGTGAATCTTCATATCGTCGTGCTGATTTGAATGATGTGTTGAAAAAGTTTTCCAATGATACTAGCCCCGATCCAATGATTTATCTTGGCTCTGGGCATGATGAAATTTTGATGTCTTTCACAACCGCATTCTGCTGGATGATGAGTGCTAATTGGGATGATTTACCAGAAAACACTAATAAGTACTGTAACCCCCTTTCTGAAAATGCCATCAAAAACCTTTCTATTGATGATTATTCATTTGTATCACATAGTTTGGGCAGTCGAATTGTAATAGATGGTATGCAGAAAATTGTTAGCCGTATTACTGATGAGCGTGAAGATGGTCAGCTTTCGGTGAAAGAAGCGACCTTTATCAAAAATTTTCAAAATAAGAAAATTTCTATTTATATGCTTTCTAATCAGCTGCCATTGCTACAAATGAGTCGAGACAAACCTGAAGTAACAGGACAAATTAATGAGTATTGTGATGCTGATGCTATCCATTATAAGGATCGAACCGTCACTAAAACCGAAATTATCGCTTTCAGTGATCCAAATGATATTTTAAGTTACTCTATCCCTAGAAAGTTTGCTGAAAATAACTTTGATTCAAGGCTCTGTATAGATATTAAAAACGTTAGTATTAATGTCGTTGATGTTATTGATCTTTTTGGATTAGGAACGGTAGCAAGCCCAATTGGTGCGCATATTTCTTATGATAGTGATGATCGTGTCGTCGCATTAATTGCAAATGGAGTTGGTAATTCAAATACAACTTCCTTGGTTAAGGAAAAATGCAAGTGGATTAGATTAGTGAATTAAATAAAAACCAGTGATCAAAGTTCACTGGTTTTTAATTTTTATATTGACTATCTATTAGAAACCACAAGAAAAGTTAAATATTATGGCTATAAAACAGGTTTTCTAAATTGGTTTGAGCATAGAGCTTCTACTAATATGAAAAATTAAATTAACATGAACTATTATTTAAGGAATCATTTTTATATGAACACATTAACTAAATCAGGCGTTGTATTGTTTTTAGCGGTAGCTACTGTTGGTACTGCCATTGCGCAGGGACCGATGGTATACCCTGCAAAAGGCCAGAGCCATCAACAAATGGAAGGAGATAAATTTCATTGTTATGGCTGGGCAAAAAATAACAGTGGCTTTGACCCTATGCAAGCATCAGCTCCTGTATCAACACAGCAATCCGGTCCACAAGGTGGGACTTTAAGAGGTGGTGCTAGAGGAGCTGCTCTTGGTGCGGCGGTTGGTGCAATTGCAGGTGATGCAGGGAAAGGTGCTGCAATTGGTGCTGTATCAGGTGGAATGATGGGCAGGTTTAGAGAAAAAAATGCCCAGCAACAACAAAACCAAATGAATCAACAGGCTCAGCAAAATTATAATTCGGCAAGACATAGTTATGACCGTGCATATTCTGCTTGTCTTGAAGGTCGTGGCTATTCTGTAAAGTAAGTTATATTTGTTTAAATAAAAAGGAAATTGAGTTATGAAAAAATACTATATTGTTCTCTTATCTGCTTTTTTTATCACACTGTCAGGTTGTGCGACAGTGACGGGTGATATACAGGTGGAATCGGAGTTGGTACCAAATGTTAAGTGGAGCAGTTATAAAACTTACGATTGGCTCAGCGCTTTTGAAGCAGTAAAGGATCCAAACAATAGCTGGAAAGCACCTGATATAGATATAACTGGAGATATTAGATATTTAATTGACCGAGAGCTACGTAATCGCAATATAAATAGTAGTGCAGGTGTACCTGATTTGGCTGTAAGCTTTTTTATTGGCGTTGATATGGAGCATCAAGAATATCAGCTAGATCCTGAGACAAAAATAAAGTTAAATACAAACATTCCTAAAGGTGCTTTGGTTGTTGTTTTAATCGATGTTACGTCAGGTGAAGTGGTTTGGATGGGAAATGCTACCGCAGATATTCAAGAAAATGCAACGGATGATTTGGTTCGCCAGCGCTTAGATTATGCAATAAGTGAAATGTTTAAAACTTTACCTTAATTAATTAACAGGTCTAAAGAGTGCGGAGCTGATAAAAAAGCTCCGCGCCTGAAAGATTCCAATATTCATTAGTCAGGGCATTTGGCTTTAGTGTATTTAACAACCTTTTTATCTGAACATGCGGTACATGCATTTGAATATGTTTTAGATAGATTGTCAGAATATAAACCACAAACAGGTTTATATTCCCTTGTACAAATTTCAGGTCTTGGATCTGAACAACTTATTTGCTTAGTAACTTTCGTTGGGTTTGCTTGGCATCCCGTTACTAAAGTAACAACAGAAATAACAAATAGAAAAATAAATCGTTTTCTCATAATAAATACCTTATTGTTGTGAACATAAATAGTCGCAGTTTATTTTATTTTCAATTCATAAGGCTAAAACCTTCGCCTTTTAGGTGAGCGGATTTATTTCAATTAGTACAATAAGAGTTTTAACGTATCCTCGTAAATCCACCGTCTTTTTATACAGATCATTTATTTCATCAAGCAAAGTATTATTTTCTAAAACAAGTGTTTCAGCTGAAACCTTGGCATCGGCCTTATCTTCGACTATTGCTTCCTGTGCTACTACTAATGAGCTACCAATACATAAGGAAATTAAGTAATGTAATAAGGTCAAAAATGGCGAGTAAGGTTTCATCTGAAATCCAATTATATTATGTTAATGCTTCTAGCAAAGTGGTAGTTTAGAGGGCTAGTAACAGCGTATCAATTCAAATTTAATTAACATGGCTATATACAAACCACAGGGTATAAATGTAGAGCGGACTTTAGTCCGCAATAGTTTATAAATACTGCCTTTATGGCGGACTAAAGTCCGCTCTACAAATGCCTACCCTTAATTTATTAAATTAACCTGTGGTAAGTTAATAGGCATATTAATTATGATCATTTTGGATTAATAAGATATAAGCTTTGGCACTATCTTGAGTGGTAAAATAAAAATATTTTAAAATTTCATCCTTCATAAGCGTACCTACTCATTATTAGTTATTAGAACGTAGTGAAAGATTTAATGTTCTGGTGAACGCATTAAAATAGAATATATGAATATAAATAATATATTAGAGTTAGATGAATGCTAATTTATCATTTTTTAAAATACTGTACTGCACAGTTTTTACTTTTTTTAGGGTTTATTATCTATGGCTTGATATTGCCTTGTCATGCATTAGAACTAACACCTAGGCAATGGAGTCATTTACCAAAAGGAATAAACTTTGCTGGTGCTGGGTATGCTTATACCGAAGCTGAAATTTCTGTAGATCCCATTTTGCAACTAAAAGGTGTGGAAATGGAATTACATACATGGGCTGCCAAATATATTCATACATTCGATTTTTTTGATCAATCTGCTCGAATTGATATTACCCAAATGTATCAAGAAGGGCATTGGAAAGGTGTGTTGAATGGAGTTTCAGCTAAAACTTCACGACGTGGATTTTCAGACACTTTTTTACGATTTGCTACTAATTTATACGGAGCTCCTGCTCTAGAAGGAAAAGACTTTGCTTTATATCGAAAAAATTCAGATAACGAGACCATTGTAGGTATGGGCTTGGTCATTCGCTTACCAACGGGTGATTATATGGATGATAAACTGATTAATTTAGGGCAAAACCGATTCGTTTTTCGACCTCAACTTGGCGTGCTACATACACGAGGAAAATGGACAGCAGAACTAACGGGTGAAATTTCTTTCTTTACCGAAAATGATGACTTTTTTAATGGTAATAAACTTGCACAGAAACCTTTCTATATTATTCACGGGCACCTGATTCATACTTTTCGTCCGGGACTTTGGACAGGGGTTAGTGCTGGTTATGACTATGGTGGTGAAAGTACTATCAATAGTATTGACAAAGATGATCGTAGACAAAATGTTGCTTTTGCATTTAATTTTGCCTATCCGATTAATCGTTACTCAGGCATTAAAGTCGCTTATGCTAAGACTTTAACACAGGAGGATGTTGGTATTGACACCGATACAATAACAGCAGGGTTATCAATTTTATGGTGAATAGGGCAGAATGGCCATTATTCGTTGTCAGCATCAAACAGAAGTTGGTTTATCAGTTTTGATGTTTTCAGGTCTTCTAGAATGCCATTATGTGACTGTAAAAAACCATAAAGGTGAGATGCATCTTCTTGTGCTTCAGCTCGGAGTTGACTTTCTATACTAATCGTACCGTCATCAGATTCACTATGTAAATAGGTGAATATTAAGCTATGGGGCATATGCGGTGGTAAATGAATAGGGCGTATATTATTTTCAGCATAAAATAGCTGAGTTAAAAACTCACTGCCCGGGGTCATGTCTAGCCATGAGTAAGCAGCGGCTGGTGCATACTTAGCAATTTGTGCAGCACTATGTCCATTCCAAGGTGTTGAAATGGAAATGAATGATGCATATAGTTGATCTTGAAAGGTTTTACTGTTCTCCAATATCATGCTTCGTGATATTAGCCCTCCCATACTATGAGCAACTAGAAATATTTTTTTAAAATGATGTTGAGCTTTTAGTTGGATGATTGTTCGATTAAGGATTGTCGCTATGTTAATTAGTTGACTTCCCGAAGGATAATACGCAACCCATGGTTGGAAACGAGAGTGATCAAGGTTCTTAATTAGAAAGCTGAATTCTATAGGTGTGCCAGTGATACCATGAACGAAAAGAACGGGGATTTTATTCTCGTCATAGGGTTGTAAAAAATAAACGCCAGGTTTAGATTCCCAAATAAAGTCAAATGGTTTCCATAAACCTTTGCTGGCATTTTCGCGTGAAAATCTCTGGTCATCAAGGTTGATAACTTCACCTATAGCGAGAGCTTGCCCTAGTGAAGCATTCAATTGTTCTGATTTTGAGCGAGCTTGCAGCTTCGATATATCTACTGGAGCATTGCCAGGAATTCGTCCATCATGAGGGATGACTAAATTAATACCAGTTTTATGCTCGCCTGATCCACAGTTGAATTTTTTTTTGCTATCAAATGGGATAGCAGGTTCATTACGTTCGAAAATTTTATTATTATTGATATCTTGAAAAGCGGTTAAGAAATAGGTGCCAGGGCTGGCATAAAAAGCCCATTGACCAGCTTTTTCCAGGACATAATGATCGACTAGAGCCCAATTATCGTTGTCTTTGAAAGAGCTTGTTTTGTATCGAATTAAGGCAACTATTAGTCCATTTGTTGGCTGTTCGGCTACGACAGTACCCTTTATTTGACAAAATTTAGCTACTTTTTCTTGCTGTTCTTTAATACTAAGTAAGTCGCAACCATTGATAAGAAAAGCGATTAAAATAACGAGGATTAAATTCTTTTTAGTGATCATTACTATCCCTTTATAACAAATGAGTTTTTTCTAAGTATAGAACTTTTATTTTTTCTTGTTTCAATGAAGTATATAATTAATTTCGATTGAGAGTTACTTCTATATGTTCACCTCACCAAAATATCAATGAAAAAAATTATTTTATTAAGCCTTGCCTGTATTACATTAAATGCTTGTTCAGTAGATCCAACAAAAGAAGTTGCTGAAAATAGTTTAGCTTTGGCTAGAACAAGCATGGTTCAGAAGCATTATGATGATGAGCTTATTCCTAATGGTACTTTATTTAGTTGGTCGCCAAGTTTGAAAGGGGTATATCAAGATAATAGACTGGATCATGTCGATATGGATAACTTATTGAAGCAAGCTATTAAGAATGCTTTAGTTAAAAAGGGTTACTTGTTTACAGAAAATTCTATAACTGCTGCTTACACTGTAACTTTTACAGCTGCTTTAAAAAGTGCTTTAAGCGATGATGAGGTCTTGAGAATATATGGAGCCCAGCCAGGACTTGTTCCTAACAGAAAAGCAGATCAGACAGCTGAAAAAGGAACATTGATTGTTGATGTTGTTAATCAAAAAACGGGTCGTTTACATTGGCGCAGCATAGGTCAGGCATTAGCTAATTTAAATGAAATTCCACTACAGCATAGGAAGCAACGCGTAGACCAATTTGTTGACTTTTTATTAGCAGATTTACATTAATTTACCTGATTACCCATGAGTTTCAGCCAAATTCATAGGGTACAGGGCTTTTTCTCTTAGCCCTCCCATTGCTGGGGAGGGTTGGGAGGGGATAATTTAAATTAATCTTTTTTTGTTATTATAAAAGGATTAAGAATGATTTCATTTCCCTCTCACCCAACCCTCTCCCTTTGGAGAGGGCTAAAAGCAAGTTTATGCTAAAACGTTAGGGTTGGTTCTTTTCTTAAGAATCAGTGTTGATAATGGCTTTTGAATATAATACCGAACTAAGTATGGATTGTTTATGTTAATAAATATGGGGCGATTTTTTAAAAAATCATTTTTTGTTCTATGGTTAATAGGTTCAACGACGTGGGCCTCACTAGCGGTAAACTTCGGTGACTCGAATAGTAGTACAGTACAATTAACTATCGCACTTTCAATCGCGTTAATTGGTTTGCTTACAATGGTAGCTTTACTGTTTTCGCCTGCTTTACGAAAACAGCTGCTAATGATTCATACGGTCATTTTTTTTATTGTATTACTCTGGTGGCTTAATATTCAACCTGCCAATGATCGTTTGTGGCAAGCTGATGCGAGTAAACTTGCTCATGCCAGTGTAGAGGGCAGTTTGGTAACTGTGCATAATATTCGTAATTTTAGCTACCAGAGTGAATTTGAATATCAGCCCAACTATTATGATAAGACGTTCGATTTGGACAAACTTGAAGGTATTGATTTATTTGCTGTGTATTGGATGGGGCCGGCTATTGCACATATCATCATGAGCTTCGATTTTGGTGAGAATAACCATCTTGCAGTATCAATAGAAGCACGAAAGGAAGCAGGGGAAGGCTACTCAACGATCAAAGGCTTTTTCAGGCAATATGAATTGATTTATATTGTTGCTGACGAGCGTGATGTTATTGGTTTACGAACGCATTATCGCAAGGATCCGCCAGAGCAAGTTTATCGTTACCGACTAAATGGATCAAAAGTAGCAAAAGAAAATGCCAAACGTTTATTTCTGGAATACATTGATAGCATTAATACCTTGTATAAAGAACCTGCTTTTTATAATACAATTATGGCAAACTGCACCAGTGTCATTTGGATGCATACTAGAGTCAATCCAGGACATCTGCCATTATCATGGAAAGTTTTGTTAAGTGGGTATTTACCGGAATACTTATATGAAAGTGGCAGGCTAAATCAGCAGTTATCTTTTACTGACCTCAGAAATAAAGCATATATAAACCCATTAGTAGAAGATCATAAAATATCGGCCTTGTTTTCAAGTACTATTCGTCCATCGTTATAACATTATGCAAGTACTCACTGGGTCTTTGTATTTTTTATGTAAAAAAGCGTGAGTCAGCATTGAGGGCTTTCGATAAAGTTTACTGAATAACTGATAGTTATTCAGTGCGTAGCACAATAAATCAACGGAGAAATAATATATGTTAAATAAAAAATGGTTAGTCCCTTTCCTAATAAGTGTACTGGTTTTGACTGGCTGTCAATCGACCGGTGGGCCATTGGCGAGCTCGGCAACGGATATTAGCCGTGAATCTAATGCTGCATTGCAGGAGCTTTATGCAAGTAACCCCGAAGCTAGGCAATTGGCGAGTAGAGCCAAAGGCGTACTGGTATTTCCAGGAATAGTTAAAGCTGGGTTTATGGTTGGTGGTCAGGTCGGCACGGGCGGTGCTTTGTTTAAAAATGGCAGAACAGCCGGTTATTATAATATGGTCGCAGGATCCTATGGTTTACAAGCCGGCGTGCAGTCGTTTAGTTATGCAATGTTTTTCATGGACAATGACTCGTTAAATTACCTAAATAATAGTAACGGTTGGGAAATTGGAGTTGGCCCGAGTATTGTCCTTGTTGATAAGGGAGCCGCTAAATCGTTAACAACTACGACAGCAAAAAACGGCGTTTATGCGTACATATTCGGTCAAAAAGGTTTGATGGTTGGGTTGGGCCTGCAAGGTTCTAAAATCACTCGTATCCAACCTAAATAAAATTTCGGCTAAGCAATATTTTTTGGAGTGTTTTTTTCATTAGTTAAGTTATTATATCGGACTAGATACTCCAGAATTATGTGTAACTACTTTTTACAAAATAGTAAGTAAAAGGGATAAGATTGATCAGTAGGCTTCTCTGATCTATGCATAATTGACATTATTTTAAATCAACATTCTTCGGATAACACATCAGGAATAAAAAACATGAACAAACGTACTAAGAAGGTCACGATAAAAACCGTGAGGCTGTTAACACCTCTTGTGTCCGCCCTGCTGTTATCGGGTTGTGGAGCCAGTATTGGTAGAGGTGCTATGGAAGCTTTTATGGAAAAATCCAAAGCCGAAGATACTAGGCAATGTACAGTATGGGGACAGCCTTTTAAGGGTATTGAAGCGAAAATAGCTAATAAGAATAAAAAAACTAAAGTCTTGTTTGTGCATGGCGTGGGCGATCATACACGTGGTTATACCACTCAATTTTTAGAAAAATTATCCAAAGAATTAAACTTGAATGCGCGTTCAGCAGAACAGAAAAATATTCAGCTAACGACGCCTCTGTTCGCTGATAAAAACCTGGGTAATTTGCGCATCACGCATTTACTCAATGAGAAAAATGGACAAGAACTGACATTTTATGAATTAACGTGGTCAGCAATAACCCGCGCCGAAAAACAAATGTTGGCATTCGATACCTCAGGTGACTATGGTTTTCGCCGGGCTGAAATAAACGGATTATTGAAGAAATTTAGTAATGATGCAGGGGCTGATCCTATTATTTATAATGGTGAAAGTAGGGTGCCTATTTTGGCGGCATTCGCGCAGTCATTTTGTTGGATGCAGGCAGGTGATTGGCAAGACCTGCCAAAAAGTGGAACACACTCGTGTAAGGGACTGGCTGCTGACCATATTGCTAGGGATAACTATGCCTTTATTTCTCACAGTCTAGGCAGTCGCATCGTCATTGATGGCTTGGATCGTATTGTGGGAATGCTGGCAAATCCTAAAAAAGTCACCGCTGGCAATCAAAAACTGAATGCGTCTAGTGAAGCTATTGCAGCATTCCAAAACAAACAAATCCCTATCTATATGTTGT
>ENA-OSET01000994-OSET01000994.1-sediment-metagenome-genome-assembly--contig:-NODE-994-length-30574-cov-3.476244_pt1 | contig 30574 bp, 27 predicted proteins | sample MGYA00237882_ERZ534229 | MGnify/ENA primary metagenome ERZ534229 (study PRJEB26408, sample SAMN06266212) | sediment metagenome | isolation source: Hudson Canyon methane seep mesocosm | place: USA:Hudson... | reverse complement strand
TTTAAATTTATTGATAGGTAGATCCATGACTGCAACTACGCTCCATACCTGTAATCAAACAAACTTCACCGAAATCCCACCCAAAGGGCCGTAATCAGCATGTACTGTATCTCCTGCCTTCACCGGCACGGGCCGCGTAAATGACCCGGAGAGAATCACCTGCCCTGGCTCTAGTGCAACGCCATGCGGGGCAAAACGTTTGCACACCCAGCAAATGCCGTTTGCGGGGTGCCCCAATACACCTGCGGCGAGACCCGTTTCTTCAATGCGCCCATTGAGGTATAGCAAGGCGCCGGCCCAGCGCATGTCAATGTCGGTGGGTTTTACCGGGCGACCACCCAGTATAATTCCAGCATTGGCAGCATTGTCGGCGATGGTGTCGTAAACTTTTCGGGTGTAACCGGTTTCGGGATCTGTACGGTAACAGCGAGCCGCAATAAGCTCGAGCGAGGGCACAACATAGTCGGTCGCATTAAGCACATCAAAGATCGTAATGTCATCGCCTTCCAAACGCTCTTTTAAGACAAATGCCAGCTCTACCTCTATGCGGGCATCGGTGAACGCCGCCACTTCAATTTCCGCGCCATCCTCGAAAAACATATCATCCAGCAGAATTCCATAATCGGGCTGGTCAATATTAACGGCCATCTGCATCGCTCTGGATGTTAGACCAATCTTGTAACCTTTAATCGTTCGGCCGTTTTCAATTTTTTTGTCCACCCATTTCCTCTGGATCGCGTAGGCATCATCCATCGTCATATTCGGGTGTTCCAGGGTGACAGCGGGAATTTGCACGCGGTTTTTCTCTGCACTGAAGAGATCGTCGGCAATATCGGTAATTTGCTGTTCGTCTAATGTGTAAGGCATAAATCTAAATCAACCAGTAATGGAACAATGATTAACATGTTAACGAATGAAAAATGTAGCGTCAAGAAGACTATCATATAGTTTTACGAGCCGCGCCCTGATCATCTATATAGATGATTTTGTTCGGCTCCCTATAACGCTAAGCTAGCTCATCGTGGCCCAGACCACGCCTCATTATTCACGTACTTCCGCGTCCATGACTCTCAGTAATCGTTAATTTTTATTATTCCGGCAGACGAAATGTTTACGCATTCAAAAGTCTCTTGTTTCCCGTTAAACTAAACACCGAATCAAACACACAGATTCCCGTTGCGCAGACAAAAATCCCACACACCTAAGGGCCGTTCGCGACGAGCATCAAAATCGGAATCGACATGAAACCTAGCGCCTTGTTCACCCTCTGCTTTCTGTTAATACAACCCTTTGTCTACGCAAGCACAGACGACATGTCAGAAATCCGTTATAGAAAATCAGTGAAAATCTTGTCGTCTGATGCGTTTGAGGGTAGGAAACCCGCAACAGAAGGCGGAAGAAAAACGGTCACCTATATCGAACAACAGTTCCGTCAGGCGGGTTTAAAACCGGGCAACAAACAGAGTTACCTGCAGGCGGTTCACCTCGCAGGCCTGACAACAACACAAGCTGAAATTTCTGTCACTGGAAACAAGAGTACCGCGACCCTTCAGCACACACATGACATACTCACCTTCGCCCGCCACATCAGCCCCCAACTTTCAGTGACAGAGTCTGAAATTGTGTTTGTCGGCCACGGAGTGGTTTCCCCCGAATACAACTGGAATGATTATCAAGGCATAGATGTCGCAGGGAAAACTGTCATTATTCTGGCCAATGATCCCGGTTATTTGTCGGGTGACAAAACACACTTTCTGGGAAGAGGCACCACCTATTACGCAAAAGATTCCTACAAATATGAAGAAGCCGAGCGCCAGGGTGCCGCTGCAGCTCTTATAATTCACGATAGAAAACTGACAAAAAGCAGTTGGGATGAACAGGTAGCTACACTCAACAAAGAACGATTGGTACTCGATGTCACACCTGAAGAAAACGCAAGCGTGCTTATACAAGGGTATCTGTCAGAGGCGCTTTCTATCCGCCTGATGAGTGATGCAGGTTATAACTACGCCAATGAAAGAAAAAGCGCACAACTCCAAACATTCCAGCCAAAGTCCCTCAAATACAATATCAGCCTGACAATAGAAACCTCGATATCAAGATCAGTCTCTCACAATGTAATGGGGCTCATTCCCGGCTCAGAGCGGCCCGATGAGTACATTATCTATATGGCCCACTGGGACCACCTGGGCAGAGACAGCACCCTCGAAGGTGACCAGATATACAACGGCGCAAGGGACAATGCCGCCGGAATTGCCAGTCTAATTGAGCTCGCCCACCTCTACCAGTCGAACAGGGACACCAAACGATCGGTATTGATTATGGCCGTCACGGCAGAAGAAAGTGGTTTGCTGGGCTCTTATTTCTACACCAAAAAACCCGTCTACCCCCTTCGGAACACGGTGGGCGTCATTAATCTCGACATGATGAATGTCTACGGCGCCACACAGGACGTGTTAGTTCACGGGCTAAACGATTCCGGCCTGATGGACAAGGCAATCAACACAGCAGTCACTAAAATTCAGGGGCGAACGGTTAAACCCTTTGGCAGACTCGAGGCTGGAATTGCTTATCGCAACGATGGATTCAGCTTCAATCGCGCCGGTGTTCCTACGATTGGCCTCGCCAGTGGAGGTGAACATATCAGACACGGCGCCAACTGGATGGAGGCCCAAGCCAACAGCTATTTTAGCAAACGCTATCACCAGCCCGCCGATGAGTATACGGATGAGATGGACTTCTCCGGCGCTTTGCTAGACACCGCCTCACTCTATCTAATTGGCAGAGAACTGGCCAATTCAAGTGAATTCGCTCATTGGTACAACGGAAAAGAATTTAAACATTTGCGTGACGCACAGCTGCATGCCGACAATGTCAGCCGCGCAAAACAGGCCAAGAAAACACAGATCCTGCGGTAGCGCCCGAAAGCAAGCACTGCGCTGACCTTTATTCAACGAGGCTCTATATGCCAACAGAAAACAATCTTACCTTCTTCTATTTCCCCCGCGCATGTTCACTCGCCGTTCATATTGCGCTGGAAGAACTGGGCCTGCCCTACGAACGCCGCATCGTTGACTTGCGGACACAAGAGAACCGCGACCCTTCCTACCTGGCAACCAACCCAAACGGGGCGGTGCCCGCGTTAACTATCAACCAGCAAACACTGACAGAAACACAAGCTATTCTCACGTATATTGGCGACCGTGATACGACAGGCAGTTTACTTCCGCAGCCCGGAAACTTCCTTCGCTACCGAGCACACGAATGGATGAACTTTATGTCCAGTAGCGTGCATACCTATGTGCGATCCATATTTCGCTCCTCTGTTTACGCCGGCAAAAACAAAGTGGCAAACTCATCCGTGAATGCTCAAGGCCTCATTAATCTGGCAAAAGCGGTGAGCACTGTTGAACGTCGACTGGAGAACAAGACTTGGGCCCTGGGCGATAATTTTTCTGTCGCCGATGCCTATCTCTTTGTTATGTACCTTTGGACGACCGATGAGCGCATTGCCAGAGTGCCGGATCGACCCAACTGGGAGCAACTCGCCAAAAGGGTTTGGCAACGCCCTGCGGTGCAGCGCGTGGTGGCCATTGAGCGACAGGACAGAAATTATGAAATCCCCTGGGAATAGGGAAGCAACCCGCCACGAGGCAATAAGATGAGCATTTATTACGTACAGAAACTATTGTACCAACTCAATCGGGACCCCGCTCAAAAACAACGTTTCGATGATGACCGCCCAGCGGTATTAGCAGAGTATCAATTTACCGAGGAAGAGCTTAAAGCACTAACGGAACCGGATATTGGTTTGCTGTATGTACTTGGCGTGAACGGTCAACTGCTAATGCACTATGCAACACTCAACGGCTATAGCTGGCCACAATACATACAAGCCATGCGAGACGGCGTGAATCAACACGGTCCTGTACGCGAGGGAATATACGCAATGTTAGATGGCAAAGGCGCCGTCTAGTTCTATCCTGAGGAAACAAAATGAGCCTTGTTTACGCCGGCACCTGTTGCCACTCCCCCGCCATGACATCCCGCGGCGAAATGGCCGACCCCACCATTCGCAAGCAACTGCTTGCCGCATTTGAGCAACAGAAAAAAGCGATTGAAGACTCCGGCGCTGAGGCCATTGTGATGGTTTCGTCCGAACACTTTGCCAATTTTTTTATGAATAACATGCCAACTTTCTCTATTGGCATGGCCGATGAATATGAAGGCCCTATTGAAGACCCTGAATGGCTCAAAATTCCACGGACCAAAATTCCGGCGAACCCCGACCTGTCGTTGCGTATCATCAAAGAAGTGCTGCAGACCGTAGACGTTTGTTATGCTCAAGAATGGAAGTTCGACCACGGCATGTCAGTTCCCTTGCACTTTTTGACACCGAAATACGACATTCCCATCGTTCCTGTCAACATCAATTGTCAAAGCCCCCCTTTAAGCCCCTTGCACCGCTCCTGGGAACTTGGCCTGGCATTGCGGAAGGCAATTGATGCCGCGCCAGAGAAGATCGCTTTGATTGGCACGGGCGGCACCTCCCACTGGCCTTGCACTCCCGATTCGGGAAAAATCAATGAAGACTGGACAAGAAGCTGATAGAGCGAGTGGTCAATAAAAGGAAAGACGCCCTGCTGGCCTATACCGACGAGGAAACCTATCGACTCGCAGGCGGCGGCGCATTTGAAATGCGCACTTCAATTTGCATTGCCGCTGCAACCGAAGATCAATTGGGTGAAGTGTGGTTCTCAGAACCCATTCCTATCTATGCAACAACTTGCTGCATTACCACACTCTATCAACAACAAACCGCCTAAACAAAAAAACTCCTGACTTTTCAATCAGGAGTTTTTTTAACAAGGCAACTATCGATCCACTTCAGAAAATGCAATATCCAGAGCATCAACCAGCTGATCACAGTTTTCTTCAGTAAATACAAGCGGTGGCGAGAGAATTATCTTTGGTCCTACGGGGCGAACCAAAACGCCCTCACGGCGAGCAACCGATGCCACATTATTGGCAAACGGCTCGGTAGGATCAACAGATGTGCGAGTCTTTTTGTCAGACACAAGGTCAAATGCAAGCATTAAACCCTTACCTCGAACTTCACCCACCGACTTAAACTTTTCCGCAAAAGGTTGCAGCTTGTCTAATAGGTAGGCGCCTTGAACCCGCGCATTTTCGGGTAAATTTTCTCGCTCAACAATATTCAGAGACGCCAGACCCGCAGCACAGGCCAAGGGGTGCCCTGAATAGGTATAACCCGCAAAAATGGTACCAAAGAAATCAGCGTTGCTATCCCAGGCCGACTCCATACGCTCATTGATCATGACCGCCCCCATGGGGATATAGCCAGACGACAAGCCTTTTGCCAGACACATCATGTCGGGTTTCACACCCCAACCACGACTACCGAACATGCTGCCCGAGCGACCAAAACCTGTCACAACCTCATCGGCTATAAGCAGAATACCGTATTTATCACAGATCTCCCGCACCAGCGGCCAATACTTTTCAGGTGGCACAATCACGCCGCCGGCGCCCATCACTGGTTCTGCGATAAAGGCTGCAATTGTATCCGGAACCTGGAATTGAATCTCTGCCTCCAACTGTGCCGCACAGTAATGTGCCAGCTCATCCGGGTCTTCACAGTTCCATGGATTGCGATAGGTCCAGGGGGCATCGACATGAATGCAGCCTGGCATGAGCGGTTCATACACCCGACGATTAACGTTGATACCATTGACAGATCCACCGCCGAAGTGCACCCCGTGGTAGCCATTTTTTAAGGATATGTATTTCTTTCGTTCCGGCTCTCCGTTAATCACATGATATTGGCGCGCGAGTTTTAAGGACATCTCAACCGAATCTGAGCCACCGGAGGTAAAGAATACCCGCCTCATATTTTCCTGTTGCGTCATGCCCACCATTTTTTCTGCAATCTTGGTAGCCGGCGGATGTGACGCGCCGTCAAACAGCTGAAAATATTCTAATTCGTCCAATTGTTGGGTAATAGCACTCTTCATTTCCGGATGGTTGTGGCCGACATTGACACACCACAAGCCAGCGACGCCGTCGAGCAGCTTGTGACCTTTGTCATCTTCAATGAATACCCCATCGCCTTTTACAATATGAATTGGCTCATGCTCTTTAGCCTGATTGGGGTGATACATGGGGTGCCAGAAATCTTTCGAGTAATTAGACATTACTACCTCTTCAGGGGATTGATTATTGTTACAACATCAAAGTAGAGCCTAAGCTACAAAAATACATTTCTTTGCGGCTCTGTACTTCTACGAGTTTGAAACAGCGTTCAACGACTATATCAGTCGAGTTCCAACAAGACATTGAATCTAACAATGCGTTCAACCAGACGGAACGTTTTCAGGGTGAACTTGGGTCTATTCTCCCTATCCAGCAGAATCATTCCACGTAGTGAAAAATTAGTGCCAAGAAATTCGGCAAGCCTCACAGGACTACGCACCTATTACTCGACCGAACAACCGTAAGGAACCGATCATGTTAACCCTACGACTAGTCACTTTATTGGCGATATTTTTTACCGTCCCTGCCATGGCAGGGGCTGCACAAAAAGAAAACATTACCCTTATTCACGCAGGCACACTTCTGGCAGTGCCTGGCCAGAAGGCGCAAGACAAACAAAGTGTAATTATCAAAGATGGAAAAGTGTCTGCCATTTCCGCAGGCTTTGTATCCGCTAGCGATTTTCCAGAGGCCGCATCCGTTCAGACCATAGACCTTCGCGATAAGTTTGTGATGCCAGGCATGATGGATATGCACGTACACTTAACATTGGACAACCGTAACAACCGCGGTGAGCTACATAAAACGACCGACGCAGGTTTTGCTATGCTAGCGGTGGAAAACGCAGATCTTACCCTTATGGCGGGAATTACGACCATTCGCGACCTCGCCGCCGTGAGCAGCGAGGCAATCATTGCGGTTAGAGACGCAATTGACGCCGGTGTTGTACCGGGCCCGCGTATTATCTCCGCGGGTCAAGCGCTTTCAGCGACGGCTGGGCACGCAGATCATTTTGGCGGACGAGAGGACTACGCTCAACTGTATCATTCAAGCGGGGTCTGTGATGGCGCCGACGATTGCCGCAGGGCCGTTCGTGACCAATATAAAATCGGCGCCGACATGATTAAAATCATGGCGACCGGCGGCGGTGCAGATCGTAACGGAAAGAAACACTCCAAGGCGGAGATGTTTGATGATGAACTTGTTGCTATCGTAGAAGCCGCTCACCGCCTTGATCTTAAGGTTACTGCACATGCCCACGGCACTGATGGCATAAACGCTGCGCTAAAAGCCGGCGTTGATTCCATTGAGCACTCCAGCTACATGGACGATACCTCCATTAAATTGTATAGAAAAAACGGCGCTCATCTAGTCGCTACAGCCTCTTTACCCACCTACTTTCAACAGAGCCCGGACATTCCCGATTCCGTAAAAGCAATGCTCAGAGGCAAGGCCAAAGAGGTAGACGTATTACTAGGGAAAGCTCACAAAGCCGGTGTAACACTGTCAATGGGCAGTGACGCGGGCATCTCCAATCACGGAAGCAATGCTGAGGAATTGGTCGCCTATGTAAACATTGGCATGACACCAATGGAAGCCCTCCAAACGGCCACAACAAATGCAGCCGAGCTGATAGGCCTGTCGGACAAAATCGGCAGCTTAGCAGCCGGCAAGATCGCCGACATTATTGCATTTGACCAGAATCCACTGATCGATATCACTGCCGTAAGGAACGTCAGCTTTGTCATGCGCAACGGCATCACCTATAAACACCCTTGATTGGCGTATTTGTTACACGACATGAAACGTTATTCGTTTTTACTTGAAGAGAACTTGCAGGATATTGCAAAATTCGGGTTTTCTGCCTCAGGAGAATAAATGATGCTCGCTCATATCAACAACAATCGCTTCATACTGCTTCTCGGCAGAACACTGTTAGTCCTAATTTATTTTCTGGGCGGCTTTGAATTGATGGGCGACATGGAGGGTAACGTTGGCTACGCTGCGGGCAAAGGGATACCAGCGCTGCTGGTGTGGCTCGCATTCTTACTAAAACTAATTGCAGGCTTTGCAATTATTATCGGCTTTCAGACAGGCCTGGCGGCAGTGTCCCTGATTATCTTCACACTCTGCACCGCGTTTATTTTTCACCCCTACCCCGACATGATTTTTCTCAAAGAGATATCCATGATCGGCGGCCTGCTCATTCTGATCGCCGCAGGCCCTGGCACACTCAGCATTGATCGACAACAAAAGGAATAACATATGCCCATACGGCCTACTGAAGATCCCGCAATCCGTGCAATGGACGGCATAAACCTCTTCCACTACAGTCAATCGAATTGTGCTATGAGAATTCGAATTGCCCTGGAGGAAAAGGGCCTGGCGTGGAAAAGTCACTACATCAACCTGGATACTCAGGATAACTTGAGTGACGATTACTTCAACATACATCCACACGGACTGGTACCCTCACTGGTACATGACGGCGAGATTGTGTACGAGTCATCCGACATACTTCGCTACCTGGAGGAGAAATACCCCGAACCCTCCCTGATTCCTAAAGACCCGACACACAGAGCAGAGATGGAAGAGTGGTTAGACCTCACCCGGGATTTGCACGTTAAAGTCATTAAAGTCTGGGTTTATGGCAAAGAACGCTATCGCTCAAAAACAAAAGAGAGCATGGAGGCCTACAGTAAAAAACAGCCCAACCAGGAGCTGATAGATTTTCACAATATGACCCTGCAAGAAGGTCACATACCACAGGACAAGATTGATGCGGCAGAGAAAAAGCTACATGCACTCTTTGCACGTATTGACAGGAACTTAGAAAATCAGGACTGGATTGTTGGCGACACCATGACTTTGGCGGACATTGCCTGGATTCCCAATTATACGCTGCTTAAATTCAACGAATTTCCATTTGAACAATACCCCAACGCCCAGAGGTGGATTAATCATTTTATCGCACGCCCTAGTTACAAAGAAGGCGTGGACAAGTGGTTTGACTATGTTCCAGCCTAACTAGATCGTTATTACTACCCTAGCCCCGTATACTCGGCCAGTATACGGGGCTTTTTTTATTCTAAACCCTTGGTTCTACTCTACTGCATTCCGCCCTGCGAAACGAATCGCAATTAATACACTTGGACGACATTTTTTTGCAATATAAAAATCGGAGGTTTAATCCGAAACTGGCCATATTTTTTATCTTCATATCTGATAAAAACTAGATTAAATATACACTATCGCCCAGCCCACTAGGCTTGAGGCTCTACCGACAAGTTATTTGTTTTAAAATCGATAACATACAGTCAATTCCACCGTGGCAAACTGAGACATAGGAGATTATTTCCTATATTATCAAAGAGTTAAACAAACACTATAAATTGACGACAGAGACGTTCCAGGCCAGACAATTTAGAAGATAAACCCAACAAGTCACAGGCAATGCCTATTGGTCTAACAGTAGACGGATCTGGATTAATTATTTCAATTTCACTAAACCCATAAAAAGAGATATATAAATAGTGCGTATAAATGCACGGTTAAAAGTGACTATTTCTCCACGCGAAACGAAAACGACCTCAAGGCCTTACAAGGAGGGTTGACAAGTTTTTCGTACTCATTAACATGTTAATTATTATTGCGGACTCAGCAATGCCCTAAAAAGCATTGCCTGATTTAGTACACAGCCCGTCGCAATAACCCGGACCCTGCTGTGAGTACAAAAATTTAATTTTGGGTGGCCGAACAGGCAAAACCGGCAAACGTCCAATTTAGAGTTATATAAACAGGAGATACAAAGAGTGAAGAAGCTTTCTTTTAACAAAAGTCTAATCTGCGGCCTAATTGCAGGTAGTGCTGTCATGCTGAACAGTACCGCGAGTTTTGCCGGTGGCAACGCATCCATCGACAATCCAATGCTCGACATTGAGCAGAATCAAGATGCAGTAAAGTCTTTAAAGTGGCTATACAAAAACGACGCTGAATTTCACACGCTGATCAACAACATGTTTGCAAACATTCACCCACTCAGCGACGGCAAGCCAAACCCGTGGCAGGGAAAGGACATCAATGATTTGTACAAGTTTGTTGATCGTTGGACAGATTTCCTGCCAACCGCTGACAACGGCTTGTCATTTATCCGTGAGTTTCAAATGTTAGTTGACAGCAACGTTTACGGCGAGCAGTTCGTACAACAAGAACCCGGCAAAACATGGACCAAACATATGTCCAATGCCCGCAGGGTTACCATGACCAGCCCCAAGTCTAAAAAACGTGTGCAGAAGTGGATGGACGATCCCCGCATTCACATAGACGACTTTGTTATTCCAGAAGGCGGCTTTAAGTCCTTCAACGACTTTTTCGTTCGGACCTTGAAAGAGCCCAGAGTGGTCAATCGCCCAGCCGACAGCTCTGTTGTGTCCTCTCCTGCAGATTGTTTTATTGAAATGCTGTCATCGAAGATCACTGACGACACTCTGATTCAAACAAAAGTTGGCCAACGTTTGAAAGTGACAGAAATGTTGAACAACTCAAAATACGCTGAGAAGTTCATTGGCGGCACAGGCCTGCGCTGCATTCTTACCCCTACCGACTATCACCACTATCACGCGCCTGTAAATGGAAAGATCGTAGAGTCCCAGGAGAAAGTGGATGGCGTTTTATACGGTGGCGTACCTGGCCCCGCTATGATTGATAACGTAACCAACTTCCAGCGTGGTTATTATATATACGAAACCAAAGAGTTTGGTTATGTCGGCATGGTGCCAGTTGGCCTTTCAACAATTGGTTCGGTTGTATTTGAAGATGAATACAAAAATGTTAGCTCTGACGCTCCTGTTGAAATCAAGAAGGGTGAACGTGTCGGTCATTTTGAATACGGCGGCTCACTAGTGATTTTGGTTTTTGAACCCGGCCGATTTGAAGAACTGACAGTCGCTCAAGGTTCACGCATTGGTGCACTTAACAGAAAAAAATAAAACATAGAATGGAATTAACCCAATAACCAAGAACTATAACGATACAGGAAGGCAGAGATGAAAAAGAAGAGTCTTAGTACCATAATCGCTTCGATCGTCGCCATATCCGGGTCAGCGATGCAAGTGCAGGCCCAGGATGACGGTATGTCAATCGAGGAGATAGTCGTAACGGCTTCTAAACGAGGTGCAATTGCGCTGCAGGATATTCCAACCAGTATTACCGCCATTGATCAGGAGATGATGAATAAGATGGGGGCGGTCGCCATTGAAGACCTCACCCGTGCCATTCCCGCGCTGGATACAGTTGATGCGGGTCCCGGTCAAAAGCAATATCTGGTCCGCGGCATCAATGCTGAAGGCGAGTCTACAGTCGCCGTGATGATGGACAATATCCCACAGGTCGGCGGTGGTGACAGCTCGAGACGTGCCGGTAACAATACGCCCGACTTTGACCTCTACGACATCCAACAAGTTGAAGTATTGCGCGGCCCACAGGGTACACAGTACGGCGCCAACTCAGTTGCAGGTGTTGTTCGCTATGTCACCAACAAACCCAGCTTCGAAGGCACTGATTTTGAAGCGTCCAGCGGTGCATCCAGCTATGAATCCGGCGCAAGCAGCTGGGATATTAAAACGATGTTCAACGCAGTTCTGGTTGAAGATAAACTGGCTTTTCGGGCCGTTGCCTCCTATGGCGACAACGGTGGTTTCATTGACAATGAAACCCTCGGGATCGAGGACATCAATTCCAATACCCGCAGTAACTTGCGCTTAGCCTTAACTTGGAACATCTCGGAGAATACCGAGCTGCTGGGTCAATATTTCCGCCAGGAAATCGACTCTGATGGCCGCACAAGCCACTCACCCTATGACTGGGAAGAGTTTGTTGGCCCTCCCTTCATGTATGCAGAAGACGGCACCTTCCTGGGCAGCGGGTTTTCAAAGGAAAGAGCGGGAGAACTGAAAGCACACTCACCCGTTCAAGAGCCTTATGCAGAAGAATCCAACACCTATGCATTCACCCTGAAGTCTGATCTGGGCTGGGGCGACCTGAACATATCCGGCTCGTTTGTAGAGAGAGAACAGGAACTTAATCTTGACTCCTCAACACCCTGGGGATTACATGATCGCTTTCGTAGCACAGGTGAATGTATCCGCACCGGCCCCTGTGTGCCAGGGCCTCCCTTCGGAGGAACACCAGAAGCACCAACCGTTCCGCCAATACCACCGTTTATGATGTTTTCCGACCCTGGCGCTGTTATTTCGCCCACAGGCCTGGTTCTTTTACAGCAAAATCAAACCCAGGAAAGCACTGCGTTTGAAGCAAGAATCTCAACGAAACTGGACGGCCCACTGAACTATCTGGCGGGTTACTTTCATCAGGAACGCGATCAGATTTTGTCACCCAGTCGTGTTTGGCCGGCAGACCCGTTGACCGGCGAAGCCATTCACGATATGCAATACATTATGCTGGATCGTGACTCTACTTATACAACCAATCAGGACGCGATCTTTGTCGAAGCCTATTGGAACATTACCGAGTCTTTAGAGTTGACTGTGGGTGGTCGTTATTTTGAGACCCAACAGGAGTTAATCGGAGACTTAAGAGTACCGTTTTTGCAAAGTGAAGACATCGGCGGCCCTATTGGGCATACCGAAGAAGATGAAAGCGAAACTGACAGTATTGTAAAAGTTAACCTTTCATGGGCGATCAATGAAGATGTCATGGTTTACGGTAACTACTCTGAAGGTTTCCGGTCCGCGGGTGTTAACAACACCGTTGTCCCTGAGATACCAACGTTTTATGGTTCCGACAAAACCAGCAACATCGAATTTGGTGCAAAAACAACTTCACTGAATGGCAAATTGCAGGCGAATTTTGCGATCTATCACATCGAGTGGGAAGACTTGCAAACAGGCATTGATGTCACCAGTCAGTTTGGCGGATTGGTTAATGCAGAGGGTGTTGTAGCAGAAGTAGACGGCTATGAGATTGAATTACTGTACATGCCTACAGAGAACTTCACGCTCGGCATCAACTACGCTGATATTGACGCGGCGTTAACCAAAGATTTGGTTGATCATGTGGGCGATGACGTTGTCGCAATTGCCGAAGACAACCATGTTAACGGCCAAAAAGGTGATTCGCTTCTGGGCTCACCAAACTTCAGTGGTTCGGCCTATGTTATGTACGACTTTGAGATCAGCGGAATGGAAGCCTTTGTCCGCGCCGATGTGCAGTTCCAGTCTGAGGTTGAGAATAACAACTATTCTGAAATGCGCAACACACCGAGTCGTAGTTACAACCTGGTTAACCTGCGGGCGGGTATCACACAGGACGAGCACTGGAACTATGCATTCTATGTTCGTAACCTGATGGATGAAATCGCAGACCTGACGGTCTACAACAACTTTCAGCAAAATGATCGGGTGACACCGAGCGCACCTCGCACCATTGGTTTTACCGTGAACTACGCAATGTAATTCACTGAAAACCCTTTCTCCCTTGAATCCGGTAGCTTTGCTACTGGATTTTTTTTGCCTACCAGAAAGTGCACACCCCGCATCCAAAAACGTCAATACGCGCTGCTCGCTCGCAAGGAAAACTCGCCTGCCGTCTGCCATAGCCTCCGTAATCTCCCCTCAATTGTCGCAACCCAATAGCGAGCCATCAGCGGCATGACTCCTGAAGTGTTCCTAACAGAACGTAATACTCTGCAGGCCGCTCACTCCAAACGGTTCGAATGCAAAGGTGTTGTCACTAAGGATTACTACCAAGAATAATGGGGAGGGACAGAGCCCGCATGAAAGGGGGGGCTCGAAACAAGTTATCAGGAGCAGGGAAAGAAAAAAGGGCGCTGCAAACGCCCTTGTGTTAACTCAGTTAAATTCCAGGTGGGCACTTGCACTTTCCGGATCACAGGTAAATGGCGCATATTCACGATCATCACTCAGATCATAAACACCGTGTACGGTTACCGGTTTCGTTAGATACTCTGGATCTTGAACAACGATAGAAAAAATCATTCTCTGACCACCGGTAAAACTGCCGTTAGCTAAAGTATAACGCTCCGTTAGGGTCTTCTTATTACTGGAATCAATACCCGACTCCAAACCCCAGCGCACCGCTGAAAAACCAGACGTTTCCACGGTGAGCGAACCATCGTCATTAAAAGTACCTGTAGAAAAGCCGATGGAATCCGGCACATGATCTTTGGGCATGTTGCGCCCATCAAGCCAGATTGTCCGATTTTGTTCAACCGGCGTTGCTTCAGATATTATCTCGATTCTATCTGCATGACGTATCCATTTGCGGTCATAAAGATAGTTGATCATTCTGGGAGCACCCGCCTCTATACACTGAAAAATCGGATCCGCATCCAAGTCAAATGCCTCGGCCTGCGCCCTGCCCTTGGCTGTTAATGGCCAATGCTTAGGAGGCTCCGACCCAAGCAGCTTGATTTCATCTAAGATCAACGAGTATGACCAGTTGCCACTAAAATCTGTTGAGCCACTCCCACCAAACTCACTCTCAACTTCGCCCGCAGCCTCTGCGGCAAGTGCCTCCTCCGACGCTATGGGCACTTGCGTGCCATCGGCGAGCAAAGCTTTATTTAACAAACCGGATTGCTTCTTTGCAGAGCGTTGAGCATTTTTACTGTTAGGGTAAACGACAAACGTTACTTCGTCGCCAACCTTAATTGACTCTCTAAACCAGCCCTCCTGCTCATAGCCACCCGGGGTTTGACCATCCATCGACCAGGTTTCTGTTACACCTTCTGCGTTCTTCGACTGAAGCACATAACGCACATGGGGATTGCGCCATTTCACTTGCGTAATAGTGCCTTTCACCTCTATTTGTTGATCGAGAATGAAATAGGTTCTCGAGTGGTGAGCGAATGATGATTTCGTAGTCATAATTAATATAATAAAGGTAATAAGAATACGCATAACTTGCCTTTTTAGTTGGGTGAAAGACCTTTCGCTGAACTAATGCCTGATAGACAGCATTAGGCCTTTGCCAAGTGGGTTTGATCCAGCTTTTTTATACACGCTCAATTATTAGGCGACCAACTCTTTTACGAGCCATTCCATCCAGTGAAACCAGAAATACCACAGTGTGAGCTCACGCAACACAATTACTGTCACGCCGCGCGCTCCCAGCGCGATTCTCATCAATGACCACTCTCCACCGCCGAATTATTCCACAAGATGAAAAACTGTTTAGATTACTTTGTCTAGCCATGCAGGGCAGCGTATAAACCATAGTACTTACTCAAGTTAACGAATCTCAGCATACGCAAGCAAAGAAAAGGTAATCAATATGGAAAAAATTAGATCTCTCATGACAACCAAAGCGGGCTTCGGATCATTGGTTTTACGGATCCCCGTTGGAGTGATATTAGCCGCTCACGGCGCTCAGAAACTCTTTGGCTGGTTCGATGGCCCCGGTCTCGAGGGCGTTGCCGGTTGGTTTGCATCCATTGGTCTGAACCCTGGTTTGTTAATGGCAACGCTGGCTGGCTCAGCTGAATTCTTTGGCGGCATTTTATTGATCTTAGGTCTATTAACCCGCCCTGCCGCCGTTTTTGCTGCATTTACTATGCTGATTGCCATTTTAATCGGACACATTGGGCAAGGCGAAGGTTTCTTCCAGTATGAATTTGGACTGGCCCTGTTGGCTGCCACAGTTTGTTTGGCGATTCAAGGTGGCGGCAGCTACTCAGTTGACGAAAGAGTTTCGTCGAGCTAACTAAGAGCGAAGTCGTCCAACAACAAACTCCTCACGACGACACCCAAGGTAATGAATCAAAACAATTTCAGCGTTTGATTCATTACCTCCTCTCTCACCCCCCCTAATCTTCAGCAGCTAATCGTTAGTACCTAATCATCATCTCGATCCGTCAGAATTAAACTATAAGGCACTACTTCTCTTTTGGCGTCACAAGCATTCTTACAAATGTATCATCATCATTAAACATCAAATGTTTAAAAGCACCACTTATATGAACCAGAACAAGCACCACAATCACATTGGCGCAAAAACCGTGAACCTGGGATGCCAGCTGATTGAGCCAGGGCACAACGCCCAAAGGGCTAGGCAAACTAAACCATGAGAAAACCTTAATGGGAAGCCCTGCAGACCACACCATTGAAGGTCCGGAAATAAGCATAAGAGCAATCGCGCACAACAAACCATAGTGCAGACTTTTCCCCACGAAGTGGGTAAACCTATTTTGCCCATCCAGCACCGGATGAGAAGATTTAAATCGCCATACAATTCTGGCCCACACTAACAACCAGACACTCGAAGCAATAGAAATATGCAAACCGACCAGTGATTGATTGTCATTACTGGTGACACTTTGCATCCAATCTCCGATACACCAAAGGGCTATAACAATGGAGGCAACCAGCCAATGCAAAAATATTGACAACCAGCCATAGGATTTTTTTGTATCGCGCCACTGCACCTATATTTCTCCCCTGCTTCTTAACTTTTTGATTCCCAGCGTTGCGACTTATCAAAATCGAATGATGGGCGTTTATGAATCTAGTTTCATATTAAAAAAAAGCGGGCCGGTAAGCTATAGATAAGGAGTTACCAACGTTCCGAACTCTGTTAATGGAAAGTTATCACCTCCCGCTAACCTGTAAACGTTTGCGTAATACGGAACGCAGAAATACTATCGCTGGCAGCTCGGATGCTTTGGTGTACCATTTCCAAAGTCTGAATTTTTGCAACAAGAGGAACACCAATGTGAATACTTTTGAATGGCTAGAGATGTCCGCTCTCGCCGAATGGGTGGGCGGCTCTATGATCGGGTATCCACTGATGCTGGCCTCTCACGGTGTTGGCATGGCGATTGTGGTCGGCATTATGTTTGTACTGAACGTCCGTTTACTCGGAGGGTTCAAACAAATTTGCTACTCCTCCTTTAACCCATTGTTAAAACTGGCCTGGGCAGGATTTGTATTAAATTTCGTATCGGGCTGTCTGTTATTTACCGCACAGGCGACTGTATTTATTGAAAGCACACCTTTCCTGATAAAAGTTGCAGCCATCTTTATTGCGGGTATCAATGCAGCCTTTCTGCAAAGCCTCATGCGTCAGAATGTTGAACGCTGGGATGCGGGTGAAACCGTTGCACTATCGGTGCGGTGGATGTCCGCCGCCTCATTAACTCTGTGGTCTACCGCTGTTATTGCGGGTCGCATGATTGCATATCTCGATGTCGGTTAGGAGCTGAACAATGAATGAATTTATTGAATGGGTATCGTCGACAGCGCTGAGTAACTGGGTGATCGGCAATGAATGGGTTTGGCCCATGGCCGAGACGTTCCACTTTTTTGGTTTGAGCCTGTTACTGGGCGGATTACTGTTGATCGACATGAGAATGATAGGGTGGTTCCGGCAGATAAATATCGCGGCAACACACACATTACTACCCTTCGTCTTTATTGGTTTCGGCATCAATCTGATCACCGGGGTATTATTTTATTTTGGCGACCCTGAACGCTACACCATTAACATTGCCTTTCAGATAAAAATGGTGCTCGTATTATTGGCGGGCCTGAATGCATTGTTGTATTACTGGAAGCTTGACCGCGACATGCAACACTGGCCTCCATACGGGGATACCCCGATGTTAGCCAAATGGGTGGGAGGCGGATCTCTGATTTTATGGTTTGGCGTGCTAATTTTTGGACGCTTGATCCCCTACCTCGGAACAGGGTAAACGAAAAACAGTCAGTTCACTTTTTGGCGGGGCATTTTAATCTGGGTGCCTCGCCTTTTTTTACTCTTTCCATACTCGCAACGTTATTGTCAAACGTCTTCTTTAGCAGCCTCTTACTCTGATTCGTGCTTAAAAAGCCCAAATCTCCAATTTGCCTGACGTTAACTATTAAGTTAACATCAAAAACCCGGCAAAAACCTCAAAGATATGGCAAAATCCAACAACATGGTGACTGGTTCCGTTCAATCGAATGATGACGAACAAGGCGCTGAAGTAAAGCTGCAGCCCGAGACCCTGCGCGCGCTGATCGCGAATATTGAACACTCGGGTGCAATGGGTCGTTCGAAGCTCTATATCGAATTACTGCAATACCTCTGTGAATCCTATATCGAAGGCACAATCCCCAAAGAAATTGTTATCGCCATCGATGTCATGGGCAAAGACGCTGAGTTCGACGTTAAAAATGATTCGCTTGTTCGTGTCTACATGCACAAGTTGAGACATAAGCTGGATGTCTACTACAGAGACCAGGGTCAATCTGACCAGTATCGCTTAACCATACCCAAAGGTCAGTACACACTTTGTGCGATTCAACAGCAGACGCCTGAAATTGCTGCCCCCTCCCCCCCCGAGAATACTAAGGCCGCCCCCAAACTGACCGAAAAACGTGCAATGATTGGTGCCCTGCTACTCTTTTCGCTATTGCTGGCAGCTAACCTGTTCTATTTGCCAGGCCAACCGAGCAGTGATCAGCCCAGTGATATCAGCCATTTAAAGTCCTTGAGTAAAAATCCGATCTGGGCCCCTCTGCTGGCCGATGATGAACCCATTATGCTGGTTATTGGTGACTATTTTATTTTCGGCGAACACCCTGGAAATGGAAAACCGGAACGATTGGTCAGGGAATTCTCAATCAATTCGACTGCGGATCTGGAAAGACACAAGCTGAACACCGATTCGAATGCAACACTCAGTGATCTCGACCTCACCTATATCCCCCGCGAGGCAGCCTTTGCACTCAAGGACATCTTGCCGATTCTCACCGCCGCCGGAAAGACCGTTACTGTGCGCATGAGTTCCGATATCAAGGGCTCAGATTTGAAGAGCCAGCACATTCTGTACATCGGCTACATCAGTGCCATGGGAGAGCTGCAGTCGTTTGTCTTTCAAGCCTCTGAATTCGCCATAGGCAGTTCATTTGATGAGCTGATTCGCATCGAAAACGGCGAGCGACTGGTCAGTGAGGTCACAAGTTCAGCGAGCAAGGGCGATGCATTTTATGACTACGGCTTGATATCAAGCTTTCCTATGTTAGATGGGCACCAGATGATGTTTATTTCCGGCACTCACGGCATCGGTTTCATGCACATGGCCCATATCGCATCCAACAGCCGTTATCTCCAGACCATTGCCAATTCGTTAACAACCCACGGACAAGCCACCAAGCCCATTTCCTTCGAAGCCATCTACAAGGTAATCGGTTATGACGGGCTCAGTTTCGACGCCGAGAGAATCCACGTGGGTGAGCTTGATTACAAGCGTATCTGGGGCGGCGAGATGATGGAGATACTGAAATAGCTGCACGCAACTGCACGTAACAAAGGCGTTAACGGCTCTGTTAACGTTCCTTCAACTGTTCTTAAACCCGCTTTAACTTCCTAAGACATTCCTGGCGACCTAGATTAGAAACCGTTCTAAGCCGAGTCAGATTTTAGCGATCTGCCGCCCCTAGACCGACACTAATAATACAGGGATCGCCAATGAAATCTTCACATGTGCCAGCACTATGTACCTTATCGCTCATGTTGTCCCTCTCCACCCCGACGCTGGGTGAGCAATCTTTAACCACCCAGGCACAGACCAACGATACCCTGGAAGAAGTTATTGTTTGGGGAAGAGGTATTTCACAATTAGGCAAGGCCGGCTCCGCGTCTCAAGGATTGGTCGGTTACGCCGACTTCTCCACCCGCCCCATGCTGCGTGTTGGGGAATTGGTAGAAGTCATGCCGGGCATGGTGGCAACCCAACACAGCGGTTCAGGCAAGGCCAACCAGTATTTTCTGCGTGGAATGAATCTCGACCACGGCACAGACTTTACCGTCAATTTCGAAGGAATGCCGGTTAACTTTCGCTCTCATGCCCATGGCCAAGGTTACCTTGATATCAATTTCATCATACCAGAGGTGATCGAAACCGTTGATTACCGAAAAGGCACCCACTATGCCGACAGCGGTGATTTCTCCGCCGCGGGCTCTGCCACCTTCAAGACCTACGATCGTCTGGCACAAGGCTTTACAGAGCTGTCTGTCGGTGAAGACGGCTATGAGCGACTGGTGTTCGCCAACTCCCACGACCTGGATCGAGGCACACTCCTGTACGCTGCAGAGCTCCACAATCAGGATGGCCCCTGGGAGCTGCCTGAAGATACCCAAAAACGCAACGCCCTGGTTAAATACAGTACCGAGATTGGCCCTCTAACGGCCCAGATCATCGCCACGGCCTATACTAATAGTTGGAACGCCACCGACCAGATACCTCAGCGAGAAGTGCTTGAGGGGCGTCTCTCGCGCTTTGGTTACATCGACCCGAGCATTGGTGGCGAGACCAGTCGTTTCAGCCTGATTGGCAAGTTATCCAACGAGCACTTATCCGCCTCTGCCTATGCCGTGAGTTATGAACTCAACCTCTTCTCCAATCCCACCTATTTCCAAGAAGCCCCCGTTGAAGGCGACCAAATAGAGCAGGAAGACAAACGACAAATCTACGGCGGGTCTATCAACTATCAAAATGAAGTCTCCTTACTTGGACACAGAGTGATACCCAACATCGGCGCTGAATTTCGATACGATGACATCGAAGATACAAACCTGTTTAAAACCACCGGCCGTCAACGCTCCCACGCACTGATCAACGACAGTGTCAAAGAACTCAGCCTGAGCGCCTTTGCAGAGGCAGAAATACATTGGAATGACAGGCTTCGTAGCAAGGTGGGTTTGAGAGCGGACTACTACGACTGGGACGTAATCGCAAAAGTGCCCGCAGATATCGCCAATTCGGGAACGGGCGATGACACAATCCTCAGCCCGAAGTTCTCAATGGCCTATGCACTGGCTGACCATACTGAGGTTTATGCAAGTTATGGCCAGGGTTTCCACTCCAATGATGTCAGGGGTGTTGAAGTTGAAACAAACCCTGTTGAAGGCCTGGTGAAAATTGATGGCGCTGAGCTAGGCCTGCGGTCTGAAGGCATTGAGGGCCTTAACCTGACGCTTGCACTTTTTCGCCTTGAGACAGATTCCGAGCTCATCTTTGTAGGTGATGCGGGCACAACTGAACCCAGCGACGGTGCAGAGCGTTATGGACTAGAAGTGTCGGCGTTCTGGCAAATGAACGATTGGCTGGTACTTGATCTGACTGCCGCAAAATCGAAGGCCAGTTTTAAAGGAAAACCCTCAGGTGAAGATCATGTGCCCGATGCACACGAAATCGTAGCTGGCGCCGGGGTCACTGCCACACTGGATAACGGATTTGTGGGGAGCTTGCGCGTCAGGCACTTCGGCGCTGCGCCACTCGATGAAAGTGACTCGGTTCGAAAGGACGCGACAACTCTGGTGAATCTGGGCCTGTCTTATGGAATTGGCAAAATTGATCTGGGCCTTGAAGTGTTAAATGTACTCAACACCGAAGCTAATGACATTGAATTTCTGTTTGAGTCACAACTGGAAAATGAAGTTTCACCTGTTGAAGACATTCATTTTCATCCGGTGGCTCCGCGCTCGGTCAGGGCTTCGCTTCGGTATAGTTTTTGATCGTCTGGTGATTCTATGAGCACTGCGAACGAATCATCAATTTGGGAAACGATCAGTGATACTCCACTGACACCAATGATACTAGAGACAATGTATGGTTACCCAATCATGGAAATCATACATATCTTTGGTTTTGTGATCATGGTCGGTTCAATAGCACTACTGGATGTTCGTGTACTGGGTTTTGCCCAACACTTATCGGTCAAAATGCTCGCTAGATTTCTACTACCCTGGACATTTATTGGTTTTGGCATTTCCCTTATTGCCGGAGGCACACTCTTCGTAGTGAAAGCGCCTGAATGGGTTTTACTGCCTATATTCCAATTTAAAATGGCTTTGCTGATCCTGGGCGGTATCAATGCGGGCGTCTTCCACTTTGGCGCCTACAACAGAGTTGATCAATGGGACTGCAATATAGTGGCGCCAATAGATGCTCGCCTGGGTGCTGCCTTGTCACTATTGATCTGGGCTACTGCACTCGCCTGTGGCAGGTTGCTGGCCTATTTCGGTCTGGGTTAAATAAATGAGAACTATTATGCATAGAATCATAAATATTCCCTGTGCCTTTTTACTTTTGGCAGCACTACTGTTACTGCTGCCTGAATCAAGCTTTGCACACAATGTCGCTCGTGCCGATCAATCGTTCCTGGAACAGAATGTCGGGGCGAGCGTCATTCCCTACATGTATCTCGGCGCCAAACATATGGTGACCGGTTATGATCACCTGTTGTATCTGGCAGGTATAATCTTCTTTCTATTTCGCATTCGCGAAGTGGCCGTATTTGTGAGTTTATTTGCCCTGGGCCACAGCATCACGTTGTTATTCGGCGTATTGGGGGGATGGCATGTTAACCCTTACCTTATAGATACTATCATCGGTCTTTCGGTTGCCTATAAAGCCTTTGAGAATCTGGGCGGATTTAAACGTTGTTTTGGCAATTGGCTAGACACTCGCGCAGCGGTATTTATTTTTGGTTTGGTTCACGGCTTGGGCTTGTCGTCCAAATTACAGGACCTGACGATAGCTGAAGAAGGCCTGATCTATAACATCATCTCTTTTAATGTAGGCGTGGAGATAGGACAACTAGTGGCGCTCGCTTTTCTTCTAACTACATTCAACCTTCTCAGGCAGTCACAACATTTTCAACGCAAGGCGATTGCAGCCAACATTGTGTTAATGAGTGCGGGCTTCCTGCTAATGACTTACCAATTCACGGCTTACCTGGTTTAAACCAAGGGAGAAACACCATGTCTGAGCAATACATCGAATTGACATCAATCGGCCTTCTAAAAAGTACAATAATATCGATTTTACTCGCGGCATTTCTATCTATTTTATTTGTGCTACCAGCAGAATACGGCATTGACCCGACCGGCTTTGGACAAGCGATCGGAATAAATAATCTGGCTGGCGAGAGCGAACATTCCACTGCCGCCAAACCAGATGAAACTGGCGCCCAGGAAATCGAATTCAACAATAATATTGAGACAGAAGAAGACGAGGAGGCGGACACTCCCTTTCCAAAAGGAATCGCCAATGTCCATGACACCGATCCGTCCAATCATAAATTCACCATCACACTGAAACCGCTTGACGAAGTTGAATACAAAGCCGTCCTCAACGCTGGCGAACCCTTATTTTATCGCTGGTCTGTTGTAGGCGGCGAAAACGTGTATGTCGATTTCCATGGGGACCCGACTGAAGGCACATTCCCCGACGAGTATTTCCAAAGCTACGAAGAAGGTGAGATCCCAAAATCTCAAGGTTCATTTTCAGCTACATTCACAGGAAATCATGGCTGGTACTGGCTGAACATTAGCGACCACAACATTACCATCGAGCTCGAAGCCTGGGGTTACTATCAATCTCTGACTGAAATATTCAGAGGAAACCAACGCGACAAATACAAATAAACATAAACCCATCGTCATGAGCGGATTTGATGAAAAACATAACACGTAGAAAACTCATAAAAAACAGCATTACCGGAGTGTGCGCCACCGGCGCCATTTCACTATTGTCACCCCTGGCCAACGGGTTGAATCGAGGCGATCGAGGCCGAGCGCCGGCAATGTTCATTGGTCACGGCGACCCAATGAATGTAATACAAGACAGTAATTTCACCCAGGAATGGGAACGAATTGGAAAGGTCCTGGCAAGCGGGGATAAACCTTTGGCCATTCTCTGTGTATCGGCCCACTGGCAAAGCGATGAAACACTCGTTTCAACAACGTCAGGCACAGACCTAATTTATGATTTCTACGGATTCCCCAAAAAAATGTACAACCTGCAATATCCCGCACCTGGTTTTCCAGGGGGACAAAAGATGGTTAATTCATTGTTGAACGACACAACAATTGTTGGGGATCCCAACCGAGGACTAGATCATGGTGCATGGTGTGTATTAACAAAATTATTTCCCAAGGCCTCAGTTCCTGTTTTTCAAATGAGTTTGTCACGTGCACTCTCCCCCGCTCAGCATTACGACTTAGCCAGAGAGATTAGCCAACTAAGAGATCGCGGAGTGATGATTATTGGGAGCGGCAATTTAACCCACAACATGAGGTCATGGAAACGAGACGCCTCATTGGGACAAACCCACTTAGTGCACGATTGGGCCGAGGCATTTGATCATGCGGTTGCCGAGAAGATCACAAAAGGCGACCACAATACTTTGGTTCGTATTGCTCAAGACAAACCTTCATTATTTCGCATGGCACACCCGACCGATGAACACTACCTGCCTTTGCTCTACTCACTCGGGGCCCAGCACAAAAAGGATGACGTCAATTTTTTTGCTACCGGATTTGAAGATGGATCATTTTCAATGCGCTCAGTTCTAATGAGCTAATGCGCATTGAGCTTGAGCGCCAACAAACCGCTGATCAACAAAGGCACTGCAAAAAGCATAAAGTTAAATTCCATCGATACGTTCATATCAATTAAAATGCCACCAACATAGGGACCAACAACTGCACCAAAACGCCCCAAGCCAATTGCCCACCCCACTCCCGTCGCACGAATCTCGGTGGGGTATACCTTGGCCGCCACCGCATACAATCCGGTAAAACCTCCCTGAAGCAATAAACCGATTGCAAGTAAATAAACAATTAGATTATGAAGACCTGAGGCCAGGGCAAACAGAACCATAAAACCAGTTGCCGCCATAAGTGAAAAACCAATCAGTCTGGACAGACTAAATTTGGAAGCCATAAAACCCAACAAAACAATCCCCATCACACCGCCACCATTAAAGGCGACCGAAGCAAATACACCTTCAACTTCGCTTAAACCTGCATTTACAACCAGCTTTGGAATCCAACTCATTAAAAAATAGAGGACGATAAAACAAAAGAAAAAACTTGCCCATAAGGTCAGAGTCAAGCGACTGCGGGAGGATGACAGTAAACTACTTACAGAGGCTTTTTCATCTGCTTTCTTATCGCTGAGTTTCGGTAACGACGAGAGTTCACGTTTTTTCATGCGAAGCAAAATCGAGTTAACCCGAGTGAGAGCATTAGCCGGTTGTTTGGTGAGTAGAAACTGCAAAGACTCTGGAAGTTTGAAATACAACAAAAACACCATGGCAATGGTCAGAGAGCCCCCGGCAAAAAATACACTCCGCCAACCGTATTCCGGAATTAGCGCTGCCGCAATAAATCCTCCCAGGGTTGCGCCCAAGGGATAACCGGCGGTTACACAAACGACCGCCAAACTACGGTATTTTTCAGAACTATATTCCGCGGCGATTGCTGCCAAACTTGCCAGTAGACCGCCAACTGCAACGCCAGTAATAAATCGTAGAATCAATAATTCCCACAACGCCGATGACAGACCCGTTAAGACAGTGGTCACGCCAATGATTCCCGTACAAATCAATATAAGTAATCGTCGACCAAAATCATCGGAAAGTGGCGCGACAAATAACGCGCCAATCATCATTCCCGCAAGTGCCGCGCTAAAAACAATACCAAGCATATCGGGCGAAATCTGCAGTTCTTGTCCAATGGGATGAACTGTAAAAGCCATAGCCGTCACATCAAAACCATCAAGCATATTCAAAACAATGGCAAGTGCAATAACCAACACCTGTGTCGCAGAAACTCTTCCATTGTCAATGATCTGACCGACTATTTGACTATCATTGGATTCCGCACTGATCGATGCCATGAAATACCTCTCTAGATTGTTATTTTTTATAATGGCACTGATTCATACACCACCAAATATCACGAGAGTGGAAATGAATTTACCAGATTGGAAATACTACATGAATCGATCGGCCAATCACAGCTTGTGATTCTAAGGTGAAAATAGAGAGAGCGCCTGTTTCTTATTTGCCAATCCTCGCCCCTTGTTATTTGCAGATTCTGCGGTCAGCGATACTAGATCTGCATTGCTTTTTGCGAGACAACCATCAGGCATCCAGATATTATTTTCGAACCCTACCCTAGCGTGCCCCCCAAGAGCAATCGCCTGCTTCATCACCTGTTGCTCATTGACCCCAAAGGCGCATACCATCCAAGGTTCAGATGTTGTTAATGCCGATAAATAATCCTTTAGATAAGAAGGTCGTGAAGTTTGATTTTCGAACCGGCCCAATACTAACAAGAGAAATTTATGTCTTGCAGGAATAACACCTACTTCACACAAATGAAGATACCAATCAATATCCTGCTCGTTGTACAAAATATATTGAACCAATGTCTCCCGTCGATTCAATGCAAGTAGAAAATTGGCACCCGACTCGATAGCCGTCTCATCTTTGATAATTTCTCGCAAACCCAGTGAAACACAACGAGGTTGCAGTTCCAGAATTGCCGACATCTGCTGTGCCGCACAGTACACACCCGCGGCCTCGGACGTGACCTGAATAATCATTCTATCGCCAACAGCACTTTCGATTTCTTTAATTGCGTCCCGATATCTGGTGGGATCGAGAGTATGACGATTGGCCTCATCGCGAACGTGTAAATGAATCAATGATGCACCGGCTTCGCAACAATTTTCTGCAGTTTTGGCAAGCTCCAAAGGAGTAATAGGTAAATTACTGTGATCTTTATGAGTGCGACGCGCTCCATTTGGGGCAACAGCAATCAACAATGGCGCCACATCCAAACTGCCTTCTAGATCACTGGGCATGAACAATGCCTGCAGCAATTCCAATTTCGGGCGCAACTGTATAGAGCTGAACGTTTGGTTTTGTGCCTCCCGCAGAAGCATGTGCCGCGGCCGCCGCTATCCAGGCGTGTAACTCCATCGAACCGATACCCGCTTCTTGAACCAATTTCTGTTGATCCCAATGATCGAACTCTTCCAAATTACCCGCGCATAATGTCGAAAGAAACTGTCTATCAGACTTCTCATTCAAACGCATATCTTTAGCGGTTCGTTCACCTCGGGCGATCATGTCGGCACCTTCATGGTGCATCACTTCCAATCGATCCAACCATTCTGCTCGTGTTAATGAATCGGAATTTTGACCACCCGACATTTGCCAAGCCTGCACATTATCTTCACCGTCACCCTGTGCGGGGTAGTACCGAACCGGATGGTGAGACATACCACCGGAAGCCAGAAATAAAACCCGTTTATTCAACGTTTTGGCAAACTGGCCAATAGCCTGACCCATCAAACGCGAACGTCTGAAGGGCACAAATGGGGTCGTGATACAGTTAATAAAAACAGGAACGATGGGTAAGCGATCGAGACTACCCAGCATATCAACAATGGTCTGCGAAAAAGCATGGTCAACCGTCATCCGATAAGAGATCGCCGGATCAATGTCATTATCCCGGAGAAATTCAACCGCAGCACAAGCAATATCCTTTGGTACCGCCAACGGCCCTGGGTAGCCACCGATATCAGACGTTGCACTGGCCTCGGCCCCAATACAAAATGCGGGCATAACATTCAGAAAAAAACCATTGTAGTGATCTGAGCCAAAAGCAATCACCAACTCTGGATCAAATTCCCGAATGGCGGCAGATGTCTCCCGGTAGGCTACTTGTATTGCGTCCCAACTTTTAGGCTCTTTACTGTAACAATGCAAAAGTGGACTGTGCGACGCACAAACCAAGGCTGTGCTCATATTATTCTCCCGAAAAATCAATTTAAATTCTAAGCTAAGTCTGATGACCAATAGGTCCCTCATTATTGGGGTCCACAAAAATCCTCTCTATATGCCGTTTCGAAATCCGCCAATGCCGATCATCACTGCGCTCATACTCGTCGATGAAGTCTGCAACAAGATAAGGCACGGCAGGTGTAACCGGAGGCATTGCATTTTTTGCAAAGGTCATGCAAACACTGGTCCCTGTCGCCTTATTGGCACTCGACAGCTCCAACCGTAAACCGCTATACATATGTCGGGCAGTGCGCGCGTTTTCATTCAACCTCTGGGAAAAAAGAGAACGTATTTTTTCACGCCCTACACTCAAGCGGTCTCCATGGGAATAACAAGCGTCCTCAGTAAACAGATCAATCAACAAGTCAACATTGTCGTGATCCAAGTGAAAACAAAAATCGGCATTTAACCTTTCAATTTCCAGTTTCGCCTCTATCAATTCCAGACCCTTTAGTTCAGACGCCATAGCCCTATCTCTTTTTCTTCCACAACCACTGGGTTTTCCTGTGTTCCAAGCCCCTCAATGGAAACTGAAACGGGACCCGCCACCTGTTGGAAATTCGCATTGTGAATAGACTTTCGATTTTCCGACGGTTTAAACGCCGTGCCACAGGATACTATGTCACCCGGGTGCAGTGTATGAAACTGGTTAATGAAGCTAATCAGTTCAGCCACCTTGTAATTATAATAACGCGTACTATCTTGAGCGACAGTTTCTCCACCTACTTTGCATTCTACAGACAAATCATCAGGGTTCGATATTTCATCTTTGGTCACCAACCAGGGGCCCAATACGCCAAAATTATCTGTACCCTTATAACGAGCAGCATAGGATAAGTGCTGTTCTACCCGATGGGTTTTATCTGGATCCTCTTCGTTTGAGTAGATTGCCCAATATTGAAACAAATCTTCTGCACGCATGCCGTTGCCTGTAATATCATTCATCACACTGTAACCTGCAACATAGTCCATGGCATCAAGTGCAGGAACATCACGCATCTTTTTACCAATAATCACTGCAAGCTCCGGCTCGGGATGAACGCTTCCATAATAACTTCGAATAGCAATTTCTTCCTTGTGCCCCACCAGACAAGAGGCTGGCTTGAGAAAAAACGCTGGGTGCTCAGGTGCACTTATTTTTCGACTATTGCTTGCGGAATTATTCATTGCTATTCCACAGATTTTTCCAGGGTTTCGAACCGGCGCATGCCATTGCACGCGAGCCTGTGGAAACCGGGTCACCCTCTCAGGGTTAGACTCTGCAAACGCCAATGCACGGGCAAGATTCAACATGCCCTCTTCTCCTTGTTGCAACAAAGCCAACATGTCCATCGGAATCACCGCATCCCGACCAAAACAGGCCGTCATTGCATCTGACGCTTTAACTAATTGATCTTTGCCTATAGACAGCGCTAAACAATCAGCGCCCTGATAAGAAATACTTGCCAACTTCACGATAACTCCTTACACGTGTCCACTAACACTCGATTTTTGAATCTTCCACCAAACATTTATTCCACGCAAGGTAATAGAATGCGTATTCCGTTTTATGAAACGATCCAGCTCAACAGCAAAGAAGGCTGTATAAATCAGAGAGAGTAATATTGAATGTTCGAGCGGGGAAGATCTGGATTTCTACTAGTGGGAAATGCCGCCTCTTGGCGGCAATTCCCAGTCAGGTTATTACATCTCGGGCAAGGCCGTATTGTCGAGAGAGGAAATGCAAGTTGCCTCTTCAATGTCTTTGTGTAACAGCCGATCGAAGAACTTAGTATGCTTCCACTCGCCAAGCCAGTTTTCCGGGTCGACAAAGGTCATGTCGATCATCAGGGTATTACCGTTATTCATCATTTCAATGCGCTCAGTCATCTGGAATTTTTCGCTCACTTGAATGCCATCCATGATCCAATGTTCTGGTGAACCAAAACCTGCAAGATCAACTTCGAGCGCGCCACCTTTCCACTGTCCGGTTGCGTCGCCATTGTAGGTTTCCTGACGCAAGTCTTCATCTACGTGACCGCGACCGTCCAGAAATATAGTTCTAAAACTATTATTAAAACGATGAACGATATAGACCGCTGTTGGCAATTGAACTGCCATAAATGCGCCATATCGAGTCATCAAAGCGGGCTGCCCGGGAGGAAAACACATGGCGTGTGGATCCATTACTCGCTTGCCCTGTTTTGTCGCCGCAATGTACTTGTCATAGACTGCTTGTGCTTTGGGCGTCAATTCTGGAATAGGGTAAAAATCCCAAGAGTTGGCACCAAATTGTTTAGCTCGCCCTTCCTCTGCCCGATACTCCCATACCCCGGTCATATCAAATGCAGCCTTCTCTCTTTTTCTGCCCAGGTTTTTCGGATCCAATGCACCTGGTCCACCAACACTATTCACGAGAGGCAGATTTTCAGGACGCCATTTTTTCTCTCGTGCGATATTTTCCGTTCTTCTCAAGTTTCTCTCTGCAGCAGTCTCTGTAGAGACATAATTTTTACTCTGCGTACTGACATTGACTTTCACCATTTTGTTGCCATCTGGCGAATCTTTGTGGATTGGCAGCACCCGTCCACCTTTCAAAGTCACCCATTGAAGAACACCACCTGGCTTACCGCTTTTTAAGGGGTTAATCTGAGCGGTAATCATCTGTCCTTTTTTGACATCCGACTTTTTCCATCCTCGACCGACCAGTGCATGAATGGAGTAGGACTCCAGCTTCCATATCTCTGTTTTTCCCTGGTCATTAACAACCTCAAGGTTGATCGCAACATGAGGACTTCGCCAAAGCAGTCGGGTAACCGTTCCCGTGACACTCACACTCTTGTCAAAATCAAACACCACGGCGGAATGATGTGCTC
>ENA-OSET01000993-OSET01000993.1-sediment-metagenome-genome-assembly--contig:-NODE-993-length-30588-cov-4.444233_pt1 | contig 30588 bp, 26 predicted proteins | sample MGYA00237882_ERZ534229 | MGnify/ENA primary metagenome ERZ534229 (study PRJEB26408, sample SAMN06266212) | sediment metagenome | isolation source: Hudson Canyon methane seep mesocosm | place: USA:Hudson... | reverse complement strand
ATTTTGTTATTTTGTTGCTTATAGCTCTGCATTCCCAAATTCCTGTTGCCGCAGACCATCAGAGATTCAAACTAATCAAACCTAATTAGCAGTTAACAACTGTATTAAGCTCTAAAAAAAGCGCGAGGATTCTACTGTCTATAATCAACTGGACCTGTCGCCCCGCCTCTCTCTTAAGTTGAACAACATAGAGACCAACATGTTTGCGTGGGTTTCGACAACGCTATCCTGCCGGGATTCAACGCCAAACAACAATCGGCATTCAGGCTCAAAGGAAAAAATCGTTGAGCTGGCGCTCGTCATTATGTAATACCAATGTACAAAGGATTTATCATCAATTCCAAGACTTATCCCAACCAGCTCCCGCATGGTTTGTGCGGCGCCTTTGATCTTAGTGTCAACCAGATAACGAATCCGCCAGGTATCTTGCGGAGCTTCTTGCGCCATCATCCGGCTTACCTCGGGGTGCTTAGCGTGAAAGCGCACATGAAAACGCACGAGAAAAGCTAGTCGCTCTTGTTCAGAAAGTTCTTCGGCAATATCCCTTCGCCGCTCAAACTCCGAGCCCATCAGACCGAAGATTTCGTCAGCAACCGCTCGCCACAGAGACTGTTTGTCAGTGAAATGATACGTCAGTAACCCGCGCTGAACATCTGCAGCGTTTTCGATATCACGGACCGTTATACCTTCATAACCCTGCTCCGAAAAAATTAGCGTGGCAGCGGCCATCAACTTGGCTCGGGTGATTTCAGTGCGTTCTTGTTTTTTCCGAGAAGGCTTGCCGGCTACTGCAACGGGCTTTTTAGCATTTTCCGGCATAAATGAGTTTTCCTGATTAATGGGATTGCGCAGAGCATTGTAAGTCATTAAACGTCGCTTCGAAATATATTAAATATTAGTAATCTTACAAATAAATATCTCTTAATTTTGCACTGGAGCATATTTAGAGGTTAATATTGGCAAAACTTGCCCTCCTCGCTACAGCGATACAGGACGATTGAGGTTTCCACCAAATTAGAATAACTACTAGCTGGACGTTCTCCGTTACAGGGGAACATTCACCGATCGATAGGACTTAACTGGGCGCGAGCTAAAAACGCCTATTTTTAACCAGGGGAAAAAATCAATGTTCAGAATAAACAAATTTCACGCGGCCTTAGCCGGGTCAATACTCGCTACGGCGACTACCAGTCCCGTCTTTGCCCAAGACAAAAATGGTCTCGCTATTGAAGAAGTCTTTGTCACTGCAGAAAAACGTGATTCATCGGTACAGGATACGGCCATCGCCATTACCGCATTTGATAGCGAAACCATGGACGATTTAGGCGTAGCGGGTGCAGGCGATATCGCTAACTATACTCCCGGCATGACTTACAACGGAAGCCCCAACCGAATCTTCATTCGTGGAGTGGGTCGAGTCGATAACTCATTGGGTTCCGAGCCCGGTGTGGCGATTTATAAGGACGGAATCTATACAAACGAAGCGACCGCTGTTTCCGATAACTCTTTCTTTGTTGACCGAATCGAAGTTTTGCGCGGACCACAGGGGACGCTATACGGTCGTAATGCTATTGGGGGCGCTGCGAGTATTGTATCAAAGCGGCCTACCGAAGAATTTGAGGGTGAAATAAGAGCGGGAGCATCCAGTTATGGCGGCCAAGTGATTGGTTTATCCGCATCCGGACCTATCACCGACAATTTGAGATATCGGATCGCGGCGGAAAAGACCGGCAACGATGGTTGGGTCAAAAATATTTCTGGAGCGGGCAATCAAAACGACAGTGATTTCCGTCGCGTTGAAGCGCAATTGGAATGGGACATCTCCGATGACATCAATTTGTGGGTTTCGTATAGCAAATCAGATGTCGATAGCAACATGAATGGCGCAATATCCTTGGACCCTTACAATACAACTAGCCCGGGTGCTCCGGTAGGCGATTTCAGCTCTGATTTTCAGCAGCTGGTCCCCAATGCTGCACTTGGCTACACCACTGTTCGGCCCAGCGTTAAAGACATTCACACCACGAATAAAAACGAATCGGGTTATATAAAGACCCCTGCTAACTCGGTTACGTCTCACATTAGCTGGGATACAGAATCATGGCAGTTTAAGTACATTTTCGGGACGAGCAGTTACGAATACGAATTCCTTAACGATTTCGACGGTACTGATCGACAAGATATTCAATATCTCAATTACATCGCTCAGTTCGAAAACTATGACCAGCACGAATTACAAGCGATATCCCACCTAGGTGGTGACGTTGAATTCATTTTTGGACTATTTAAATACCACGATGAAAACGAGCAGCCCTACGACTTATATTCACCGACCAACCCCGTGCTGCAAAATCCTGTATTCATGGACTTTTCCGGTGCTGTCTGTGGCTGTATTATCGACAGTCCTCCTAATCCACAAGGCCTTTATTATCATCAGTTAGGCAACCTTGAAACCGATTCAGAAGCGGTTTACGGTCAAATGGACTACCAGATCAACGAAACCTGGCATCTTGCTGTGGGTCTTCGGTATTCGAAAGATGAAAAAACAGGCTACGAAGAACAGCGTATTATTTTTGACGGCCAGGGAACTTACGCCTATATCGCAGGGCTTACAGGCCTTCAGTGGTATAACGCCGCCGGTCCGCAAGCGCGCGTAGCATGGGATTTCAGCAACGGCATGGTGTCGGCTACTCACACTGACGACTGGACTTCTTTTGACGGTTCAATTGGTATCGACTTTCAACCTACTGATGATTCGCTCTATTACGCCAAGGTCGCAACGGGCTATAAGTCAGGAGGCTTCCGATTGGGAAGTATGCAAGCTGACCAAGGTGTCGAACCTGAAACATTGTTAGCTTACGAAGTTGGTATGAAGCAAACATTTAATGACGTTGTACAAGTTAACTTAGCGGCCTACTTTTACGATTACCAGGATATGCAAGTACCTGTTGCAGCCATTATTAACGGCGTTAACAATACCTTGTTCTTGAATGCTAAAGAAGCTGAACAGTTTGGTTTGGAAATCGACGCTCAATGGTTAGTCAGCGAAAACCTAACGTTCTTCTCAACCTATTCTTATATGGATACGGAAATAGGCACAATGGGCGTACCCGTTATCGACACCACTGATCCCATGCCGGAAGCATCTTTATTAAAAGGCAACGAATTACTGAAGGCGCCGCCGCACAAGTTTACTCTGAATAGTCAATACACTTGGTATCTAAGCAATAATGCTAGCATCGGTGCAGTGGCCTCTTATGTGTACGTCGATTCGCAATGGTCAACCATATTTAATGTTGACTCCTTGGAAGTTCCGTCGACCAATCGTGTCGATTTCCGCATAACTTACAGAGGTCCCGAAGACAAATTGCGTGTCAGTGCCTTCGTGCGCAACGCTACAGATGAAGATATTATTGAAAGTATTAGTCGCTCGGGCCCCTATTTTAACAATAGCCGTTCGGCTTCCACACAACCACCTCGTTGGAGCGGTATCGAAGTTAACTATCGGTTCTAACACTAATCAGCAGTTCCTCTAATCTAAGTCGGCTTGTTGAAAACCTCGCCGGCTTTTTTTTCGCAAGTATCCGGGGAAGATGGTCACAAACCGCCCTCCCGCTCTTTTTTGAAAGTTTCACCAATGACCATCAAACCAAAAATTTCAAAAAATGCCTGATCGCCACCTTCACAGGCAAGATAAAACGCCAGCACACAATCGCTTACTTTGGTTTTTGTAGGGGTATCTCCGTCACTCGTTACCCTTTCTAATCATCGCGGGTCCCGAATGCACGCCTGTTTACACTAGGATTGTCCTGCATTACCTCTAGAACTGAATTCTTCACCTATAACAAATACTCGACTAAACTATTAGGATGATATTTTCGAACAATGGCAAGACACAGTAGAAAATAGGGTTTCACATATGTCAAAGCACACATTGTTATCGATATTTTCATCGGCCGCCCATTACCGGTACAACTCATGTGTTTCCTGAAACTAAATTCTGAAGCTAAACTACAGAGTTCATCAATGGAAAAATACCTTCCAGTAAACCACTAGCGTCGGCGCAGCACTTTACCTTATAAAAATAACTTAAGTGGAACAGAAAATGACTCAAAAACTAATCATGTCTCTATTTGCAGTGATAATAATCGGCGTTTTTTCTGGATGCGACAAAAGCGACGGAGAAAAGACTGGCGACGCCCTCCCCCAAACAAAATCAGATTCGGCTTCAGCTTCCGTAATTGATGAAGAAACTTATCGGCGCCATGTGGCCACATTAGCGTCAGACGAGTTTGGCGGGCGCCGACCAAACTCAAAAGGTGAAGAGCTAACGGTTGATTATTTGGTTAGCACTTTTAAATCGCTGGGGCTTTCACCCGGTAACGGCGATAGCTATATACAAAAAGTTCCGCTTATTTCTGTTGAAGTGACTAACCGGCCAGCGCTAACGATTAACGATAATAAAGGCAATACTCTGGTACTGGAATACGGAAAAGAACAAGTCGTGTCTACCCGCAGGCAAATCCCCGACAGCGAACTGCTCAATAGCGAAGTGGTATTCGTAGGTTATGGCATAAACGCTCCAGAGAGAAACTGGAATGACTACGCAAACGTCGATGTCAAAGGAAAAACAGTTATTGTATTGATCAACGACCCCGGCTTCGCAACCCAAAATCCCAATCTGTTTAATGGCAATTCAATGACCTACTACGGACGCTGGACCTATAAATACGATGAAGCCGCTCGACAAGGGGCGACTGGCGTTATTATTATCCACGACACGAAACCGGCAGCCTATCCATGGGCGACAGTAGAAAACAGTTGGATTGGCCCCCAGTTTGACATAAGACGTCGGGATCAGGGCAAAGATCTGGCCGCCGTCGAAAGCTGGATTAACAAGGAAAAAGCGACAGCACTTTTTGAAATGGCCGGAATCGATCTGACCGCAATGTATCAACGCGCACAAACCCCCGGCTTCGAAGCGGTAGAAATGAACTTAACCGCCTCTACATCCTTAAAGACTCAAACAAATGAGGTGGTCTCAAAAAATGTTGCGGCACTTATTAAGGGGAGTGAAAAACCCGAAGAGATTTTTGTCTATATGGCACACTGGGATCATTTGGGAATTGATGCCTCAGCCGCTGGGGACGGCATTTTCAATGGTGCATTTGATAATGCAACCGGCACAAGTGGTTTACTGGAGCTCGCTGCCGCTTTTTCAAACCTTAAGTCTTCCCCGCGACGGAGCGTTTTATTCCTGGCCGTCACTGCCGAAGAACAGGGTTTACTTGGATCACATTACTATGCAGCAAACCCTCTATTCCCTCTCCAAAATACCGTCGCAGGCCTCAACATGGACGGACTCAATAATATCGGAGCCACTCACGATGTTACTGTCATTGGGTATGGATTTAGTCAACTTGATGGCGTCGCTGAAATCGAGGCTAACAAACAAGGCCGTGTTTTGGCCGCTGACCGCGAAGCCGAAAAAGGCAAGTATTTCAGGTCAGATCATTTTGAACTCGCAAAACTCGGTGTACCAATGATGTATCTAAAGGGAGGTTATGATCACAAAGAGAACGGCCTCGACTACGGTTTAATGAAATCTGCTGAATACACAGCAAATCATTATCATCGGGTATCCGATGAGTACCATGCAGATTGGAATGTCAGCGGAGCGCTTGACGATTTGCAGCTGTACTTTCAAATAGGTACCGCAATTTCAAATGGCTCGGACTGGCCAAATTGGAATGATGGATCCGAATTTAAGGCTTTAAGGGATGCTCAAAGAACACCGCATTGAGAATAATACAAAGGAACATGATCCTGCTTGTATGTTTAGAGAGGGAGCAAAATTACTGCCATACATTTTTTCTTCCCAGCAAAGAATCAACAAATAGAACTTTGTGAATAATTGTTATTCCAGACAGGAAAACTACTAGATGACAATTATTCAGAGTAACGAAAAGTAAGACAATCCGATTGTCCCGCGGAGACATCCCATTGGTTGATTCTCTCGATTCCGTCAATTGATCTCACTTTCATTCTTGCGTAGATTCAAATAGAAAGTGCATCATCTATTGTAAATATTTTGTGTAAATCGAAGTGAGTTTCTTACTCTTTTTTAGTTTCTCGAAATTTCGGTTAAATACGTCCCTCGCTTCTTTGCTTCGAAAGAAAAACCCGCAGTAATTTTTGCCGAAGAGCGGAAACTTATCGATGCTTTGAGTGGTATCGATTTGTCCGTCACCGGCAACCTTTGCGCGAAAGTAATTGAATATTTCCAAATCCATTTGCGCCACATCCACTCGTTCAGAAAACAACATTTTGATCTGCGTTTGCTGATCGTGGGTTTCGATATATTCGGGATTATTAATGGCCATTTGCAGATAATCGCCACCGATTGTAGACGTTGCGCCCTGCCATGCGAGAACGCTCAAGTCCTGTAGGTCCTTGATCTCCTTCAAATGCATGTTTTTCTTTGAAAGTACAAACGCAAAATTCTCGTAAGCATAGGCAATAATTGAAAGATAACCGACCAGCCCCTCTTCCTCGATAACGTTTGGATTGATGTCTGTCACAACGTCTATTTGTCGGTCTCTGTAAGCTTTTAGCCTGCGTGCATAGGGATAGTAGTGAGGAGTTATTTCGTAGCCATCGGATTCGAGACTTGCCCTGGCAATATCAATCAGAATGCCTTCGCCGCTTTCCTGAAAAACCCAAGGGCGCAGCGAATTACCAAAGCCAATTTTTAGAACGTCGGCACTAAGGCTCGGAGCGTTTAGAGTCAAAATTGATAGTAGCGTTATCAGTAGATACGTCATAATTCAGGTGCTTCGTTATATACGACTTTATCAAGTATAGCTCATACGTTCACTGCTTATTACGAAGAACTGGATAGCCTACTATTAGAATATTATTCTTGAACTAAAAGAGGCTTTCTCCATAACGATTATAAAGAAAGCCACACACCAAAAGAGAGCTCTCGACCTCTTCCCGGAAGACCAGACGGCAATCCACGCGAAGTTACATAGGATTGATAGTCTTCATCGAATATATTCTCAACCTTGCTATAAATCTGCCACTGTGCATTTATTTGATAACTAAACTTGGTGTCGAATCGCCAAAAATCGGCGACATAAATATCGTCTACAAAGTCGCCGCCGTCAGCTTCCCGCGAGAGAACTTTGTCGCGATAAAAACCATTGATACTCCAGTTCCATGGCCCCCTATTATAATTCATACTCGCTGAAAATAGGTTTTGCGCGGCACCGAGTTCCTGATATTTCGAAAAATGGCTGTAACTGGTCCGCAACAATGTGGAGCGACCAATCTGCACATCCAATTCCAGCTCAATACCCGACAGATTCCGTGTACCTGTATTGACGGGCAAAAGCGCGTTAAACCCCGGTACCGGTTCACGTATTTTGACCTGAATTTCGTCTGACACTGTACTATAAAACCATGTCGCACCCACTTTAAGATCAGTCCAATTCCGCTGCCATACCAGATCCAGTGTATCGACATACTCCGCATTCAAATTTTTGTTTCCTACCACAGAACTGCTAAATTCAGCGTTGGTATCCACGATACTTGGAGCACGAAAAGCTTGACCATATAACAACTTGAAAAACTGTCCTTTACTGTGTTGATAGACCAAACCACCTCGAAAACTGGTACTACCGCCGACATCCTTGTAGCTATCGTGACGTAAGCCCGTCGTTAGTTCCAGCGCGTCAGTAATCCGAAATTGATCTTGAATATAAACTCCATAGCTTTCACGCTCAAACGGTAACAATAGATCTAATCTGACGCCCCCTGGTAGGAAATACCCGGATTGAATACCGGTCGTCGATGGAACTAGTACGGCACCATCACTCGACTCCAATAACCCAGCGTCCCAATTTCCCTGAAAAACATTTCGTCCGGTCTTTTCCTTTTGAAACATAAGGCCATATAGAATCTTATGTCGATCATGGACCAGCCAGGTCACATCAATGCCAATTCGACTACTATTCGCCTTCCTTTTGTTACCCCCAATATAATCAACGGACGAGCCATCAGTCCAACCAAATAAAGAGGTGGCCGCGACAGCTGCAGGCATTAAAAGCACCAACTCGTCCTGATCGGAAGAAAGGTACTCCGCTGAAATATTCGCGGCTAAATCTTCGGCTATTTGCCAGTCATAGGTTGCGCTATAAGAACGTGCTTCGCGCTTCATTTGATTAATTCCGTCCCCTTGAATCCCACCTTGAATAAAGTCACTAAACAAATGGGATCCGAGTCCGGCGCGCAAAGTAAGTCCGCCAAGGGAAAGGTTCAATTGTGCTGTTTTTAAACGCTTTGGATCTCTTGTAGGCAGCTTTTCGCCAGCAAATGTAAAAAAGGGAGAAAAGTCGTCTCCATTATCTCGATAATCTCGAAAAAATCCGGAAATCTTATTGACACCGAACGTATGCGAAAATTGAAAAAGGCCTTCTTTTAAGCGATTTTCTCCGGCTCGAACTTCAATTTTGGATTTTCTCTCTTCCGTGATGACATTGATAACACCAGAAAAGGCGTTGGAACCATAGATAGCTGACCCTGGTCCTCGTATGACTTCCACCTGCTTTACATTAGCCAGACTCATTTGCGGAAAGACGAACAAAGACCCACTGACTACAGGGTCATTCACCCGGTTACCATTAACCATAATGAGCACATCAGGACCATAGTTGTTGATTCTTCGACCCCTGAAAACAGCGACGTTACTGCGCGCCGTGTCTTCCTGGCTAACGAACACTCCGGGAATAAAATTCAGAAGATGATCGAGATTGGTGATTCCCATCCGATCAATTTCTTCTGCGGTAAAAACCGTCACAGTCGCCGGCGCATCTCCCAAGGACTCTTGGGTCTTCGAGGCGACTTTGATTTCGACTGCCAATAACTCTTCAAGAGTCATCGCAAATAGATCTGCGGCATTTGCCGATACACTATTGACGGACAAAATAATAAGAAAAAATGGTCTAATTAATGTTGCCATACACACAGCATCTACTATTTATGATATGGAAAATATTCTATTTCTCCGTAACTATAGCAGCTACCGCAGGGCTTGTTTGTCGATCTACATTATTTGTTGCCTCTGCGTCAAAGTAGTTATGCCTGCTCACAGCAATTTATTGAAAAATGATAACCGACTAACACTTTCGATAAGATAAATCCCCCTTAGTAATTGTGGACATTGGCGATACCGTAAATTGGGTTCTGTAAATCGAGCAATGGGAAGATTAGGGAGATGTGAAATTAATGATGTAGGCCCGCATTTTTTCATTCACGCTCAGACTTCTTTATCCGAGGGATCAAGTTTTACTAAATCCAATTGAAGAACACGCCTGGTGTCGTTCTGTCAAACTGAGTGACCTATGGGTAGGCGGCGAACATAGAACACAACAAAATCGAGATGCAATTGTTCAATACACGTAATGTACAGGTCTCTAAAAATGAAGATGGAAAAACCACGATCGAATAATCACTGATGATTTTCAGAAAGCGAACATCGATGGCGCCTGAGTCAGAACCCAATTTATATTTGTCAAACCGATGAAAGCAGACGGCTTTTAAATCTTTAAACTCGATGTACTCATTGTGCGGAAACGTCCTGGGTCGATAACACCTCAGAGCGACCCGCCTTTCTTAATAAAGCCATGCAACTAAAAAGAACTGACAATGCGATCAAACCGGAGGCCGAATAGATAGGCAATTCCGCGGGACCAAAGATGACGAAGGCAGTCATCAGCACAACCCTTACAATCTCGATTTTAGTTGCGTAGGTTTTTGTCCCGGTAATACTTCCAATCGCAACAGCATATAACACCAGCAGCAGGGCATGACTACAAAGCAGGGAATAGGTCATACTCTGGGCCATTGGAGAAAACCACATAAAATAGCTGAGTAAAATAAAATAGTGGCCGAGGACTGCAACTCCCGCCGCCTTGTCGAGCTTCGGGCCGTAAGGTTGAAAGTTGTCAAGGTTCGTTTTCTGACGCGGGAACTGCTCCGCGACATCTGCTGGACGCCAACCATTTCTCGACCATAAAACTCGAAATCTATCACTCTTTGACTTGGTGCGAAAAGCGTCCTGTACCATACCAACGTAGATGTGAATATTCGCCCAGACCGGGTTCCAACTGTTCAGAGGAGTACGTAGACCGTAAATGGGAGGATCGCTTTCATCTTCTTCGGCATAAGTACCAAAGAGTCGGTCCCAGATAACTAGCAAACCGCCGTAGTTTTTGTCGACATACTGCGCATTTTGAGCATGGTGAGCGCGATGATTGGACGGAGTGATCATGAACCATTCGAAAAAGCCAAGCTTGGGAATATGCTGGGTGTGGATCCAAAACTGGTAAACCAAATGTCCTGACGCAATGGTTACATACATGTACAGGGGAATACCGAAAAAGAAGCAGGGAATATAAAAGACCCAGGTAAAGAAAAGTCCAGTTCCCGTCTGCCTAAGAGCTGTAGACAGGTTGTAATCTTCACTTTGGTGATGGGCGACGTGCGCGCCCCAAAAAAATTGGCGTTCGTGACTAATCCGATGAAACCAGTAGTAACATATATCGTAAATCAGTAAAGCGGCTACCCAGTGTAGTACTGAAGACTGTTGAAAGTGGAAAATCGCCCAGTTATGCTCGATTTGATAAAAGACGTAGCCACTGACATTGATAAATACCAATTTACTCAGTGTGCTGATCATCCCCATACTCAGACTATTGATACTGTCGTTAATCCGATAAGTATTGTTTTTGCGGATAAACCCCCAACCGAGCTCGAGCACAATCGAGAGTAGGAAAAAGGGTACTGCGTAGGCGACGATATCCATAGAAAAGCTCGGTAATTAAACTACACCGCTATTTTACCGGACTCGTTTGGACAGTGCTATATTCACCGTGAAGAAACTCTTTATCTATGGAGAACAAGAAAGGAACGATTTGATGATATTGGACATTCAGCAGCAGCCGTATTCGAAATAAAATGATAATGTTTATCGCGAGCCTCTCTTCAACTGCCTAAAAACGTACCAATATCTGGAGTATTGAAACTTAGAAGCACCCTGTTTCCAGCATGCTAAATGCGTTAGCTTTCAGGTAAAAAGCTAACGCTTTTCATTTACGACTTAGGCACGACTTGCTGTCCGACCCATAGACTAGCTGTACAATCGAGTGTGGACTGAAAATGCCGTCCGAGCATTGCGCCGCCATCGGATTTCAAAAAGGCAGCGCGCTTTGCGGCCCAGGCTGAAACATTATCATGCACGCCATAGAGGAATACATCAGGTGAGTTTGATCCCGGTGTCATAGGCGTCGACATAAAGAGAAGGGAGTTTTTGTATCCTGGTATACTTCCCAACACACCTTTAATATGCGCCTTAAGATCATTCATGTTATCGGGCTGAACGCCTGCTTTCATCATACAAGCGTTGGATGAAATAATCGCCGGTGGATTTGCCACCGGAGAATCTCCGCCCGCAAATATTGTCTCTCGACTTGCCAGTGATGATTTACAGCTCATAACCGAATTAAACCGTTCGATAACCGATGTCATCGCGGAAGAGCTATTGAACGCATCAGCTTGTGTCCCGAATTCCATCAAATCCTTATAATTATTGAACCACAAAACATCGTAATCCAAGCTGCTTTTATAAGGTGTCCAGACAAAAGCGTCTGGTGTCGCTATTCCCGCTTTTTTTGCTTGTTTGAGGTAGTAATCCCTAGCAGACATCACATCATCAATGTTCTTTCCTTTTAGGAAATTACAGACATAAATTTCACGAATATCGGCTTGAACAGTACTACTAAGAACCAGCAGTATTAGAGTAAAGGTAGTGCATAGAAGTTTGAACAATTTCATCATTTTTCTCCTTGTTGAGTGAAATCATCAAGGGAGCTTTTAAGAAGGTACTGCAAAACCCCTGTTATTACATAATAGAGACTCAACCCTTACTCTCCTTGACAGTATTGTCAGGTAATCGGGAGAGAATTGCTAGTGATTTATTATAATAACTGCACATATATTGTTCACAATATTGGCCGACTCGAAATGTTAAAATTTGACTAAATGTACAAGTGCTTCAATCCCAAAAACTGCAGACTATCGATAAGGCTTTTTCGGCCGCATCAAAATTTCCGGCTGTCAGCGTTTCGGTAGCGTTGTTGAGTTGGGTCACAAGATGCAATTCTTCAGTTGCGGATAAATCATTTTGCATCACCGCCGTACTAACTGAACGAACTGCTTGTTTGATCAAAGCATTTACTTGAAGATGATCATCATTAGCCGCCGATGGATTGTTCCAGTGCCAGGGTATTAAGTTAATTAGACGTGCGTGAGCCGCACAACTCGCGTCTCGAACAAGTAAGTCTGTTCGAATAGCTTTATAGTGACTGATGCCACCGATCAATGATGGTGTTTGACCAGGAAAAAAAGCTCGCCCCAATGCTCTCCTAACGGGAGAATTCGCAGTGTATATGTCACCAAAGGGGCCAATGCTGGAAACGGAAACCGACTCCTCTCTACCCGGAGAAAAAAAACGAAGTTCGCCCGTTTCTCTATCGAGTAGGCCCATCCCTGTCGCTAACATCACTTCTTGGCCGAACAATGAAAGCCCGGTACCGACGCCGATGACGATACCGTTTGCCGTGATGGTTGGTGTCAGTGTATTAAACTCAAAATCGGAAGACCAGGCGTCAAGATTAGCGGTCCAGATTAATTCAGCGCTGTCATTACTATCTAATATTTTAAAGACATTGCTACGAGAAACAGCATAAATTTCACGATTGTCTGGCGAAATAGCGACCGACGCAACAATTTTTTCACCGAGATCCAAACGCCACAATTCATTCAAATGTGCATCGAATGCAATCACATTGTTACTGCCGTCGGATACAATTATGCGATTACCGTCAGCGCTCACCGATGGCGTTGATCCTGTTCCGCCGACAAAAGACTTGTAGCCATTAACGACAAGACTGAATTGATTATCTTCCCCGCTCAAAGAGAGTCGATACAGTGCGCCGAATTCTGAGGCGTTATCAAGATGACCGTCATCTCCATCGGGTGCAGTAGCTGCAATATAGATGTTGCCACTATTAGGATCGATGGCAAAAAAGTTGGAGACGTTCGCACCTCCTCCAAGAATAGTATCGACAAGTGTTGTAAAAATGCTCTGGCCGTTATGTAGTTTGCCGAACGCCTTATCTGTTTCTCTATCCCCGGCTTTGAGGATCCAGTTAGCTGGTCGAGTATCACTCGGTACAGTCACGGCACCCGGAAGCAGCTGCAATAGCCCGCGACTTACGCCGGTCATGCGATCCATTGCAAAAATGTGACCATCGGCAGTAATAGCGACCACAGAATCGGTTTGAGGGTGGTAATTCATCCCGAACGAATGTGTGTTCTTGGTTTTTTCAAGGTTTGCAGCTAACCCAGTCGGCGTAACCCACAAAACGTTGCCAGCAGTATCTAACGCCATAACCTCGGTGTAGGTCGCATGATAAATAGCGCTGGCCTTAGAATCAGGGTCATCGAGAATAAGAACCGCACCACTACCTCCATTGATGCCATTACCTGGTATTGTCCAGCGGCGCTCGCCAGTGTTACCGTCTAGCGAAACTAATGAGACGTCTTCTTGCGGATTTAGAGGGCTAAAATATAAATTGCCATTATTATCAAAAGTTGGACCTTCAGGTATGTACATCGATTCTTCGGCAATCCAGTCCAACTCAAACATCGGCGCCGCCGCTATCCATAGATTGTCACTGTTGCTGGTATCTCCGTGTATCGTTTTGAAGGAAATAGCTTGGGGAATTATTGAATAGTCACGGTTACCCGCCGTACGTATTCCCAAGGGCTGCCACTGCGTTTTTTCCGGTGGTGGGAAATCGTTAGCTGTTGGGACATGACACGCCACCAGTGTCGACAGAGCAATGGACGCAAATATCATTCGTAAAAGAAGAAGATGCATTATTTTTTTACTGACATTTTTTCTAGCTTGCGAAAATTTTTGTGATCTTCTCTTGGAGTTGTTGCGGGGTAAAAGGTTTAACAATATAAGCATTGACGCCTTTTTTGGCAGCGTTAATCACCACACTTCTTTCAGTTTCTGCCGTAACCATCAATACGGGTATATGCTTCAATCCATCATCATTCCTGATATTTTCGAGTAGCTCCTGCCCATTCATATTAGGCATATTCCAGTCCGAGATAACGAAATCAAATGTCGCATTACGCAATTTTCTTAGTGCCTCAACACCATCTTTCGCTTGCTCTGTACCACTGTACCCGAGCTCACTCAAAATATGGCAGATTACACTGCGCATCGATGCCATGTCGTCCACCATAAGAATCTTCATAATCTGGCAATTGTTCTCCGTGATTTAAAAATGAACAAAAAAGAAAAACGGTTCGTTCCCATACTCTACCTCAAACCATGCTCTTTAAACAGTTCCTTCATCAATCTCTTAACTGTAGCAATCTTCAATCTTTCAGTCGATTGACCGATGCTTTGCTCTTGAATAACGACTAATCACTCCGCAGGTCTTCGGCGTTTCAACCTTATCAGCGCTCCGACTAGATAGGACAAAAGCCCCGCAACCAGGCCAGTGACAATCGCCTCGGTGGCCACGTCACCAAAAGACCCGGGATGGACATAGTAGTCCACAACGGCTGTGAACATCCCTAATAGTAACGGCATTGCCCAACTACTATTCGCTCGAGCCAACAGACTCACTGTGAATGCCAGAACACCAGCAACCACGCCAGTTTGAGTAGCAATGAGTAAATGGCTGGCTGTCAAAGCTAAAACATTACCTTGCACCATCGCCAATAGACAGGCAACGGTAGATTCCGAAACACCCTCAACGAGGGACTTGGTGTTTTCTTTCACCGTAGTCCCTTTACTGAACATTATTATTTTGTTAACTGATTTATTCATTCAAAAACTCTTCGCTAATAAACCGCGATGACTCATGTAGATTGGATAGACTAAGTCACCGGCCAATCGGATTAAGCTGACTTCAATAAGTTGTTACTCCTTCCGGATAAATTTCGTCGAGAGAACTTGATAAACCGTTTGCCATGACTACTCTAGCATGAAACCGCTTCAACTCTCTTGGCTCTTTTACGCCACAAGAATGGGCAATAACACCGACTTCGTGCATCATATTTTCCGCGTAATGCGCGACTCTTTCCGTTTTGTCCGCCACCACTAATCCACGTTGTAAGTCTTTATTATGGGTGGCTATTCCGGTCGGACAGGTGTTTTTATTGCATTGCAGAGACTGAATGCATCCTAAAGAAAACATAAATCCGCGAGCGGAGTTACAAAAATCCGCGCCCATGCAAAGTGCCCAGGCAACGTCGGCGGGATTAATCATTTTTCCAGAGGTAAAAACTTTAATTCGATCTCTCAGCCCATGCCTTTTTAAAGTATCGATTAGCAGCGGTAAACTCTCCCTAATAGTCAGACCCATGTCATCCATCAAGGTCATCGGAGCTGCTCCAGTGCCGCCATCGGCACTGTCAAGGGTAATAAAATCCGGCGCAGACTCGATACCTCGGGCTAGTATTTCCTCGCACAGAGAATTAATCCAGCCATAGGCACCGACGACAGCTTTAAACCCTGTGGGTTTTCCTGAAACCTCACGTATACGGTCAATCAAATCCAGCAACTCACCGTTGTTGTTAACGTCGGGATGCCGGTTAGGGCTTATCGCATCCTCGCCAATCCGGATTCCGCGAATTTTTGCGATATCAGCGGTTACTTTCTCTCCCGGTAAAATGCCACCCTTTCCAGGCTTAGCGCCCTGAGACAATTTCAATTCGAACATTTTGATTTGTTCATGAGCAGCCATTTCCGCGAGTTTACCTTCGTCCAAATTACCGTCCAAATCACTGACACCGTTTTTTGCCGTGCCGATCTGGAAAATAATGTCGGCACCGCCTTCCAAATGATAGGGCGATAGACCACCCTCACCCGTATTCACCCATGTTCCCGCTTTCTTCGCACCTCCCGACAGCGCTAAGATAGCTGGCTTAGAAATCGCACCATAACTCATTGCAGAAACACCAAAGAAAGAAGACGTGGTATAGGGAACTTTAGAAAATGGTCCAACAGTGACCATACTCGGCTTCACTGCATCTTTTTTCAGGGTCGGATAGGGGCAGTTGACAAAAAATACATTACCGACTTTATGCGTATCTCGGCTAGATCCAAACGCGATGGTATTATCGACATTCTTTGCAGCCCGGTACACCCAACTTCTCTGCGAGCGGTTAAAGGGCATTTCTTCTCTATCCATTGCAAAGAAATATTGTCTAAAGAACTCACCTAAATGTTCAAAATAATAACGAAACCGTCCAACAATCGGATAATTTCTTCGAATTGCCTGCTCAGTCTGATTTTTGTCAATCCAGTAGATGACTACTAGAAACAAGATGAAAACACCTACGGCAAAGACTAACAACAAAGCGGCCCATTGAAACAGTGTCGTTAAGAAAGTTTGGGTTTCATTTGATAACATAATCATCTACCTTAGTTTAAACATACACAGGTAGAGTCAGTCTATTATGAAAAGTTACAAAGATCGCTAATCGTAATCAAAAAATAGTAGATCCAGACAGTTATTGTCGCTTTCCATCCAATGGACGTGAGTCCACGTTTGAGCTCGAGGGTTACCGCAGGAAACGGAAAATCAAGGCACCATTCCCGAGAGAAATGATATTTGTAACTCAAGGCACTATTCCAGAGAGAAATGATACTTGTAAGAACGGAGCTCCCTGCATGACTACTAGTAATGAAGGATCAATTCCCAGAGGGAACACAGAGTGTGAAGTCTGTGGTTACATATTGAATCAAACGGAACTGATGTTGCAAAGGGTTAACGAAACCCCAGTTTGCAAAGCGCAGGAATGCAGAGTCGTACTGGACCAAAAAACTACAATGTCATCGGTAGTATTTCAGTCACACCTGAATTTTCAACGAAAGCTCATTTTGGAGAAAAGAGAAAAAAAAAGAAAGAGAGAACGTTATGTAGAAGAAATCAAGGCGTCCGAAGAGAAGGAAAATAATGACTTACTTCGGTCGGCTTTGACCAACCCGAAAGTCCCTATCGATAGATCAACTCAGGTACTCGCAATACCTTCCGGACTGGTTGAGATTTCACTATTGAAAAGTAGCCGGGTTAAACGCTATAGGGAACATTTAAGACGCGTTATAACTGAAGCGGTTCAGCTCAATAACGCTTCTGAAGTCGTTCAAGACCAGTACTTTAACGCCTACCAAAAGTCACTGGACGTGGACAAACGTTTATCCGCTAATCCAAAACTTAGGGTTCTTAGCGATAAACTATGTACTCTTTGTCAGGGTGGTTGTTGTTCAGAAGGCGGAGATCACGCCTATATTCGGACCGTCACTATCCGCCGCTACATGGACTCAAATCCGGAACTTACGACAGAGGAAATATTTGATGGATATGTGTCAAAGCTCAGTGACAAAACTGTCGATAGTTCCTGCATTAATCAAACGGATAAGGGTTGTGCTCTTCCCCGGGTTCTTCGCTCAGATGTGTGTAATGGATTCTATTGTGACTCTTTAAAGAGTTATCAAAAAGACTATGTCACTTCCGACGCAACCCCCGTCCTGGTGATTCAAAGAGCCAATACGAACTGGAATCGTTTTGATCCTGACGTTGAAAACCATATTGTGAACGTTGAAGTCATAGAACGAGGTTAGGCGCATCGAACAAAACATTTGGCTAAAAGCTCAAGTAAAGTGGGTAAACCATCGGTGTCTATCCAGCTCGAGAGCGATGTTCTCGCGCTGTTTACCAAGCGCCCATGTCTGTAAGTGCTAGAATCATCCACCCTAACCCTAAAAGTTATGGACCGTCACAAAAAGAGACTAATACTAGCTTAGAAAGCCGAAGATAAATGACTCGGCAATACAGCTATTTTAAGCCGCTGAACAGTACCGTGATATTGTTTGAACTCGAATCCGTGAAGGTCTTTAGTGGAAAGGTATTATCAAAACCGTGAGAAAATGAGTTAATGCTCGAAATATCGATGGAATTATTGTTCTTCCTATTTTCGGTAGCCATTCTGGCCGGATTTTTGGATACACTTGCGGGAGGCGGTGGACTTATCGTCTTACCGGCTCTCATCATGAGTGGTATCCCTCCCCTCGCGGCACTGGGAACGAACAAACTTCAGGGGACAATCGGAACAGCGACAGCGACACTACTGATGTTAAGAGGACGTCGCATTCGGTGGCGGAATATCAAACAACTGATGTTAGCGGCATTCATCGGTGCCGCTGTCGGATCAGTACTCGTGCAATTTATTGACACAGCCGTATTGTCATTTATTATTCCAGTCGTACTGTTTGCTATTGCTATGTACTTTATATTGGCACCCACACCACTCGAAACAAAACAAAAACCCAAATACTCGATCAAAACCTATCGAAATCTTGTTGTTCCAACGATCGGATGTTACGACGGAATGTTTGGTCCCGGCACTGGATCATTTTTCGCACTAGCCGGTATATCATTTCGCGGTCACACTATTCTGTCGTCAACCGCTGAGGCGAAAGCACTCAATTTCTCGACGAACATCGCCTCGCTGGCTATTTTTGCAACACTAGGACAGTTGGTATGGTCGGTCGGTCTCGTTATGATGCTGGGACAATTTATCGGCTCTTGGCTAGGTTCCCACTATCTATTCAGAATAAATCCCCGCCATTTACGATTTTTGATCGTTTTTATGTGCTTGGCTATGTTGGTGAAATATATTGAGAGTATGTGAACGATCCGAGCCGAGACCGTATTAAATTGCGAAAGAAATACCCCGACAGAACAAGAAATGGCACAGATTTTAGAAAGCACGAACTGTCCGCTAGCCCTTTCTGACAGACAAAGTTCGCCAAATACTTTTCATCAAAATAAACAGTAGATGCTAGCTCTTTTGCTAGAAAATCTTAACCAAACCTATATTAAAAAAAGTGATTGTTTGATCGACCGAATAACCAACACCACCGACTCGAACAGTTTCCTCATAATCGTTGACCTTAAAATTCGCACTAAAAGCCATTTCCTCACCGAGCGGCATTTGCCAACTTATGCCGTAGCTCAATCCGTCGACATCACCACTAACTGAACCCGAAAGATCGTCAAATTCCGGTCGTCCTTCTTCCGAATCCTCCCCTTCTTCATCTTCATCCTCTATGTCGGCCGCAAATCTGTTATCACTATCAAGCTCGGCGTAAGCAACGTTCAAACTCAAGGTTCCGGCACTGGCAAAATCGATACTATAACTCGCACCAAGAAAAAAACCGTCTTGTTGGTAGGATTCATCCCGCTTAAAACCGCCTTCTCGTGAAACAAAGTCGACATCCGTTTCACTGTCTTTATATCCGACAAAAAGCGACCAATTGTCTGTTAATCGGTAACCCAAAGAAAGGTCAATGTCTTGGCGGCTAGCATCGCCAATATCTTCTTCCTCTGAAATTTTTTCATCAGCAAGCGAATCCGCATAACTTAAGGTCGCATAAAACCGATCATAGCTAGCCGCGCCAAAAACAATAGCCGAGGCAAAAGTCGGCTCTGAATCGAGTTTTTGCGGAAAATCCAAACGGGTATAGCCAGCCGATACACCGCCAGCCCACTGAATAGTAGACGCATCGAATCCAGCCCCGTCTGCCAACACGGCTGGTGCGACAACAATAAACACAGAACTCCAATAAGCTTTATTCATTTCACTTCCCTTTCTTCTATTAGCCATGTTTCCACATGGTATGGTGTAACTCTCAATCGCTTTCACGCAGAGTAAACGTAGAATATACAGACCATTTACGCAAATTAGCGGTAATACAACCGTGTTCTGGAAAGTGGCTTAATTCATCGAAGTGCGAGAAGGTATTGAATGCAGAAGACGGTAAATCTAGGCCGGAGATCAACGGTGGAACGCCCGTGGAAAGAAAATGTTCACGTTAGGTTGCTGTAAATCTACATGGCAAACAAACGTGTTGATAAATGAGACCCATAAGTTTGAAATCTTACGACTAGCTTGACGCAACTTTTTCTCGACCATTAGGGCAATCGTCGATTATTAGGTTACACACTGTTTACGTTCTCTATAAGCAGGTGATAACACCAGTGTCACCGAGAGTTTTCAATCAAATAATGCTTCGATTTGGCGACGTTCTACACTATTGGGCAAGCGCCCAAAACCAGCGCCCATGTTATCGATCATGTGATGTAATTTCGAGGTTGCCGGTATCGCACACGTGATTGCAGGATGCGATACCGTATATTTCAAGAATATCTGTCCCCAGCTTTGGCAGTCGATATCTGTCGCCCACGTGGGCAGGGGCTTATTTTTGACTACCGAGAAAAGCTTACCGCGCTGAAAAGGTCTATTCGCTAAAACAGCGATATTTTTTTCCTGGGCAATAGGCAATAGTTTTTCTTCAACTCGCCGATTGATGACGTTATAACTTAATTGCACAAAATCAAGCGGTTCACTCTGCATAATTTCTGCCAGCTCACTGTGACCACGGCCGCTTGAAGTCGTAATCCCTATATAGCGAATCTTTCCAACTTCCTTCCATTTCCGCAAGGTTTTCAGATGCGTTTTCCAGTCCCTCAGATTGTGAATTTGCATTAAGTCCATCGTTTCGACCCCCATGCGCTCAAAGGACCGGGTCATTTGATCTATTCCCTGTTGTCGACCATCGGTCCATACTTTTGTCGCAGCAAAGAGTCCTTTAGTGTGACCCAGCCGCGATAGTAATGTCCCTGTTACTCGTTCTGCCGCTCCGTACATCGGTGAAGAGTCTATCAAACCTCCACCACGGAAAAAAAATTCGTCCATCACCTTTTGCAAACGAGCCATCAGCACTGGATTATCTACCACGTCAAATGTCCGGGACGTGCCTACGCCAATGACCGGTAGCATTTCTCCACTCACCGGGATTGGTTTTACAATTCGCGCTTCCTCAGCCAATATTGATCTCGATGCCAGCCCCACTCCAACGAACCCGGTAGCTGCCGTTTTCAGTAATGTCCTTCTAGTCGATTTCAACATCGTCGCTATTGCCTTATATTTCGAGTTGAGACCGGAATCCGGTTTCTCTCTATACCCTTTCTATAAAACTGATCTCTAATTCCCTTCACTACGGCATATTTTCATGTAATACAAAGACACCAAAAAACACCCAAGCTGTATTGCCGCAGGAACCACAACCGCCCAAGCGGGAAAGTGAGCTGATTCAACAAAAAACGAATCTAATTTCGCCAGCTCTGCAATCAGTTGAAACTGGACAACACCGTTTGCCAAGGTACTGTTCATAAAAAACAACATAACGACGGAATAGATTCCGTTGAGAATAATGAGTTGCTTTCTGGAAAACGTTTTTCCAGCCAGGTGTGCCGCAAAAAGATAGGCAAAAAGCAACGAAAAAAACAACGCAAAAACTTCATTTTCGACACTACCATTTTCCAGTATTGCGCTAACGAGGTCTGATTCTGTCATGGTATTTTCCTAATTTCGGATGCTAATGTCGTTTAACCATTAATTTAAGAATATTCGACATCACCCTATCAATCACTTTGATAACTGAGGTAATCTTAACACTTGTCAACTATATCGAAATCACTCACTAAAACAAGATAAAAAATTGAGCCGGGAATTGATCATGACTAATAAACTTCACACGTTTTGCCGAGTATGTGAGCCCTCCTGTGGTCTGGTCGCGGAAATAGAAAACGACCAAATAATTTCACTTAAACCTGATCGCGAACACCCGGTTACTAAAGGATTTGCCTGCCATAAAGGTTTGGCAATGCTGGATATACATAACGACCCCGACCGGGCTGCCGTTCCGCTAAAACGCAACCAAGCTGGCGGATTCGATGAAATATCCTGGAACCAGTCACTCAATGAAATCGCAGTAAAACTCAATGCCATGAAAGATAAACATGGCAGTGACGCGATAGGTAGCTACACCGGTAACCCTTTGGCGTTCAATTCACAAGCGGGACCCGCCATCGGCGCTTTTTTAGGGAACTTGGGCGTGCGTCGAAACTTCTCCTCGGGAACCCAGGACTGCACTAATAAGTTTGCCGGTAGCGAAGCTGTTTTTGGGTCAAGTACCATTCATCCAATACCCGATATAAAACACACGGATTTTTTACTCATATTTGGCGCCAACCCGCGAATTTCTCATATGTCTTTCGTCTCTATCGCCGATCCGATGGCAGCTTTAAGGGAGGCAAAAAAACGAGGGGCTAAGATTCTTTTTGTAGATCCGAGGGAAAATGAGTCGGTTAAGGGTATTGGGGAGTGTATCAAAGTGAAGCCCGATACTGACGTTTATATAATGGCTTCAATGCTCGATCACATGGCTAAGGAAAACTTGTTTGATCAAAAAACCATTAGGAATCACGGCAGTAAAGTTGAAGAACTATTAGAATTCGTTAGCCAGTATCCTGCCGAATTGACCGCACCGATAACCGGTATTAACGCAACAGAACTTAAAGATCTCGCCTCGGCATTTGCCCGCGCCGACAGTGCCAGCGTGTATATGTCCACAGGCGTTAATATGGGCCGTCAAGGGACGGTAGGCTATTGGTTGCTACAGATGCTGTCTTTTCTAACAGGAAATTTGGATAAGCGTGGCGGTAATATTTACTCCCTCGGATTTTATCCAGCGGCTAAAGCGGGCCGCATGCACAACCCCGATGTTTTTTTCGATACTCCTTTTGGTGAAATGCGAAGAATACGAGGGGTTTTGCCCGGCGCCAGACTACAAGATTATATCGAAACTGAAGATAACCCTATTCGAGCACTCGTCGTGATTTCCGGCAACCCTCTGCTGTCGATGTCGGACTCTTCTCGCCTGCGAACGGCCTTCAAAAAACTTGAATTAGTGATTGTCATCGACATTTATCAGGGGGCCACCGGCGAATATGCCGACTATATGTTACCCGCCACCGATATGTTTGAACGGGAAGATATTAATCTTTGTGGCCTGGGGCTGCAGTCCCAGCCTTTCGTTCAGCACACTGCTAGAATGGTCAGCCCTAAACATTCTAGAAGAGAGGAACGATGGATATTGTCGCGATTAAGCCGAGCCCTAAACGGCGAGATTCTTAGCAATGAATCTAACGAAAACGACGACCCTCCCGAATTTGGTCGACTCAACCATATGGTCGCTCAGTCAGGCCTTTCTATTGAGACGATAAAAAACAGCTCTGTTTCAACGGTGGTGTTACCGCCTCTAAGTGCTGGACGTTTTTATTCCGATTGGATACAAACTGAAGACGGGCTAGTGAATTGTTTTCCGGAGTTACTCGAGGAGTCAGTCGACAACTGTGCCAAGGTATTTGCGGATTTGTTAGACGAAGATAACAACCAGCTTAAAATGATCTCCAGGCGAACCAACTATATGATTAATAGCTGGTTCAACAATGTAGAAAGTCTTAAGCGCGGCCTACACGAAACCAATCCGCTTTATTTACATCCTGAAGATGCGCGCGCCCGCAATATAGGTGAAGGGTCCTTAGTAAGAATTCACAATACGAATGGCGATCTTGAGGTAAGGGTTTCCCTCGACGACAGCTTAAGGCCCGGGGTGGTCGCCCTGACCCACGGCTGGGGCAACGCTCAATCGAGTCAATTGAACATTGCCAATTCTTACCCTGGCGTCAATGCTAACGACTTACTACCTTCGGGCGATGGAGCCTATGAAAAGATCTCGAATCAATCGTTTATGACTGGCATTCCAGTTGAGGTCGAAGCGATATCCTCTTAACACTGGGACCGAGAGAATTACTCTACGGCCGCCTATCTATACCGCCGGTGTATGGCCCGGAGATTAACTCCGGTGATAGGACTATATTACCGATTGCGGTTCAATTTTTAATGGCACAATATTTGTAAAAAACGCGGCCGATAGTGCAACTGGATACGGCCAAGGTTCGACGATGAATATCGTCGGCGGCGGCAGCTTTACCGGTAATATGACCGTTAGTAATTTCGATACCAGCGATATTAATTTCCCCAACCCAGGCACTATTGTACCTGCTGGAGAGGCTGTTCGAATCACCATTGATCAATCCGGCATAGGTAACTAGGGTAAGCGTAGACGCAATCTTAAGCGTTGAAACCTGCCTGCAATTGTCTTGGGTTGGAACAGGCGATACTAACCCTACGACGACGATCTATTTTGGAAGTTATCGAGGCCATGACAAGATAATCTATTGGCGTGAGCAACATAACCCCTAGGGCCAAACCTGCTTAATGACTTGGGCGAGAAGCGGCTACGGTACTTATGCGGATAGGCGCGCCACCAACTAAAACTTCTGGAGAGAAATACCCGCGATAATCTATGCCAGAAATTTTTGCTTACTATGTCAAAAATTACAATATGCTATCGCGAATTGATGAAAATACTGGAAATAGTGCGTTACATGAGCAAAACATGAAATATTTCCGTCTCTGCATTGTCAGCGTAACCTGGGCCGCAAGGCTAAATGCCGTAACACAGGCGAGCGCACTGTCTTTACAGGAGCAGACTTTTACGCTGCTATGTTCTGAGTGGCCTCCATTTGAGTATGCCGACAAAAATGGCAAGCCAACAGCTTACTCGGTAGAGATATTGCAAGCGATTCTGAAAGATCTAGATATAACAGCGAACATTCATATTTATCCATAGAATCGAGCGTATAAAATTTCTCAAAACAGGGAAAGTACGCTTATTTTCACCATTACGCGAACAAAAAGTAGAGGGAGTCAATTTGAGTGGGCCGGCCCGATTGCGCCACGAGAAATTTTCCTATGGAGACTCAAAAAGCGGACCGAATTAAAAGTAAACGATTGGGAAGATATAAAGCAATACACGGTTGGAACGTTAGCCGGAACAGCTCCGGAAAAACAGCTCCGGAAAAAAAGCTCATTGATATGGAATTTAAAGTAGACAAAAATTTTTCGTCTGTTACCGAACAAAAACAAAACCACCAGATGTTGTATGCAAGCCGAATAGACTTCATATACGGTTTAGAATTACCGACCTTTTTCGGGATCAAAAAAGCCGGATTGAATCCAGATATGATAGAAAGATCATCGTTAATGAACGGTGGAATTGAATACTATTATGGTTTTAGCCTAAAGACTTCAGATCTAGTTGTTGAACAATTCAGGAAAGCACTAGAGAGAGCTAAAAAAATGGTACGTTTGAAGCAATTATCAATAAATATGCTAATGCCAAACCAATCGAATAGTGAAAAGAAAACCAGGGATACCTGTTAATCGAAATGTCGTTACTGCTTAAGCCGCCATGAATGAAAGTGTGTAGGAAATAGAATTCATTTTCCCATGTAAGCGCTTCCCATTATTCGATGACTACAAACAGTAAATCAATCATCCACATCGGTAAATCAATGGCTTACAATTTAACTTTGTAAAAAACAAACCTCACAGTTTCGTCCCCAATATGGGTATGGAGAATGCTTAAATGCGCATTGAAAGTTGTTCCGTCTTTGCGCTTCATTACTGCATTATATTCAATACTGCTTTTCTGAAAGAGCTTACTTGCAACTTCTTGAAACGACGACGCATCAAATAGAAACCAGGAGTTCATTCCAAGCAATTCTTCGATCGAATAGCCTAATTCCTCTACCGCCTCAGGAGTGGCGGATACGACGATACTGTCTTGATGTAAACCAAGGGGAATGTAACCATGCTGACGATATTCAGCGATTTCCGCTTCAAAGTTGCTTAATAGAGATTGCGACGGCTTCATAAAGTTCCTTTACTAGTAATACGGGATTTATTGCCCACAACAGCATCTATGTAATACTGTAGAAAATAAAGTAAAACTTAAGATACGCAAGAAATTACAAAAGATATTCTACAGATAGCTCTGATTCCGGTTGCCGATTCGTAACGGACACACTCTTTTCATCCGTGATAGCTTTCGGTCCCTCCCCCCGGCGATTGCCAGCGATGCTTTGCATGCTGTCGATTGGGCGCTATAAGGTGTCTATTCTAGGCTCATATTGCAAACATTAGAGGCGGTACCAAAGCACTGCAGGACTGGTTTTGCCGTTACTTGACAATCAGCCATGCAATGGGTGCGATGATGATACTAATCTTTCCTTGTACTGAACAAGTCATGGCTATTTATTGAGGACAAATAGAAACTGGAAAGTTGTGTTAGTCGCGGCGAGTGCAGCCTCGTTTAAAGGGGAAGGTATTTGCACCGATAAAACACATAGACGCTACGGTAAATATCAAATCTGAATTTGCTAATTCCATTTTACCTATAGCAGCCTAATTAGTGCCTATCCAGAAACTAATAGACACCGTCATTGCGAGCGTCAGCGCGGCAATCTCATCCAGCATTGACGCGGCCTGTAAGAGATTGCCGCGCTTTGCTCGCAACGACAGCTTGGAAAAACACCTATTTCTGGATAGGCACTAATTAGTTTACAGCGGGATTTCGCAGAACTGATCGGTTTCAACAACCACGCTTACGGCACTGTTTTTATGTTTCCCGGCACACCAACTTGGCATTACCATTGAATAGAGGCCACTTCCCCCCGCCGTTAGTATCAAAATATCTTCAGGTTTGTTGAAAGTTTTGTAATCGCCACCGGGTTTTCTACCGCCACCAAAAGCGCCTCCAACCTGTTCTAATTGAGATACCGGCTTATGAGTCAACTGCCACAACTTCTGCTGAACTTCTTCTCTGTTCATATTTGCTTGTGAAAAAATGTCAGCATGTTCTGGGTTAAGCACAACAACAGCGGCACCGCCCGTAAGAATTGCATTGTTAGTAGCGAAGTTGGCAAGACCCACCGCCAATTGCGAGAGTAGCTTTTCGACATTTTCAGGGTCATCTGCATTGCCGCTATAAAGAACAGAGTGCGGTGCCTCTGCGCCGATAACGGTAACGACACTGTCATTGGCACTAAAACCCAAACTACGATGAAGCGGCGGAAAGGGAGAATGTTCTTCATCTTCGGCAAGACAGTAAGTAAATTTTCCCGGGTGGCCTAACAAGGCCATATCAGACGAGCCGGGTTGGGCACCACCGATATTGATCATTGTTAGTCGTAATGCCCGTCCTATACTGGCATTGGCTCGGTGTCCCGGACCTAAAGCACCAAAACCACTTGCGACAGGGCCACAGCTTGTGCGAGCAGGACCGTTAACAATGACTAACGGCGCGGTGCAATGGGTTGTTGACTGCATTTCGGTCAAATCAAAAGCCGGATTTATCACCGCTTTTACCGCGGCCAGTACAATGGGCATATAGTCGGGAAGACAGCCCGCCATTACTGCTGCAACAGCTACTTTCTCGATCGTTGCGACTCCCATGCCAGGCCCCATTTCACCCAACACTAAATCACCATCCAGTAGTGTAGCAAGCACCATTCGCTCTACTCTTGCTGTCGTAGGGATAATGACAGGCAAGCCGTCGGTACAACCCAATTCATGTAATTGTTCCAACGCAGCAGATTCGTCTATTGCTTCTAATGTCGCAATCATAATTCACCCGAGCCTTTCAGCTTGCTGACAATATCTTCAACGACCTGTTCCGCAATTCGCGTTAAGTTAGCTTCGCCCGTACCCGCTACCGGGTGGGGAAGTTTAACCCGAGGAGCATCGGGCATACCCAGAGACTTAGCCACGAAGTCGCCTTGAGGCCAGTAGTCTTCTGTGACCAAGGCAACCGAGGGCATTCCGAGTTTAGCTATATTAATTCCGTCACGCACGGTGCCGGTAGTACAGCTGCCTCAGTGTCCGTATGCGGCAACGGCAATATGACATTGCGCCTTAATCTCATCGAGCATGGCCCGAGGTGCGGGAATAGAAGCATTGCCTTTATTCCAATGCTTTAATGTTAGTGCAGGGTATTTGGCGTTCAAAGACTGTCCAATAGCTTGCAGAAAATTCTCAGAATCGGGAAAACCATTGGCTAAAAGTGCAACGGTTATTCCTGCCCCTTGCGTGGCACTAAGATCATGACTAAGTGCATACTCTAAAACCGGGGTCGCAGCCTCTCCCCGTGGGTCGTGAAATACAATCATTTACTTGTCTCCGCAATGTTAACATTCATGATATCGATGATTTTTTATAGATTAGCATACACTTAAAGAACTTACTCTGAGAAATCCAGCCTTTGAGATAGTTCGACTTTTTTAAAGGATAGTAAAGAAGTCATTTACCAAGAGTTTCAATGTGGTGGATATAATATGAATACCACAGCAGATTAATTTTCCCTTCATTATTCGTCTCTGAGCAAAATTGTCGAACGTATTAAATTCACTGTTGAAGGCTTGACCAATTGATTCCCGTCATTCTTTCGACATGACCTTGATCCTACTAGCAAGTTTCAAAAGGTCCGTTATTGAAGTAACAACTACCCTTGTAAATTGATGGGTAGATAAGTCGATCGAGGCGAGACGAAGACTGTGACGGTTTGCGTAAACGGCGAAAAAACCGTGAACACAATAAGAATATACATCAGAAATAGATAGGCGCGATGACCATCCGCACGTCTATCAAGTATTGATGATTCCAGAATAATTCAGTTCCCTGGTCTAATTACAGTTCTGCGAACAACTTCCTTATAAAATGCCACTCCTTGAACCTTCGGATCAATATCGCAACTATGTTCTTTTTCATCATAGTTCAACGGTGTGCCAACATGGCTTTCCAGTTTGATAAGATACATATTCTCTTTCTCTTTGTAGCGAGATGACCGGTCATTCACGGACAGTTGAATTAAATTACTGTTTCTGGAGCGGGCTTCAATCATGCATACTTCCACCGCATCACCATAGTTAAAATGCAAACTGTAATAGTCATCACTAAGAGTAACCGGCGCCTCTTCGGTTTCTTGATTTTCCTCGACAATGGACTCACCGGAAGACTCTATTGGTTCTTCAGGGGCAATATGGAAATAATAGATCGCGATACCGCTACCATTGAGAACCATCAGAATCACGAACATTATCAAAAGTAGTTTTTTCTTTGCAGTCATAACGTTGAATAAGACTTATGTATTAACTCAATAGAATCAGCTATCTGAATACAAGCAATAGCCACTCGTTGTAAACTCGCCAAATTAATCGAAATAAAAGCGTCACGCGTTAGAACTCTTAAGATCCACATGGCCCTGTCCAGCATCAAACCGATCTAATAGGAAAGAGTAATCATACCACCAAACACTTAGAAGAATATTAGTTCAGATACGTCACTCAACAAGCGACGCGGCAAGGGAATTTGTAGATCAAGATCAGTTTTTGCAAGTCCATGATTTGGTCAAGGAGCAACCCTTGTGTTAGATAGACCAATCCATAGTCTCTATTTGTCAGTGCTCACTAATTGAGCTATGTTTTTAACGTATTGGAATATAATCGTGTTTAGAAGTCGTACCTCGAGGACGCTGTGCGAGTTATCTATCAAAATATGTATGAGGGGAATAGTCAGTGAATAATCAAACTATTGATGAAACGAAATTTGCAGAGTTACAAGGCAAGGTCATGGGAGATGTGGGCGGTGCCATCGGCTTGCTCATGGCCTACATGGGTGACCAGACTGGCGTTTACAAAGTACTGGAAGAGGCAGGTCCGAGCACGTGCGAGGAGCTAGCACAGAAAGCCGGAATCAATGTCCGTTACCTTCGGGAATGGCTGTCATCCAATGCTGCATCAGGGTATGTCACTTATAACGCCGGAGAAGATATGTTTTCTCTGTCTCCGGAACAAGCTGCAATATTTGCCCACGACGGAGAACCCACTTGCATGCAGGGGTTTTTCCAAGCCGTGGTCTCGCAATATGAGGCTCATGAAACAGCCGTTGATGTATTCAAAACTGGCAAACCGCGGCCCTGGAGTGAGCAAACACCCTGTTGTTTTTGTGGTACGGATCGGTTCTTCCGTCCTGGTTATGCGGCCAATCTCGTATCCAGTTGGATTCCCGCTCTCGACGGCGTAGAAGCAAAACTTAAAGCCGGTGCGCGGGTTGTTGATATCGGCTGCGGTCTCGGCTCTTCAAGCATTCTGATGGCCGAATCCTATCCCAACTCAACGGTTGTCGGTATCGATTTTCATGGGCCTTCGATTGAGGAAGCCCGCTCCAAGGCGGCCAAGGCCGGTCTTACAAATATTGAATTTCACGAGGCAGCCGCAAAAGACTTTGTCCAAACGGATTTTGATTTTGCCTGTATATTTGATGCGCTTCACGATATGGGGGACCCGACCGGGGCGGCATCTCACATCAAGAGCAGCCTGAAACCAGATGGAACGTTCATGATTGTAGAACCCATGGCCGCCGATCGACTGGAAGACAACCTCCACCTTCTGGGGGCGATTTTCTATGGTTTCTCAACCACTATCTGTGTGCCCACTTCTCGATCACAGGAAGTGGGTCTCGCCCTTGGTGCACAAGCGGGTCAAAAGCGGATCAGTGACGTATTGACCGAGGCCGGTTTCAAAAATGTACGCCGCGCAACGGAAACACCTACCAACATGGTACTGG
>ENA-OSET01000992-OSET01000992.1-sediment-metagenome-genome-assembly--contig:-NODE-992-length-30596-cov-9.215407_pt1 | contig 30596 bp, 29 predicted proteins | sample MGYA00237882_ERZ534229 | MGnify/ENA primary metagenome ERZ534229 (study PRJEB26408, sample SAMN06266212) | sediment metagenome | isolation source: Hudson Canyon methane seep mesocosm | place: USA:Hudson... | reverse complement strand
CAAGTACACAAGGTATACCGCTCAGGAGATAACAAAGGTGATTTTATTATCCTCTTGTCCGAAGGCCGCCTAGTCAATCTGGGCAACGCCACCGGCCACCCATCTCGTATTATGGATGGCTCCTTCGCCAACCAAGTGCTGGCACAAATGCACTTATGGGAAGCCAAGTTCGCCAACCTAAGTGCAGCAGATAAGGCCGCTAAGTTATGGCTAAAAGTCCTACCTAAAAAGCTAGACGAAGAAGTCGCAGCCGACATGGTGGCAGGTTTTGGTGGTGTGATCACCCAACTAACGTCAACCCAGGCTGATTATATCAATGTGGATGCGGCAGGGCCCTTTAAGCCTGAAAGCTATAAGTATTAGTAGGTTAGCATAGGGCGTATTGCTATTGGCGCGGCATCGATTATTGGGCGTTAATGGTGATAAGTGCTCTTATCGATGACCAAAATTAGCAGTCAAATAAGTTTCCAGAGTTTTTAAGATTAGTAGACCCCAAACAAACATATCAACAACCGTAGAGTTAAACCTTGATGAAAAAAACCAAAATTACAGTCGTTGGATCCGGCTATGTAGGTATGTCCTTGTCAGTGCTCCTTGCTCGGCACAATGATGTGACAGTGCTTGATGTAGATCCAATAAGAGTAGATAAGATTAACAATAATCAGTCCACGGTTGCGGACGCTGAAATTGAATCATTCTTGACTCAAAAGACTCTATCCTTGACTGCAACACTGGATAAACAGATTGCTTACCAAGATGCCCGTTTTATTATAGTGGCAACGCCTACCAATTATGATCCAGATACAAACCAATTCGATACCACTACTGTGGATGGCGTGGTTGAAGATGCTCTGCAGTTAAATCAAAATGCATTGGTGGTGATTAAATCAACAATTCCTGTTGGGCACACACAGTCGCTACAGGAAAAATTTGCAACTGATCGAGTGATCTTTTCCCCAGAATTTTTACGGGAAGGGCAGGCCCTAAAGGACAATCTCGATCCCTCAAGAATTATCGTGGGTAGCCAGTGTGAGGCTGGAAAACAATTTGCCAAATTATTGCAACAGGGCGCTGAAAAAGAAGATATAGAGACACTTTTTATTCGCTCAACCGAGGCTGAGGCGGTTAAATTATTTTCCAATACTTACCTTGCGATGCGGGTTTCCTTTTTCAATGAATTAGACTCCTACTCTATGGCGCATGATCTTGGCACCAAGAATATTATCAATGGCATATGCCTTGACGAGCGTATAGGCGATGGCTACAACAACCCATCCTTCGGTTATGGGGGTTATTGTCTACCCAAAGACACAAAGCAGCTTTTGGCAAACTATGGCCTGATCCCTCAGACACTGATCCAGGCGATTGTGTCTTCAAACTCAACCCGTAAAGATTTTATTGCCGACGAGATTATAAAGAAAAATCCTAAGGTGGTCGGTTTTTATCGGCTGGTGATGAAAGAGGGAAGTGATAACTTTAGGTCTTCGGCTATTCAAGGTGTTATGAAACGTATCAAAGCTAAAGGAATTAAGATTGTTATCTATGAGCCATCTCTGGATGAGGAGGATTTTTTTAATTCAAGGGTTTTAAAGTCTTTGAATGAGTTTAAAAAAATGTCGAATGTAATATTGTCTAATCGAATGGCAGATGAGTTGCTAGATGTGACTTCAAAAGTATATACACGTGACTTGTTTGGGAGTGACTAAATGAAAATTTTGGTAACTGGTGCGGCGGGATTTATCGGATTTCACCTTACAACAGCACTGTTAGAGCGTGGCGATGACGTAATAGGTGTTGATAATCTAAATAATTACTACGACCCAGCCCTAAAGCAATTAAGATTGGATGAAATTGCTAAACATTCAAAGTCATCTAACTTTGAATTTTTCAAAGCAGATATTGCTGATAGGGAACTCATAGAAAAGCTGTTTGCTAGTCATAAATTCGATGTGGTGGTAAACCTCGCTGCTCAGGCGGGGGTCCGTTACTCATTGGAAAACCCCCATGCTTATGTGGATTCAAACTTAGTGGGTTTTGTAAATATTTTAGAAGGTTGTCGACATTCGAAGGTAAAACATCTGGTTTATGCCAGCTCAAGCTCAGTCTATGGAATGAACGTGAAACAACCATTTAGCACAGACGACCGTGTCGACTATCCTGTTTCACTTTATGCTGCAACTAAAAAATCGAATGAATTAATGGCACATGCCTATAGTCATCTTTATGGCATCCCGACAACCGGCTTAAGATTCTTTACGGTGTATGGCCCCTATGGCCGACCAGATATGGCTTATTATAAATTCGCCGAGGCTATAAATTCCGATCAAACGATAGATGTATACAATAATGGTGATATGAAGCGTGATTTCACCTATATAGACGATATTGTTGATGGGTTGATTAAGGTCATTTTGCGAGTCCCAGAAGACACTGCTCACCTTGGAACTGACGCCAGGGCACCCTTTAAAGTTTTTAACCTTGGAAATAATAATCCGGTTAATCTTTTGGATTTTATTGAGACTATTGGGAGTGCACTTAATAAAGAAGTTGAGAAGAACATGTTGCCAATGCAACCTGGAGATGTTCCAGAAACCTATGCTGATATTGATGATCTTTACGATACAATAGGTTTTAAACCTAAAACTTGCATTGAAGAGGGGATTTTCAATTTTGTGGACTGGTATAAATCATACAAATTAAAAATTCGTGAAACCACACAATGAACAGCGTACTTTATTCCGGCTATGCAAATTCAGGTGGCACAATTATTGGCTTGATCTTTGAAGAGATGGAGCGTGCCGTTGTGCTGCCAATGGAATTTAGATTACTCAAAGAGCGATTCGGTTTGTGTGATCTTGAAGATGCTCTCTTCAAAACGATGGATCCAGAGATTATTGATTTAGCTTTAAAGGACTTTGAGTGGTTGTGTGAACAATATGCGACTTCAATTGGACGATTTAATCGAGCAGGCTACTCGTATGAAAAACGCTCAGGAAATACTTTTTGCGGCGCGACAGAAAAATACATTAACTCATTAGTAGATTTTAAATACCCTAAGTCTTGGCATTATTATGATTTCAAGTTGAGCTACCCTAAGTTATTGTTTAAGAGGGTCATTAATAAATTTTCAAAGCATAGTACTTATGGACAGGTACTCGCCTATTTGGCATACCCCGACAGGGATTTTTTTTTAGAGAACACTCGAAATTATCTTAAAGAAATTCTGGATGGTTTTTTACATCAGCAAATTCAGGATCAAAACCTGAAAAAAAGGGATGATTCCTTTATTGTTCTTCCAAAGTCTATACCGTTATATAGTGACATGGCAGTGAACCAAATTGTTCGGTACTTTGACGATTGTAAAATTATCCTAATTGATCGCGATCCAAGAGATATTTTTTTGGAGGTCATAGCTGGTAAGCAGAGATATCTTCCTGTTACAAATAGCCTTACTGAAAAAGCAGAGGGATTTATAAGATATTACCGAGCCGTAAGAGCTGAAAAATATAAGGTTGGAGTTCACCCAAACGTCCTACTTTTACAGTTCGAGGATGTTGTTCTTGATTACAATACTTCGCTTGGAAGAATATATGAATTTCTCGGTATGTCTCCACTTGATCACACTAAAAAAGGGTCAATTTTCAAGCCTATAGAATCTCGAAAGAACATCGGTTTATGGAAAAAATCTCAGGGTTTAGAGGCAGATGCGATTAGGCTTATCAAAGGAGAGCTTGAGGAATATTTGTTCACTATCAAATAGATGAACAACATATTACATATGTGATGTGTACTATAAATTTTATGGACTACTGGTAATAAATGAACAATCCTATTTCAGATCTTCCGCGTTATCTCCGAATATTTCAGTCTTATTTGGGAGCAAAGATGTACCTGGTATTTGGCCTCACGGTCGTTGCTGGAATCTTTGAGGGCGTTGGTATTATGATGCTTTTCCCCCTTCTTGAGGCAGTAAGCACTGGAGATGGGCAAGTTGTTAGTGAGCCTTCACCAGTTTTGCTCGCTATAAACAAGATTCTGGCAATGCTGAGTTTAGGGGATTCAATAACATCTCTCCTTATGCTGATAACTATAGCATTTGTAATAAAGGGTCTGATGACATTTGCCGCTATGGGTTATGGGAACTATCTTAGAGGAACGCTGCTGGGCAAGCTCAAAAGTAGATTGTTTAGTGACCTTACCAATGTTCAATACAACTACTTTGCGAGTCGAGATACAGGTTACTTTATAAATTTAGTTAATGAGCAAACGACTAGAGGGATGAATTCATTTTATCTTTTATGTCTTTTTGGTTCTCAATTCATTCTTGCCGTTGTCTATATTATGTTTGCTCTATTGGTTGCTTGGCGATTTGGAGTTATGGCATTTTTGGCTGGTGGATTATTATTTATAATTTTCCGTTCTATTAATGCTTATGTACGGAAATTATCTAGAGATTTAGCTTCAGAGAACGGTGTGCTCGCGAATTTACTTATTCAGACACTTCAGGCCTTCAAATATCTTGTGGCTACTCATCAAACTTCAAAATTACAAACTAAAGTTGAATCATCAATACAGCGCTTGGTCAAGCTACAAGTTTCAACTGGAGTTGCAAATAGTTTTACAAATGCGGTTAAAGAACCGTTAGCAGTAATATTGATAATGGTAGTAATGTTGTTTCAACTTATCATTTTAGAACAGCCTCTAACACCAATATTAGTATCAATTGTACTATTCTATCGCGCACTCAATGCGATACTGACGTCGCAAGTTCAGCTGCAAAAGATGTTTGGGGAGATAGGTAGTTTAGAGCTTGTAGAGAGTGAATTCTTATCATTATCCAAACATAAGCAAATGAGTGGTAAACAATCTATCGATGTATTCTCGAATGTCCTTTCATTGGAAAAAATTAATTTTCGTTATTCATTGGGTGAAAAGGAAATTTTTTCTAATTTAAATCTTCAAATTCCTATAAGGTCCTCTGTCGCATTTGTTGGTGAATCAGGTGCGGGCAAGTCGACACTAGCTGATTTGATTACTTTAGTATTGGCGCCTTCGTTTGGTAAATTAAGTATCGATAAAATATCGTCTAGTTCTATAAAGCTCGAAAGTTGGCGGAGTCAAATTGGTTATGTTTCTCAAGACACCGTCGTGTTTGATGACACTATTGCCAATAATATCTGTCTCTGGAGTGATCAAGAGGATTATGATGAAGATCTTCTTTCTCGTATCAAATCTTCGGCAAAACAAGCCTATTTAGATCAATTTGTTGAAACATTACCTGATGGATATGAGACTCTTGTCGGCGATCGGGGGGTTAGATTGTCTGGAGGTCAAAAGCAAAGGCTCTTCATCGCTCGGGAGCTTTTTAGGCGGCCGAATATCATGATTTTTGATGAGGCAACTAGTGCTTTAGATTCTGAGTCCGAAAAAGTGATTCAAGCAAGTATCGACGATTTGAAAGGAAAAATCACATTAATAATAATAGCCCATAGATTATCTACCATTAAGAACGTTGATACGATCCACGTGTTAAATAATGGACGGATTGCTGAGAGTGGGACATTTAAAAGTCTCTCAGAAAAATCGGACTCAATATTTAGTAATATGGTTAGAATGCAAAAAATTTAGTTACAACATTTATTAAATCACTAAAAAGGTAGAGTCATGATTGAACCAACCAAGTGCAAGCTATGCGGACATGACAAAGGACAGGAGTTACTGAATGTCTCTGAATACAGTGACACTTATCTTGATTATATGAAAATAGACTATATGTCTTCGAATCGATTCTATAAAAAATGTGACTCATGTGGTTTCGTTTATAGAAGCGTTTATCTGACTGACTCAGAAAAGGAAAGGCTTTACAGTTGCTTTAGAGATGATGCACTAAGAAATGAGAATCATGAAGAGTATTTTCAAAGAATTTCTAATATGCCTCTTGAGAACTCTGAAAATGGCGAAAAATACTTATTCTTAGATCCCTTCCTTAACGACGCTGGAAGACATATGGATGTCGGTGGCGGTCTGGGCGTTTTTTGTTATGGATTTCAAAAGTTTTTCAAAAACTGGGACTCCATCTGTGTGGAGCCAACTGATGGGGCTGATGTTATTGCTAGCCAGCACGGAGTAAAAAGTTACAACACTTACTTGTCGGAGGATAGTGCTAGCGTAGTGGGTAACGATTTCGATCTAATTACTGCAAATCATGTTGTTGAGCATGTAGATGACCCAATAGTTTTTCTGAAAATGCTTAAGGGATTTGTTAGTCATAATGGAATAATCTGTATAGAAATGCCATCTGCATTGGATATCGGGTTTTTGGATAAGACGCATGACCGATTCATGAGTCAGCACGAAGTTATTTACGACAATGATTCTGTCGAGTTTATTGCCAAAGAGGCGGGACTTAGGGTTGTATATAACCACAATTATATCTCAAAAAGAGGCAGAAATAACGTTAGGGCGGTATTGTCACCTCAGTAGACTTATGCTTCTGCTAAGAAAACTTTTATGAGTTTAGTGCGCTGAATATCGTAAAGCATTTGACACAAATGCTTAATATTGGAAACTAAGAACATGACAGAAATATCAAACATTAAGACCATAGCTATTATTTGTGCCCGAGGCGGGTCTAAAGGGTTGCCACGTAAAAATGTAAAGGAATTGGAAGGACATCCTTTGATAGGCAGAGTTGTAAAGCAAGCAGTTGCGCAAGATTGTATTGATACTGTGATAGTTAGCACAGATGATACGGAGATAGCAAAAATAGCAGAGCAATATGGTGCTGAAATACCCTTTATAAGGCCTTCCGAATTGGCAGAAGACTTGACCACTACAGAGGATACTTTGCGGCATGCTCTACTGACTTACGAAAAAATGAATAATACTGAATTTGATATATGTGTATTTTTGACTCCTACAGACGTCTTCCGTCGGTCAGAGTGGATAAGTGAAGCAGTCAATCAATTAAAAAATTCACCCCATCTCGAAAGTGTTTTTGTCGGACATAAAACGCACAAAAATTTTTGGGAGCAGCAAGATGATGGTAGCTGGTTACGAGTGAGAGCTTGGATGGCGTCATATTCCTCTCGCCAAGTCAGGAGATCAATTGTACGAGAAGATACAGGATTGGCCTGCGCGAGCAGGGCTTGGCTCTGGAGAGAGGGTCGGCGTTTGGGAGATGCAGTAGAAATAATTGTAAATGACGATGATTTCACGGGCATAGACATTCATGCTCAAGAGGATCTTGATTTAGCGGAAGCCGCGCTTAACATAAGGAAGAAAGTAGACCAATGAGTGGAAAAATCTCAATAATAGTTAGGACTAAAAACGAGGAGAGATGGATCGCTCAATGTTTAAGTGCGATTGGGAAACAGTCTTATGAAAACAGGGAAATTATCTTGGTTGATAATGACTCTTCAGACAAAACTGTTCAAATTGCATCAAGTTTTGGTGTGAAGCATATTAACTATACGTCAGAGGATGGGTTTAGGCCTGGCAGAGCGATTAATCTGGGTATTGAGGCCTCTGATGGTGAGTTTATTGTCATAATTTCTGGTCATTGCATTCCCACAAATGACAAATGGCTTGAGACATTAATAGCAAATATTGGGGATGATGAAATTGCAGGAGTCTATGGTCGGCAGGAACCGCTCTCTTTTACCTCTGATCTGGATAAAAGAGATTTAGCGATTACTTTCGGCTTAGACAAGAAAATTCAAGTAAAAGATCCTTTTTTCCACAATGCTAACAGTGCGATATCTCGCTCCATTTGGGAAAAGTTTCCGTTTGATAACGAATGTACAAATATAGAGGATAGAATTTGGGGCTTGGAGGTGATCTCGGCCGGGAAAAAAATAGTTTATGAGCCGGAGGCTAGCGTTTTCCATCATCATGGTATTCACCATGGTCAGAATGAGGATAGAGCAAATAATATTGTTAGGATTATGGAGTCTCTTACTAATGGAAAAGACACACCACAAAATCATGATGATCTCAACATTGCTGCATTTATCCCAATAAGAGGAGATTTAATACACTTGGGGAATCAGTGCCTACTAAAGCATACGATTGATAAAATTATAGGTATCGAAATGATCAATGAAATTGTCGTTGCGACAGACAGCCCTAAAACTGCTGAAATTGCCAAGATGCTCGGTGCAACGCAGATTATTATGCGACCTATTGAACTATCTGAGGCTTATGTTGGAGTTGCTGAAGTGATCAAGTTCACTCTTGATGAATATGAGAAGACTAATCCAGAAATTGATTTGATTGTATTTTTGGAGGAGACGTATCCTTTCAGGGATGCACTAGAGATAGAAGGAATGATTAAGGCTCTTTTGAAGCAGGGTAGTGATAGCCTTATTGCGGTAACCAATGAGCGAAAGGGATGTTGGCTTAGAAATGAGAACAAAGTAACCCCAATTATTGAGCAAAATTTTATGCCTAGAGATTTAGATTCTAAAGGCGTTTCTACAGCTCAAATTGGATACTGTACTTTACTAAGGCCTCAATATGTCAGGTTCGGTGACATACTGGGTCCGGATGTCGCTCTATTTAACATAAATAAGAGTATCAACTGTATCGAGATAAGAGGGCGGGAGGACATGAAGGACTATCTAAATCTGTTGGGAAACGCGTCGAATTAGCTGTATTAAAAATATAGTTACTCACATGAATTTTCTAGTGGGCTTGATTTTTAATCACATTTTCACCATAGGCTGGCCAATTTTACTGACAAAGGTGTGAGAAATTATAAATGAAGAATGAAATTCTGAAGATTGCAATTATTGGGGCTGGAAGGGTAGCACAACATTACAAAAAGATGTTCGATTCATCAGCTGTGTCAGGATTTGAGATGGTTGGAGTCTGTGATATAGATCATGAGGCCTCTAGTTTATTGGCAACTCACTGGGGTTGCGAAAGCTTCGATAATATTCCCTCTTTGCTAGACAAGTCAGGCGCCGCGCTGGTTCTCGTGCTTACCCCGTCTGGAATGCACTTTGAACATGTAAAGCAGGCGCTGGAGGCCAATTGCCATGTATTAGTAGAGAAGCCGGCTACTATGGTCCCTAGTGATGCACGCACTCTTGTAGAGTTAGCGAATGAAAATCAGTTAATGCTAGGAGTCGCGTTTCAAAACAGGTTGAATCCTGCGATTCAATGTTTGAGTAAAGCGGTAGCACAAGATAGATTCGGACAAATTACCACGGCTACAATTAGGTTACGATGGTGTCGTTATCAAGATTACTATAATGACGGATGGCATGGCACCTGGGAGAATGATGGGGGCGTAATCAATCAACAAGCAATCCATCATGTCGATGCATTGAGCTGGTTAATGGGCCCAATAGATTCGGTCTGCGCAACTATTGAAAATAGAATTAATAATCTTGAAGCTGAAGATACCATGGTGGCTATCCTTCGTTTTAAAAATGGTGCCTTGGGCACTATTGAGGCGACTACTGCAGCTAGGCCGAGAGACTTTGAGGCGTCTTTATCGGTTGTTGGAGAAAAGGGAGTGGCTGTGATTGGTGGTGTTGGATTAAATATTGTTGAGACGTGGGAGTTTGTAAATCCTATTTCCGAGGACTCCGTCGCGAAAGCTACTCATTCCCGTGATGTTCCAAACGGTTATGGTTTAAGTCATGGGCCGCTCCTTCAGGCGACTATCGATACTTTAAGGCGTGGTGAGATTTCTGCACCAGTGTCGGTTGAGGATAGTGTTACAACCAATGAGTTGATTCATGCGTTGTATCGAAGTGTAGAAATTGGTGGTTGGGTCGAACTTAAGAATAAACCAACTTCATGTAAATTGGGAAAAAGGAGCCAATAATGGCAATTGAAAATAAAGTACCTGGGAAAGATGTTTTATTATCTGATCTGACTGATAAATTTCCTCTAGTCGCAAAGCAATCTCACGATCATGTTTCCAAATTTACCATCTCGGGCGTTGAATTTGGTGGTGATTTAGTGCCAGTCTTCGCAGGACCTAATATGGTTGAGTCCGAAGATTTGATAAATCAAATTGCTTGTGATGTTAAAGCGTCCGGGGCACACTTTTTGCGAGGTGGAGCATTCAAGCCTCTCTCATTTCCCTACAGAAGTGAAAAATATAATGAAACTCGCCATGCTGGTTTGCAGTGGATGTTTGACGCGGGTAAAGCTGCCGGAATACCTATTATTACAGAAATCATGGATCAACGACTCGTTGAGACTATAGCTGAAGTGGCGGATATTATTCAGATTGGCTCTAGGAACATGCAGAACTATCCGTTGCTGACAGAATGCGCTAAGACAGGTAAGCCGATTATGCTGAAACGGCACTATGGCGCTTCGCTGCGTGATTGGTTGGGCGCTGCTGAATATTTGATGGTAGAGGGTAACAAGAATATAATACTGTGTGAAAGGGGTATGTCTATTCCTCATACTCACAGAGAAACTTCTCGATTTTCTTTAGATCTACAGGTGATACCAGCTGCAAAAGAGCTTACCCACTTGCCAATCGTTACTGACCCATCGCATGCGACGTTTTGGAACCCGTGGGTTAAATCAATGTCGCTTGCTAGTGTAGCCGCAGGAGCAGATGGGGTTATGTTAGAAGTGCATCCAGATCCTAAAAATGCTGCGGTCGATCCATTGCAACCTGTAAATTTCGCTGAGTTCAAAGATATAATTGTTGCAATGGATGCAGTGGCTAATTCAATTGGTCGTCGAGTCTTATGATAGTCCAGAATCAAATTAATGCTCTGTCTGGTAATTTAGTTAGTATACCAGCTGATATGCCTTACGCTGCTATCTTAGGTTTAATACCCTCTAAGGGAGCACGGTCACCTGTTTTGTGGAATGCTGCATTTGAAAGCCTGTCAGTCGATACCCGAATGATTCCTATCGATGTATCCGAGCAAAATATTTTAGCGATGCTTAAAGTTCTTGAAGCGGATCCACATTTTGTAGGTGGCGCAATTGCTGCTCCGCACAAGGATATAGCCGCTAACTTTTGTGCTGCCAATCTCACTGCCGAGGCTGCATCTATCGGCGCTATTAATTGCTTATTCAGAAATAGCAGCGGTGCTCTTTGCGGGACTAATACGGATGGTGAGGGTTCGTTGACAGCATTTGAATCTGCCTTCGGAGATGTAAGTCAGAAGAGGATTTTGATTCTTGGGGCCGGAGGCACTGGAAAAGCAGTCTCTGCTTATTTTGCATCTAAATTAGATAGTTTGGATCAGTTAATAATTTCCAGTAGAAGTAATTCCGCAGTGATATTAGCGAAAAAACTTGGATGCAACAGTATAGGGTGGTCAGATATCGAAAAAGAGTCTAGTCAAGTTGATGTTATTATCAATTGTACTTCGTTGGGGTCTTCCTTACAGCCAGGTCTCACTCCTCTTGAGAAACGTGCTTTCGAAAACATCAAAGCTGATGTAACCATCTATGATGTAGTATACGATCCCAGTGAAACGCCTTTTCTTCTTGCTGCTTCATCATTTGGCTTGAGTAGCTTAAATGGATTGGCGATGAACTTCGAACAAGCCGTTATAGGGTTTCATTATGCGGCTACAAATGGTCGGAATGATTTAAGTGTTGATGAAATAAGGTCAGCAATGAAGTCAGCAATTGCTTAATAGTAGAACCTTGAATTTTCGGTAAAAAAGACGCCCCTTATGAAAAATAAAAATGTGTTTGTTCATGAAAACGCCCTTGTTGATGAGGGAGCTAAAATTGGTTTAGGGTCGAGGGTTTGGGCTTTTTCGCATATTTTGGAGCATGCTCAAATAGGAGCCGACTGCAATATTTGTGAGCATGTTTTCGTAGAAAACGATGTTACTGTAGGAAACCGTGTAACAATTAAATCTGGGGTCCAGCTGTGGGATGGGATTGTAATTGAAGACGATGTTTTTATAGGTCCCAATGCGACATTTACAAATGATAAGTTTCCTAGAAGTAAAGTTTATCCTGATGATTTTAAAAAAACCATTGTTAGAAAAGGTGCATCGATTGGGGCTAACTCAACCATCCTTCCGGGGTTAGTTATAGGCGATGACGCAATTATTGGAGCGGGCGCAGTGGTTACCAGAGATGTGCCTCCACGTGCGATTGTTGTTGGTAACCCTGCAAAAATAACTGGGTATACTGATACAAAAAAATTTACATCAAAAAGCCAGGTCGATGAAACCATCGCTTCAAAGAGTATAGTGAATGGTGTGGAGCTTATTAAGTTTAAACATGTCGTTGATATGCGGGGTAATCTAACAGAGGTCGGACTTCAACGTGATTTACCATTTTCACCGAAGCGTGTATTCCTAGTGCAAAGCGTCCCAGATTCAAGAGTAAGAGGTGAGCATGCTCATAAAGAATGTCATCAATGTTTGGTCTGCGTTAATGGGTCCGTCTCGGTGATTGTGGACAATGGCAAAGAAAGGGAAGAGTTTTGTTTGACACAACCAAATGAAGGGCTTTATTTGCCGCCTTACATATGGGGTATCCAATATAAATATAGCGCTGATGCAGTACTGATGGTTTATGCCTCGCATGATTATGATTCGGAAGATTATATAAGAGACTACAACCAATTTTTAAGGGAAGTAAGCAATGCCTAAAAATGTGCCCTTTTTAGATCTAGGCGCTACTTATAGTGAGCTCAAGAGCGACTTAGATTCCAGTTATAAAAGAGTGATGGAGTCGGGCTGGTATATTTTAGGATCTGAGGTGGAAAGTTTTGAAAATGAGTATGCTCAATATTGTGAAGCAGACCATTGTGTTGGTGTGGCCAATGGTCTTGAAGCTCTGAGTTTGTCTCTTCTTGCGTGTGGCGTAGCAAGAGGCGATGAAGTAATAGTGCCTACTAATACTTATATAGCGAGCTGGCTGGCTATAACCAATATTGGAGCAATCCCTGTACCAGTTGAGCCCAGTCCGCAAACATATAACTTAGATACTGATCTAATAGAAGCTGCAATAACTCCTCGTACTAAAGCGTTAATGCCGGTTCATTTGTATGGACAGCCTGCCGAAATATCAAAAATCGTAAAGTTAGCTGCGCACTACAATTTAAAAGTCATTGAAGATGGTGCTCAAGCTCATGGAGCAAAAATTGGTGATCGACGTATTGGGAGTCATGGAGACGCAGTAGCATGGAGTTTTTATCCAGGTAAGAACTTAGGCGCCTATGGCGATGGGGGTGCTGTAACTACAAATTCAAAGGAAGTTTTTGAACGGTTAAAAGTGTTACGTAACTACGGATCGAAAGTTAAGTATGTTAACGAAGTATGTGGTTTTAATAGTAGATTAGATCCGTTACAAGCGGCGTTTCTTAGGGTAAAGCTCAAACATTTAGATACTTGGAATCAAAGAAGGAGTTTAATCGCTCTTGATTACAAGAAACTTCTCGATGCCAATAATGTCATTTTGCCTTTTGTTCCAGAGTGGGCTGAACCTGCTTGGCATTTGTTTGTAATACAGTGTGGCAATCGTGAACAATTGCAACAAGCTCTCAATCAAGACGGAATAGGGACATTAATACATTATCCTATCCCGCCTCATAAGCAGCAGGCATATGCCTCACTTGGTTTTGATCTGTCATCGTTCCCTTTAGCATCCTCGCTAGCCAAAAATGTTTTAAGCCTTCCAATAGGCCCACACTTAACTCTGGAGGATAGCGCCATAGTAGCAGATTCTGTCAATAAGCACGCTCGACTTTAACTACAGTGTCGTCGACGCTGACGCCTAATCGGTCTAACCAATCCTTTTACAATGATTTTTCTAGCCAGTCACATTTTTATCAAGGAGCTACTGATATGAAAATTTTATTATTCGGTGAGTTCAGTGGCCTGCATAAAAACTTAAAGGAAGGGCTATTAGAACTAGGCCATGAAGTGACTATTGCTGCAGGTGCAGATGGTTATAAAAATATATCCTGCGACATAATGCTAGATAGTCAATTGCCGGGTGTCTTGGGGAAACTTAGTACAAGAGCAAAACCATTTTTAAATCTTCCAAAGTTAAGCGGGTATGATGTTGTTCAAATTATTAACCCATTTTTTCCTAATGCGCGTTACTTCCCTAAAGAACTTTTTTACTCGTTATTAAGACAGCTTAATGATAAATTTTTTATGTTGGCAGCTGGAAGTGATGCGTATTTTTGGAAGTATGGACGCGAACGCCTCAAGTATGGACCTTTTGAAGATAGTCTAAAGTATGACGTTAAGGCGTCTAGTTTTTATATGAGCCGGGACGATGCGTTTGCCTACAATAAAAGAATATTGGAAAATTCAGATGGGCTCATCCCTGTTATGCATGAGTATGAGTTGAGCTATGAGGGTTGTGAAAAACGGATGAAAACAATTCCTCTTCCTGTTAACACCAACAAAATAGAATATCGAGAAAACGTGGTACATGAAAAACTTGTTGTTTTTCATGGCTTAAGTCGATATGGCTTTAAGGGGACAAGGCATGTCGAGGAGGCGTTTGAAATATTAGCTAAAAAATATCCAAATGATATTGAATGTATCATCGATGGCCAGCTTCCAATAAATGAATACTTAGAGGTTATGTCGAAGACGAATGTCGTCATAGACCAAACATATTCGTATTCGTTAGGTATGAATGGAGTATATGCTCTGGCAATGGGAAAAGTAGTCTTAGGAGGAGCAGAGCCTGAGGGATTAAAAAGTCTGGGAGTCGAGATCAGTCCGGTTATAAATATTTTGCCAAATAAACAAAGTATAGTCATGGAGGTTGAGAAACTGCTTGCTAACACAGCTTCCGTACCCAAGTTGGGATTTGAGGGGCGAAAATTTGTTGAGGACATCCATTGTCATTTAAAGGTGGCGCAAAAATATATCAATACTTGGAATTCAAACGATTAATACATTTGTACATTTCGAAATGTTACAGCTATTATGGCGTTGGTTGTATTCATCAGCCATCAGTCTTTTATAAAACACTTTGACTATCTTTTACTTGTCTTTCTGAAGAGTTAAGTTATGGACAGCGTCTCGATATATGCTTTTTTCGTTCATTTAGTATCTGTATTAACACTGTGTACTATCTGGATTTTCCGAGATAAGCCCTGGCCTATTGCCATTTCTTTTATTTTGGCTAGTGTATTCATCAGCTACTCTGTTTCCCTTCTCGATCTGTCGGATTATGGGGTCTACGCTCTAATTTTTGATCAGATAGATCCAGGATTACCTTTCTTTGACAGCTGGAAGTCGACTCCGTTTGAAATTGGATACTTCGCATTAAATTATTTCGGCCATTCTTTTTTAGATAGTTTCGACTCTATGCGTGTTGGTTTGATCTTTATCATACTTATATTCAAAGTAGCTTTTTTAGTTAAGTGGGGAAAATTTTATTTTGTTTCATTTTTGTTTTATCTTAGTTTCGTTTGGTATGCAGATTCATATCTACTAAGATCGTCCGTTGCGGCTTCGATTTCATTAGTTGCATTTTGGGCTCTTTTTGATAGGCGACCTGCCTATCAATTTTTTGTTCCGATATTAATTGCATCAACATTTCACATCTCCGCGTTAATATTGATACCTTTCTGGTGGTTAAGAAACGTGAAAGTTTCTCAAAAGCTAGGTTTTTGGTTGCTAAGTTCCATAATTATTTTAGGATTCTTTGGCCTTGGCCACCTAATTATTAATGGGATTGCTGGCATTCTTTCAGTTGATATTGTTTTAGTTGATAGACTCGTTGATTATGGTGAGAGTAAATATGGAAAAAGCGCAGGAATACTAAGAGTCTCTGTCTTAATATATGTCTTGATCACTGTTGTTTATATATATTTTAAGGATATTCTCGTTCGTCGAATATATGGTTACGACCTTATCTTATGTATCTTACTTTTTAGCTTATTCTTACTTCTTGGTTTAAGCGACTTCGTAGGACTAAGTGATAGGCTTTTTCGCTTGACTGTATTTTTCTTTGCTATTGCTATTGGCCAGATCTTTTATTGTATGAGAGAAAAAGAGCAAGCGTTATGTTTAGCCGTAGCAGTAGGATTTTGTAACGTTTTCCCATATTTTCAGCCGGGTGGTGTTTCTTTTCTGTATTAAAAAAATTTACGTCGCAGTTGTTAGGTTTATTAATTATATCTCTATCTCTATCTCTATCTCTATCTCTATCTCTATCTCTATTGATTTGATTGACCTATTTTCTACTAACACTATTTTTTGGGTTCACAATTTATGAATGTTTGTTTAATCGCGGTTTGCCACAACACCTATCAGGAGTCTTTTAAGTATTTATTTAGTCTCGATGAAGCGGTTCGACATACAGGTATCTCACTAGATGTGTTTTTGGTAGATAACTCGATTGAAGTCGAAATTGATATGGTTAACCAAATTAAAAGTTTGGCTGTCGATTTTCGTATTCACTATGTAGCAAGTGAAAACTTAGGCTATTTTCCAAGTGTTATAGCTGCTATCAAGAGTCAAGAAATCGAGCTTGCTAGCTACAACTTTTTAATTATTAGTAATGTTGACTTGGCAGTTTCTAAAGATTTCTTCAGAGAAATTAAAATGCTACCAATGGATGAGACCACAGGTGCTTATGCTCCATCAATAGTTTCTAATAAGATGAATCATGATCAAAACCCAAAGATTACTGCTCGCCCAAGTCGTTTCAAACTTAAACTTAACCGCTTTTTATTTCGGAGCCGCGTTGCTTATGGGTTTTTAACGCGTGTTAACAAGCTCAGACTCAAACTGAGAGAAATAACTAAGATAGGTAGCTCAAGGAGCTATCCGCCTGCGGGCCATGGTAAACGAAAAATTTATGCATCCCATGGCTCTTTTTTCATTCTAACTCATATGTTTTTGAAAAGAGTTTCGGAGCTCAATTATCCTGTATTTCTATTTGGAGAAGAGATTTACATCGCTGAAACTTCCAGAAATTTAAACTTGGATATCATATATGCTCCTAACCTCCGTGTTTTTGATTCTGAACACGCTTCCACTTCAAAAATGAAAAGTGACGCTTACAGATCATATAATGAACAGGCTCTGACTTATCTTTTGGCAGAGTATAAATTTTAAAACAGAAAAAAGACTCATATGAATAAAATTGAACGGTTCGTTTACAACTTAGTCAGGAAAAATCCACTACTCAAAAATCAGATTAGGAATATTTATCAGAGTATTTTCGACCTCTTTCCTCTAGGCCCGACGCAATCTTCTTATCCTATAGTAGCAAGGGCAGGCTATTTTTATGGCTTCCATGATCATTCTCCATTCTCTCATGATAACTCTAAATTATTAGCTAATAAGGCCGAGTTTGATCTTAGGATGCCTAAGTTAGGTGATGCTCTAACGGTTGGCTTTTTTGAGGGCAAAGATCATCAGAATTTTATTAAGCTTGCTGAAACTAATACCTGGTGTTGGCACATGGGTTGTAAATTGCAGTGGTTAGGCCAAACAAATAAGGTCATTTTCAATGATCATATTGGTGGTAAAAATGTTTCACGTATTATCGATGTTGAGACCAAAAAGGAACGTGTTCTAGAATCTGCTATTGGATCGGTTAGTCCCGATGGTCTTTGGGCTGTTGGCTATTCATTTGCAAGAATACAGAGGTGCATGCCTGGTTATGGCTACATTCAAGATGTCGAAGAGTTAGGTGTAGATGACACTGTACCTGAAGATGGTATTTACAGGGTTGATATTGATACAGGTTTGAAAACAGACATTTTATCGTTGAAAGATTTAGTCAAGACGAAACCTGAATCATCGATGGAAAATATGAAGCATTATGTTACGCACACTATTATTTCACCAGATTCGCGTCGATTTATATTTTTGCATCGCTGGATTGATCCAAAAGGTCCTGTGGATAAGCGCATCTCTCGTCTTGTTGTAGCTGATTTTGATGGAAATATAGTCGATATCTTTAATACTGACGGGATGGTCTCTCATATTGGATGGCAAGATCCTAACCATGCTGTCGCCTATTGCCGAGTGCCACAGTTTGACGACAAATTTGTTGTATTTGAAGTTGGCAAGTCTGACCTATCATCAATTATCGGTAACACAACTTTAACAAGTGATGGGCATCCATCATTCGATCCTTCGGGAAAATGGCTAGTCATTGACTCTTATCCCGATCGAAGAAGGATCCAAAACTTGATTATTTTTAATACTGAAAGTAAAAAGAAATATGAAGTGGCGAAACTTCCACAGCCAAAGGAATTTCAGAGTCCTTCGCATTACAAACATTGGGGCTGTGATCTTCACCCTAGGTGGGATAGAAAGTCTGAAATGGTTTGTTTTGATGCTACTTTTAGCGGTGTTAGGAGCCTTTGTACTATGAATTTCGGAAGTGATATTTTATCTCACAAATTAAAGTATTTAACCATAACTGTAGAGCCATAATGAGTCCATCTCCTGAAAAGATTGCGATATATAGGTGCATATTTGGAAACTATGATGCTGTCCTTGACGAATGTGTAGTAGTTCCTGAAGCTGACTATTATTTGTTTACTGATGATCCTTCGTTAGAAGTCTACCCTTACAGAAAGATATTGATTACCGAGGGCAAAGATTCTCCATCTATTACTAACAGATCATTAAAGCTGATTATTCCAGATAGGCTAGTCTCCTATGATGCGACAATCTATTTAGATGGGAATATTGGTGTGTTCTCTAGTTTAAGAATACTGATAGATGAATTCTTAACTAGTAAGGCTGATATCGGACTCTTTACTCACCCTAATCATAGCTCACTTGATGATGAGATTGAGCTTTGCATTTCGAATAATAAGTCCTCCGAAAAAGAACTCAGAGCCGAAGTCGGTTTTTATTCTGAATCGGCGTATCCTAAGTTGGAGAAATTTTCTGACAACAGTATTATTTTTCGAAAAAAACCAACTAAAAATACTACTGAGGCGTTGGTCGAATGGTTCGCTTTAGTGAAGAAGTTTACTGGTAGAGACCAATTGAGTTTACCTTTTATAAGATCAAAATATTCTTTGAAAGAATACTTTTTTGATTTTTCGCCCAGAACACGAGGCAACCGATATTTTATTGTTTTTCCTCATAAGGTAAAGAGCTCTTCAATCTGGACATTGAATTCACTCAAATTTAGATTGAAGTTCAGATTAAAAAGGGTTTTACGTTTTTATCTTTTTATTAAAAATTTAGCCCAGAATAAATATTATGGAAGATTATAGTGATAAAGAATCCCGATTTTTTGATGTTAACGAATGTAAAGTTTGTGGATCAAAACTTATTACTGCTGTTTTAAGTAACGTGAAGGATAATGTAAGTGATGCCATAGAATATAACGGATCAGTTTTTAAGTGCAACGACTGCAAGAATGCTTTCTTTTCTCCCATGCTGAGGCCAGAAAATCTGCACCAAGCTTATAAAGGATATTACACTCAAAGCAAAGAAAATTTAGAGATTGCCTCTAATACGAGTTATGATCGTTTTGGAGTATTTAAAGATTTTTATAGTTATAGATATCGAAAATTGAAGATAAAAAAAGGAATTTTGATTTCGTATGCTTCTTATTTAATTCCATTTTTAAAGTTTTATCTAGCTAGAGCTTCTAGGTTTTTGCGGGTTCCTCTCAAAGATAATGCTTTAACCTTATTAGATGTTGGGTGCGGGCGAGGAGATTTTCTAATCCGCGCGAAGTACTGCGGTTACCATGCCACTGGGATAGATTTTGATCCTGAGACAGTTGATATAGCCGTTGCAAGAGGGCTCTCTGCGGTGGTTGGTGAAATTAAAGATCTACCTGAATCCATAAAATATGATGCTATGACTTTAAGTCATGTGCTTGAGCATGTTTATGATCCCAGGCAACTTTTAAAAGATATTTTGGTTCGACTAAAACCTGGTGGGTATTTATATCTCGCTACGCCAAATTTTAATTCAGCTGGAAGAATGGCTTTTGGTAACGATTGGAGAGGTCTTGATGCTCCTCGACACCTTCATTTATTTAATACGGTTGCTTTAAAGAAATTATTAAAAGAGATAGGGTACGGGCCAGTTGAACAAGTATATGATTTACCTCAATCTGTTGGGATAATTAAGTCCAGTTTTAAGTTAAAGTCTAAGCATAGCAAGTCGTTACTGCAGTCATTAAAACAATGCTTCCTTCTCATTAAATATCGATTTTATCATCCCAATAATTTGGATGTAGCCGTGTTTAAATGTTATAAATTTGACGCGCAGAATAAAGTCTCTAGCAATATCGAATAGATATTAGCCTAACGTTTTTACAGATTATTTTGAGATTTTTTTATGAAAATCATAGTTACTGGTGGTGCTGGATTTATAGGAAGCGAGTTGATTCGTCAGCTGATTCTTGATTCAGAGCATGATGTTTTGAATATTGATAAGCTAACTTATGCAGGTAATTTAGACTCGTTATCTGAGGTAGATAAAAATCCCCGTTATGTATTCAAAAATGTAGATATTTGTAATGCCACAGCTATCGCTGAAATTTTTGAGGACTATAAGCCAAATGCAGTAATGCACTTAGCGGCGGAAAGTCATGTTGATAGGTCAATTTCTGGGCCTAGCGACTTTTTAAAGACCAATATAATGGGGACTTTTGTTTTACTAGAGGCCTCACGCAACTACTTTCAAAACTTATCAGAATCAGATAAAAAAAATTTCCGTTTCCACCATATTTCTACTGATGAAGTCTATGGTGACCTAGAAGATCCAAGTAGCTATTTTACAGAGTTAACTCCTTATGCCCCTTCTTCGCCCTATTCAGCGACTAAAGCGAGTTCCGATCATCTGGTTAGATCATGGAGTCGAACGTTTGGATTGCCAATATTAATTACAAACTGCTCTAATAATTATGGACCATTCCATTTCCCCGAAAAACTTATTCCGCACATTACTTTGAGTGCAATAAAAGGACAACCACTGCCTATATATGGTGATGGTTCTCAGATAAGGGACTGGTTATTTGTTGAAGATCATGTCAGAGCTTTGAGGAAAGTGGTTGTTAAAGGCACTGTCGGCGAAACATATAATATTGGTGGGAATAACGAAATGACAAACTTGGAAGTTGTCCAGGCAATCTGTGGTATTTTAGAGGAGTTGGCTCCTCAAAAACCCATGGGTGTTAGTAGGTATCAGGACTTAATAACTTATGTTCAAGACCGGCCAGGGCATGATAAGCGCTATGCAATTGATGCAAGTAAAATAGCGCGAGAGTTAAAGTGGGCTCCTCAAGAGAGTTTCGATACTGGATTGAGAAAAACGGTCGCTTGGTATCTTGAAAATAAACCATGGTGGCAGAGAGTTCTATCTGGAGCCTATAAGCTCGAAAGACTCGGAGAGAAATAATGAATGGTTCTTATAAAGGTATTGTTTTGGCGGGTGGTTCAGGAACACGATTACACCCAATAACCTTAGGAGTGTCTAAGCAGTTACTACCGATTTATGACAAACCCATGATCTACTACCCTCTGTCTGTTCTGATGTTAGCTGGGATAAATGAAATTCTCATAATCTCCACTCCAAAAGATATAGGAGCTTATAAAAACTTATTGGGCGATGGAAGCAACTTTGGTGTTTCATTTACATATGCAATTCAACCTTCTCCTAATGGACTAGCTGAGGCATTTATTATCGGGGAAGAGTTTATAGGTAATAGTAATGTTGCACTGATATTAGGAGATAACATTTTTTATGGGCAAAATTTTACCGCGAATTTAATGAATGCTATGGATAACAACAATGGAGGAACGATATTTGGCTACCATGTTCAGGATCCAGAGAGATTCGGTGTTGTTGATTTTGATAATAAAGGTAATGTATTGTCGATTGAGGAAAAGCCTAAATTCCCTAAGTCTTCTTATGCTGTGACTGGCTTATATTTTTACGATAACCGAGTTGTGGAAATTGCAAAGAATATTTACCCCTCTGACAGGGGTGAACTTGAAATCACTGATGTTAATTTGGCTTATTTAGAGTTGAGTCAATTAACAATAGAGATTCTTGGGCGAGGATTCGCTTGGTTGGACACTGGAACTCATGATTCTTTGATCGATGCTGGGCAGTTTGTTCAGACTGTCGAGCACAGGCAAGGCTTAAAGATTGCCTGCTTGGAGGAAATAGCTTTTCAGCAAGGATGGTTATCCCATAATGAATTACTTCAACAGGCTGAAAAGTATAGAAAAACTACTTACGGAAGCTATTTGGAAAAGTTGGCTGGTGGTTATCGATGAGGGTTACTGAAACGAAATTAAATGGATGTCGAATTATTGAGCCAGAGTCTTTTGGTGATGATCGTGGATTCTTTTTAGAGACTTTTAACGCTGCTAGATACAAGAAGTTAGCGGGGATTGATATGGAGTTTGTTCAAGATAATCATTCCCGCTCTATGAAGAATGTCTTGCGCGGCCTCCATTTCCAAAAGACTAAACAACAGGGAAAACTTGTTAGAGTGGTAAGGGGAGAGGTATTTGATGTTGCCTTAGATATTCGTCAGAATTCTGCTACGTTTGGTGAGTCGATAAGTGTGATCCTATCCGAACAAAATAAAAAGCAAGTTTGGATTCCACCGGGCTTTGCTCATGGATTTTTAGTTGTTAGTGACTATGCCGACTTTGAGTACAAGTGTACTGAGTATTATAGTCCTGAAGATGAAGGTTCTATATTGTGGTCAGATCCTGTATTGGCTATCAACTGGCCATGCAAAGATCCTAAGGTGTCACAAAAAGATTCATCTGCTAATTTATTCTTAGACCTTGGCTTATGAGGATTTTAATTTTTGGAAGCACTGGCCAGGTTGGGCTGTGTCTACGTGATAAATTACTAGACTTAAAATATGAAGTTATTTTTCTTTCAAGAGCAGATGTTGATATTACTGATAAACATGAGACTCAATTGAAGATAGAGTCTTTCTCTCCTGATATTGTTATTAATACAGCTGCTTATACCTCCGTCGATAAGTCTGAGGCGGAGATTGAGCTCGCTGAAGCAGTTAATGTCACTGCGGTTGATACAATTGCAAAAATCTGTAATCGAGTTGATGCCGTGTTAATTCATGTCTCTACCGACTACGTTTTTGATGGAGAGGCAGATCAACCTTATTCCGAAAATTCACCTACTAACCCAATGGGCGTCTACGGTAGGACTAAGTTATCTGGTGAGAAAGCGATAGCGGCTAGTGGTTGTAAATTTATTATTATCCGTACTTCCTGGCTTTTCAGTAAATATGGGAACAATTTTTTAAAAACGATGCTTCGGCTTGGTTCTTCTAATGGGATAGTAAAAGTGGTTTATAATGAGGTGGGATGTCCAACTTATGTACCAGACTTAGCCAGGGCGATTATAAGTACTTTTGAAACCATAAAAAGGTCTGACTTTGAATCCGGGATTTATCATTTTTCTGGTCAATTAATTTGTTCTTGGTATGAATTTGCCGGAAAAATATTTTCTGAAGCTAACATTTATGATTTAAAGACTCCTGAATTTGTCATACCTATTAAGTCAGAAGAGTATCCAACCTTAGCGAATCGCCCGGCTTATTCCGTGTTGGATAATACGAAGTTTGTTACCAAGTTTGGCAACATATGTTCTAATTTGGATTTGGCAATTTCGTCCACAGTTTCGTTTGTCAAGGATTCAAGCTCCAAATAAATATCCTTTCTATTCATCTGTTTATCGACCAAATTGCTTGGCAGGAACTTCCATGAAAATTATATACCTTCATCAATATTTTAGTAACTTAAATGGCAATGTAGGGACTAGGTCTTTTGAGATGGGTCGTCGGTTAGTAAAAATGGGTCATGAAGTCCATATGATCACAAGCTACACGGATAAAACAGATGATTATGAGTGGTTTGAAACTTTGGAAGAGGGAATTAATGTCCATTGGTATCCTGTACAATATCGGAACAGTGATGGCTTTAGTGCCAGAATTTTAGCTTTCTTTAAATTTTCTTTGGCAGCACTAATAAAAGGTAGAACTCTTAGTGGAGATGTTGTTTTTGCTACAAGCACCCCACTTACGATAATTCTCCCAGGGTTTTTTATAGCTCGTAAGCTATCGATTCCTCTTGTATTTGAAGTAAGAGACTTGTGGCCGGAATTGCCAATTGCAATTGGTGCGCTTAAAAACCCTCTCACAAAGTTTATGGCTCGAATGTTAGAAAAATTTGCTTATCGAAATTCCAATAAAATAGTGGCTTTATCAGATGGAATGCGTGATGGAGTATTAAAGTTAGATTACCCTGAAAAAGATATCTCTGTTATTCCCAATAGCTGCGATTTAAATTTTTTTAAAATTGACCACGAAGTAAAAGTTAGAAATGATTTTCGTGAGCAACACGGTATTCCTTTGGATGCTAAAGTAATTTTATATGCAGGTACTTTTGGTAGGATTAATGGCGTTGGCTATATGGTTGAGTTGGCTGCTCAATTGGCTGAACACACTAACATTTTCTTTTTTGCGGTGGGCCATGGAGCTGAATTCTCTAATATTTCAATGCTAGCCAGCAAAGCTGGGGTTTTGGGCAATAATTTTATTTTAAAGGAAAGCCTTAGAAAGAGTGAGATGCCAAACCTTTTTTGTTCGGCCGATGTCATTCTATCGCTGTTTATTCCGTTAGTCGAAATGGAAGCTAATTCAGCTAACAAGTTTTTTGATGGTTTGTCTGCTGGTCGTTGTGTCTTGATAAATTACGGAGGCTGGCAAGAGACACTATTACAGGAGTCTCAGGCTGGTTTTAGGTTATCTAGAGAAGCTGATGTTGCCGCTGATCAGCTTCAAAAGCTTTTCGATTCTCCTGAGTTAATAGAATCCTGTGGCAGAAATGCTAGGGCTGCAGGCGAAAAGTTTTTCTCGCGTGATAACCTGGCTAAAAAGTTAGAACGCGTCCTTAATTCTGCTATTGATGGATAGTCCATGTTGAATTCAAACACTATGTCTATTTTCTTGCTGGCTAATAATGTGGGTTGCTCAGATAGAGAAGGCCTTTCAACGTTAATTAAATTTTCGATTGTTATTATTACAACAACTTCCTTCAACGTCGCGGTAAAAAAATAATGCAAGATATTCAATTTCTAGCCAGTAAACTGGTCTCCTTTTCAAAAACTATATTTGGAGAGGGTTTTATTCCCCTTCATAGGCCTGTTTTTGAAGGTAATGAGCGTCAGTATTTGGTGGATTGTATAGATTCCAATTTTGTTTCTTCGGTCGGTAATAAGGTAACAGAGTTTGAGGAAGCTGTTGCTAATTTCATCGGTACAAAGCATGCCATAGCGACCGTTAATGGCACGTCTGCATTGCACGTTGCCATCGAGATTGCTGGGGTAACGCGTGGTAGTGAGGTTATTTCGCAAGCATTAACTTTTATTGCGACCTGTAACGCTATTTCTTATTCTGGGGCGATACCAGTATTCGTAGATGTTGATCTGGATACTATGGGAATGAGTCCGTCTTCTCTGAAACGCTTCTTGGACGAGCATGGGGAAAAAAAGAATGGTAAATGTATAAACAAGACAACAGGGAGGCACATATCTGCTTGCATTCCTATGCACACTTTTGGTTTTCCCTGCCGTGTAGCGGAGATTGCAAAGATTTGTGCTGATTGGAACATTGCTCTGATAGAAGACGCCGCTGAATCGTTGGGTAGTTATATAGAAGGTCGTCACACGGGTACGTTTTCCTCAATGGCGACGCTTAGTTTCAATGGGAACAAGGTGATTACAACAGGTGGCGGAGGCATGATTGTTACTGACGATGCTGAACTAGCTAAGCGAGCGAAGTATATTACGACCACTGCAAAGATTCCTCATCCATATGAGTTTGTGCATGACGAAGTTGGTTATAATTATCGTATGCCCAACCTGAATGCAGCGTTGGGCTGTGCACAGATGGAGCGTCTAGACGATTTTTTGATGGTAAAAGCCAAGTTAGCTGATCAGTGGGACGCCTTTTTTGATGGTAAAGGTCCCGTTTTCGTGAAAGCGATTGATGGAAGTAAGGCAAACTTCTGGCTTAATGCAATAATTTTAGATTCTAGAGAAGATCGTGATGAATTCTTAAGGTTGACTAATGATAATAATGTTATGACTCGTCCGATTTGGACGCTGATGTCCAAACTTCCAATGTTTAAAGATTGCCAAACAGACGGTCTTGAAAACTCTCTTTGGTTAGAAGATCGATTGGTGAATATACCCTCAAGTGTTCCTGATGGAGCCTTAAAAAAAATGGATAGGTAATGGACATCATGGACACATTAAAGCTAATTGGTCGAACGTCTCCACTTTTTGATAGCGATATTTCTAATCGTCGTAAAGAACTTGAAGGAATGGTTTCAAATAGCCGCTTTTTGGTGATAGGTGCTGCCGGTTCTATTGGCCAGGCTGTTACCCGTGAAATATTTAAAAGGAATCCTCTAGCGCTTCATGTTGTAGACATCAGTGAAAACAACATGGTCGAGCTTGTGAGAGATATTCGGAGTACCCTTGGCTATATTGATGGCGACTTTCGCACCTTCGCTATCGATTGCGGTAGCAATGAATTCAGGGCGCTCATGAATGCTAGTGGAGATTATGATTACGTTCTAAATCTTTCAGCGCTTAAGCATGTGCGGAGTGAAAAAGATCCTTTCACATTGATGCGTCTTATTGAGGTCAATATCCTTAATACCATTAAGACAGTTCAAATGGCTAAAGCGCAGGGCGCCAAGAAGTATTTTTGTGTATCAACCGATAAAGCGGCTAATCCGGTAAATATGATGGGGGCAAGTAAGCGCATCATGGAAATGTTTCTGATGCGTGAAAGCGAATCTATGGAAATTTCGACTGCTAGATTTGCTAATGTCGCGTTTTCGGATGGCTCACTTTTACATGGGTTTAATCAACGTTTTGCTAAACGGCAACCTATTTCAGCCCCAAATGATGTTAGACGTTATTTTGTCACTCCCCAAGAGTCTGGTGAGCTTTGTTTGATGTCATGTCTTCTTGGTGAAAATAGAGATATTTTTTTCCCAAAGTTAAGTGAGCAGCTTCATTTGACAACTTTTTCTGAGATTGCTGAGCGCTATATAGAGAACCTTGGATATGAACCTTATCATTGCTCAACTGAGCAAGAAGCAAGAGATCGATCTGATGAATTGATCCAATCTAAGCGTTGGCCGTGTTATTTCTTCAAATCAGATACCTCAGGTGAGAAAGATTTCGAAGAATTTTTTACAGATAACGAAATTCTAGACATGGACCGATTTCAGAATCTAGGGGTGATTAAAAACGAAGCTAACTTCAGTTCGAATATGCTGGATAATTTCCTAGAAGTGATCCATGATCTTCGCGCTCAAACAGTTTGGGAAAAGACTCCAATAGTTGATCTATTTAACAAGATGATCCCTGATTTCGATCATAAAGAGACAGGTAAATATTTAGATGGGAGAATGTAAATATGCAGCGGATCTTTGATATTATTTTTTCGGGCATTGCGCTGGTTTTACTTTCACCTCTTTTACTGCCTCTAATGTTTATTTTACGAGTGACAGGAGAAGGAGAGATTTTCTTCCCACAGAATCGAGTTGGGCGAGGAGGTAAACATTTCAAGCTCTATAAATTTGCTACCATGCTCAAAGATAGTCCCAACATGGGTACTGGCACTGTTACTGTTAAAAATGACCCGCGTATACTGCCGATGGGCGGATTTCTCCGTAAAACCAAAATCAATGAGTTGCCTCAACTTATCAATATATTCAATGGTGATATGAGTGTTATTGGGCCTCGCCCGCAAACTAAGCGTTGCTTTGATGCATTTCCACTGTCATCGCAGATTGAAATAATAAAAGTCCGACCAGGCTTGTCTGGCATTGGATCTATCATATTTCGGAATGAAGAGGATATGATGCATGCGTATAATGATCCGGACGAGTTCTATGATGACGTTGTCATGCCTTACAAGGGATCCCTAGAGGACTGGTATGTCTCTCATCAAAGTATTGGCTCTTATTTCATCCTTATTGGCCTCACAATTTGGGTGATACTAGGTCTGAATTCTGGTTTTATTTGGAAACTATTCGGAGATTTACCTCTTCCTCCAAGTGAATTGAACCCTTGGATGTAAACGGCTCGATCCTGCTTAATTACCGTTCAGGTGCCGAGACTTAAGATTGATACTCGGATTTTGATTTTTTGTTAAGGAGATGGACGCACACCTCTAGTTAATTTTAAGGATTTATAAAATGAAGTCTAAATTAGTTTTTGATCATAATATGCTTACCCATATTAATGAGGCTAGGGTTGCAGAAGGGAAGCAAGTCTCAGCTCTAATTGAACTCGCTGAAAAGGTTCTGAGCCACCCTTTTATGTATGTACCGCTTGGTTTTATTGAAAAAGTGGCAGGTGTTTTACTCTCCTTGCCAATTCCGTTATATCGTTCATTGGTTTATACTTGGGTCAGCAATTCAAGAGGCTTGCCTAAGTTTTTTGGAATGTATCTTCGAGCGTTGTATTATCGAAGAGTATTGGGTCTTATGGAATCGAATGTTTTCATTGATCAAGGAGTCATATTTTCGCATCCAAAAGGCGTCACTCTTCGTGAGTTTTCTTATATTGATAAGAGGACGATGCTGTTATGCCATAGGGTATCGGTGGGGCGACGTGTCCATATAGCGCCAAATGTTTTTGTGAGTGGTGGTGGTACTTTTGAGATTGAAGATTACGCCTGTATAGCGACTGGTACAAGTATAATTACCTCTACAGAGGTTCTTAAAGATGGGGCTAGATGTTCTGGTCCCATGGTAGCGGCTTCTCAGCGTAACGTAGTCAGAGGGCACGTTCAAATCGAAAAAGATGCGTTCATTGGCCCTCATGTTGTTCTCTTGCCCAATATTGTGGTCAAGCAAGGCTCTGTTATAGCCGCCGGTGTTACTGTGGCAAAAGATACTGAGTCTTGGGGGATCTATGTTGGTGGCAAAGGGAAAAAAATCTCAAATAGAGACCCTGTAAAACATCCAGACAATTGATAATTTGTAGATTTTGCTCTTCGGTTAATGGTGCCAATTTTTAAGATATGTCAGGGCAGTTGAATCTGACTGCCAGCCCCCTCTAAGCATAATTCTCTCAAGCGGTTCACCTTGCTCTAATAGGTCAAGTGCAGCGCCAACTCTAAAGGAATGACCACTCAGTAGCGGGATGTCTGAATTAAGGTTGATAGTTTTCTGAAGTGTTTTCAGTATAACGCTGACCGAAGAAGGGCAGAGGGATTGCCCTATATGGCCATTACGTTTTATGGATCTTAAGATAAAGCCGTTGTCGCCGACTATACCTTGCCATTGGTGAAGCAGGTTTAATAGCTCTTCGCTAATAGGTATGATTTTACCAGTACCAAATTGATCTGTTTTAGAAAAGTTTAGCTTGATCACCGGTTTGCCATTAGGTGCTTGTGATATGTCAGTAAACCTAAAGGCACACAATTCTGATCGTCGGCGCATGGTTTCATAGCCGAGACGTAGTAATACTTGGTTTCTAATGCCCATAACACCATTATCACAATTGTTGAGTAATTGGTTCAGCAAACCTTTTGTGAGTGGTGTGGCTTGTTCTTGCGCTCTGCCTATTTTTCGGTGCATGCGTTTAAGGGCTAACACCACTTCCGGTTCTTTGGTGGGATCGTGGTTTTTGGATAATCGCAGCACGGTGCCAAGACTATTCATTCTGCGGCGTATGGTGGCACTTTTTGCCCATTGACTAAGGTAGTCAACATAATCGGCCATAGTGTCGGCATTAGCAGGAATGGGGGACAACTGGTTTTCGGCACACCATTTTTCATATTGAATAAAATCGGAGCGATAGGCTCGGATCGTGTTTTCAGCAAATGCACCATCAAATTTGGCTAATATGTCGTTTATCATGATATTATAACCTTACTAATAACCTATAAAAATATACTAAAAGTGTATATAAGTATGCTTAAATGATATCAGTTTGTCAAATTAAAGCCGCTCGAGCAATGCTCGGTTGGAGTGCTGTGCAATTAGCTGAGCGAGCTGGAGTGTCATCAGCAACAGTTAAGAAATACGAAATGCAGATTGGCATTCCGAACGCAAACACCCGCATTCTTAGTGCCATTAAATTGAAGTTTGAGGAATTTGGCATCGAATTCATGGGTGACCCGTTAGTTAATCCTGGTGTGGTTCTGCATTTAAAACGCGATACCTAAATGGCATTTAAAGCTTAGTATTAAACAGACGTTATTCTCACAGCGGAGGTATTTATATTGAATGATGCAATCAAATCTATTGCCACTTTACTTCCTAAGCCTAGGCTTTTACCTAATGAGTCTGAAGCGGAATTTCAATCCAGCTTGCAAGGCTTGCTCTCCGAATTAGACAATCCCTCCCCACTGAATGTGGCGTTAGTCACCCAGCTTAATGAATGCCTTTGGTGGATTAAGCGGCATACGGTGGATAAAGAACTTTTGCTGCATGAATCCATGGCAAGAATATTATCCAGAGCTGGCAGTTATTCAGAGGTGTATGATAATCGTCTGGCCTCCATCGCCCTTGAGGGGTTTCTTGCGGGTCATGCCAGTCAGGCGGATAAGCAATGGATTGAGGAACTATTGGAGCGCGCTAAGTTAACCGTGCC